>SMTZ1_10009041_pt1 | contig 12836 bp, 13 predicted proteins | sample DeeMarSWOR136_30_FD_25667 | JGI IMG/M metagenome (IMG submission 25667) | reverse complement strand
TGATTGTTCTGGAGAAGACAATTGTATTTTTTATCAGATATATAAAAATACAGAGATAAACAAATAAATAAATATTTCATAATGTTGAAAAGGTTGTTATGAAATTATAGATTTGAAAGGTAAATAAAATGGTTCGAGTAATTGGTAAAACTAAAGTTTAAAAAAATGCAATGGAAAACAAGAATAGAACGAGACATAATGTTTAATAAAGATATAAAAGAGGCATACCTTCAAGGTTGAAAAGCAATAAGAGAAATTGTTAAACTAAAAAAGGTGAAAAATGAGTTGGTTTCATCATATATGTGAATGTGGTTGCAATATTCACGATGTTGAATATATCAACGAAGTGATTATACTTACTTGTAAGAGGTGTGGTAAGAAGGTGAAAAAATGAGTAAAATCACAGAAAAACATAGAAAAAAGAAAAAACAGAAAGAAATAGATAAAAGGATGGAAAAAAGAGAGAGAAAAAAAGAAAAATCAGAAGGAAGTAGATAAAAGATTTTATTCAATACAAAAATAAATTGAGGATTTGATGGGTTAGATTTATAGCCTTATGATAGCGTAGATAAAATATTATTTATAAACTCATTCTATGGAATCTTTCTGATTCAATTTTTGAAACAAGATGAAACAACTTTTCCCTTGAACTCATAGATATCAAAAATTTAGCTCTATATGGACATTCCTCATCCAAAGCTGCACAATTATTTTCCTTATCAAATATTATAGGGTACAGTTGACATCCTTCAGGTCTATGCTCATAAATCAAACATTTCATCCTCTTATGAAACACACAATGCCCCTCTCTATTTTTCAGCTGAAACCATCCATCATGAGTATCAACAAAAAAATCACTTGGAGAACCTAGACTTTCTATCCGTTTTTGAAAGAAGCATATTTGTTTCTTTACAGCATTGAATACACTTGATGTCAATACAAGGACTAACCATTTAAAACTCTTGTATCATAGCACCAATTCTTTTATAAATTTCGATGTTGAGCAATTACTGTTAAACAGCCACCTGTCTGATGGTAGGAAAGCATCACTATGGATAGTTTTTTATGTAAATCTTTGTTTTTATATGTTTAGAATTGGAGGTGTAAAATTATATGACTGTAGAGCCTACTTGTCCAAATTGTAAAAGTAGAGAACATTTTAAATTAATGAAATGGCCTGTTCTAAACGAAGATGAGGCAGGAACAATAATTGGTTCTTTCGTTTATTGTGGTAAATGCGGAACTGCAATAAATTGGATACCAAATTAGAAGCGATAAAGGGCTTTGTCTGCAAATCTCTCCTGTTAATTCTCCTATAAAAATGTTTTAAACCTATGTTTTTCAACATAAACACCATATATATAACAAGTGACAAATAGGGTTATAAAGGCTTTTAAATGAGAAGAAGTTGTGAAATTGTAGAAAAGGAGGAATATGTATGGCAATTGGTTATGTACTAATCACTATTACACCGACACGTGAACATGAAGTATTTGATAAAATCTCTAAAGTAGAAGAGATTATTGAATTGCATCCTCTCTTTGGTGAGTACGATTTTATAGTCAAAATAGAAGCTGAAGATTATGAAAAACTAGGGAAGATCATTATAAATAAGATTAGATCGATAAAGGGAATAATTGATACCAAGACTTTGACAGGTGCAAAATTTTAGTGATTTCCAATGTTTTTTTATTCTCTACCAAAACCCATGATTGGTTTTTTATAGCAAAAGATGTTATGAAATTTAATATTGGGAGAGGTAAAATAAACGAAATGTCCGATGTGTAAAAAAGAATTTGAAAGAGCCGAATATAATATATGGGGTAAAAGGTTTTGTCCATATTGTTCTTATGATTTAAGTTTGGAATGATAAAATGAAATGCCCGATGGTATCTATTACTAGAGAACCTCAAGATTGTATAGAAAATAAATGTTATTTTTGGGACTTGGACCATGGTAAATGCAAATGGATGTAGACAAAATGAAAAAATTGATATGCAAAGAATGTGGACATACAATGACACAGCATGGAAAATTTAAATACATATATTACTACAACAATATCTTTTGTGAATTCTATGCAGCATTAGTGACAAGAAAAGGATGATAAAATGAATAGTGATAAAAAAATTCAAGGAAATCTACGATAAATTTAACGGGATCAATGGTAACCTAATTGAAGAACATCTTTGGGTGCCTAATGAGTTAAAAAAACCGTCTGTTGCTTAGTGACCAAGCAAAAAAGAGATAAGAGAAATAAAATGAAATGTAAAAAATGCAAATTTAAAGACAGAAACACAGACCTTTGCACTTATCCTTTCAAAGCATCTGCTGTAGGTGACATCAAATTTGACAAGGATGGAAATATAATAGGATGTACACATGGGATGAAGAAATAATGAATAACCATCGTTTGATAGTTAGAATGAAATTGCAGTTAGGTGCATTGGGAAAATGGGTAGGTTTGGGACGAAATATAAATTAGTAATCGAGTTATTTAATGAAGGAACAGGCGAAGTAGTAAGATTAATCCGCTTCCATAACTCTGCAGAGTTTAACGAATTTTTAAATAGTTTCAGAAAAATGAGGTACCCGGGTTATGGTTGGAGATATAAAGAAAAAGTGCAAAAGAAGGTAAAGGAAGATGAAAAAATTTCTCTGGTATAAAAGATAGACCCTCAGTAGTTGGAGGAAGGAAAATGATTGAAGAATGTAATTTTAAATCGAAAATCAGACATCGTGATTCACCCGGATGCAATTTAACCCCTAACGATATTGTTTGCCCTGGTGAAGAAAACTGTATTCTTTATCAAATCTATAAAAACATGGGGAGAATAAATGAAAGACCTCCTCTTGAGAGGTTTTAGGATGAATGAAATACTATAACAACAAAGGGAAGCGTGTAAAAGGATTGTGTACTATATGTTACGATAGGAGAAAAAAGAAGAGGAAATCCAAAGAATTTTAGTTATAACTGAGGAAAAGAGGACTTAACAATTTCTCAGAGGAGGTGTGAATCTCTCCCAAAAAACTGCCTCTTTCGCCCACAACAAATATCTAATGGTATTTTATAAATATATCTCTCTAATTTTCAGTTTTGTGATAGATGTTGCATTTATTCTATACAAAAGATTTAAACCAAGCAATAATATTCAGAATTAGAAAAATTGATTTTGTGGGAGGTTATAAATGCAGAATAGATTAGTGAAAAAAGGAATAGTTGTTGGGATAATACTGTTATTTTTAGGAACTAGTATTGTATCATCAAATATGAGCTTTGGGGAAGATAAATCCTTACCGTTTTTAGCTGATCAAAATGAATATTTTATTTCTACTGATTGGTGGGATTATAACTGGAGTTATAGAAAGCAGATAACCATAAACCATTCTATGGTAGATGCGGACTTGCAAAACTTCCCTGTTCTAATTACTCATACTTCGTCTAACTTTACAGACCATGCCCAACCTGATGGTGATGACTTTGTTTTCATAGATAGTACAAACACGGTCCAATATAACTATGAGATAGAATATTATAATAATACATCAGGAGAACTTATTGCCTGGGTTAATGTTACTGAATTGAGTTCCTCTGATGATACAATTTTATGGCTTTATTATGGAAATCTGGATTGTGGAAATCAACAATCACCTGAAGATGTGTGGGATTCTAATTACAAGGCAGTTTATCACATGAATTATGAGAGCGGAGGATTAAATGACAGTACTTCCAATGATAATAATTGTGATACGGTTTTAGGTACACCAGATTATCTTCAAACTGGTAAAGTTGGTTATGCAATTGATTTTGAAAGATCCAGTGGCGAGGCTTTTGAAGATGGTGATATTTTTGATGGTCTTTCTGAAATGACTGTTGAAGCATGGATCAATCTTGAGTCATATCCAAGTGGATCCCACTGTGAAATTATTTCTCATTATGGTGCTTGGTATCTCTATGTGAGTTATCAATCTAATAAAGTCATTTTTGAATTGCATGGAGGTAGTAAACAAGGTTTAGATATTATAACATGTCCGATTGGCTCTTGGTATCATGTTGTGGGGACCTTTGATGATCCACAGGACGACCTACAACTTTTTGGCAATGGGGAGTTAAAAGATTGGGACCCTGAATCAAACAACATGCCTGAATCATCTTATAATTTCAGTGTAGGTTTTCGAGATAACCAAGGTAACTATTTTGATGGTTTATTGGATGAAATAAGGGTTTCTAATGTTGAAAGGAGTATAGAGTGGATTAATACAACTTACAACAGTCAAAACGATACTGATTCGTTTATGAGTTTTGGAGACCAAGAAGTCTATAATAATCCACCAAATATGCCATCAAATCCTATCCCGCCTGATGGTTCAACTGTTGGCATAATGGTTAGTCTATGTTGGACAGGTGGAGACCCCAATGGCAATGAAGTTGTCTATAATGTTTACTTTGGAAACATTAGTCCACCACCTAAAATATTATCTAACCTATCTATTAATTGTACGGACCCAGGGATGTTAGAATTTGATACAACTTATTATTGGCAAATTATATCCGTTGATGAGCATGGTGCTTCAACTGAAGGTCCAATATGGGAATTCACTACTAGGGAAAATCAACCACCAGATGCCCCCATTATAAACGGTCCACATTCCGTAAAACGTGGACGTACTTATTCATATAATTTTGTAGCTAAAGATCCCAATGGTGATGATGTATTTTATGAGATTCAATGGGGAGATGGCGAGGTTACCCCTTGGGATCGACCTCATGAATCAAATGTGATAATAACTATAGATCATAGTTGGGACGAAAAAGGAACTTTTAAGATAATGGCAAGGGCTAAAGACGAATATGGATCGATTGGAGAATGGGGAACATTTGATATTACTATGCCAAAGAACCGCTTCTTTAATATTTGGTGGTTCACATGGTTATTAGATAGATTTCAATTATTAAATCGGTTACTTGATATCTTTGGGAGGTTTATAAAATGAAAAAATTGGTAGTAATTACAGTTATTGTTTTGTTTATTGGAACAAGTGTTTTACCCAGTATTAATGGAAATTTAAATAAAATGACCGGAACAATTAATCCAATTTGTTTTGATGATAATTTGATTGGTTGTTGGCACTTCGATGAGGGAAGTGGTAATGTAACTTTTGATTCATCAGGTCACAACAACAATGGTACAATCTATGGTGCATCATGGGTTGGAGGTATCTCAGGTAAAGCACTGTGGTTTGATGGAAATGACGATTATGTAAGAGTTTTTAATACAAGTGATTTTGAATTTATTAACCAGTCTTTTACATTTTCAACTTGGGTTAAGATTTATGATAATACTAATAACAACCGCTGGTTCATAAGTCTTGGTGATACTGATGGTCCCCCTGTAATAAATCTTGGGAAATGTCGTAGTGGTTATAATGATGGAAAAATCGTTTTATCAATGATAAATAATGAATATGAACAAACAACATGTTCTTCTATTGATAATGGTGATGCCCTCTCAAAGAATCAATGGATGCATGTTGCGGGTGTGGCGAATTACGAAAGTAACCTCATCGCACTTTATATAGACGGAAACTTCCAAGAAAGCCAATCCATAGTTGGTCTTAACTTATCCAAAGCACAAGATTTAAGGCTTATATTCGGGAATTATACTCGAACTAACCCGTCATATGACCACCATCATTACGGAGCTTTGGATGAAGTTTATATTTACAACAGAGCACTAACGGACGAAGAAATTCTAGATTATTATGAAGAATTTTACCCAGTTGAAGCAGTATATGTAGATGATGATTTTAATGAATCAACTCCTGGTTGGGGATATGACCATTTTGACAGTATTCAGGATGGAGTAGATGCTGTTGCTGAAGATGGAACTGTTTATGTTTACAACGGAACTTATAATGAGAATGTTATTATAGATAAAACTATCAAACTGAAAGGTGAAGATGAAAACACAACGATTATTGATGGTGGTGGAACTGATGATGTCATTCATATTAATGCTGACAATGTTGAAATTTCCAATTTTTCAATTACTAATTGCGGAATCTATGGATGGCAGAACGATTATGACGCTGGGATAGATGTCCGCTCAAATAAAAATATTTTCTTTAATAATCGGATTTATAGTAATTATTTGCATGGATTTTACATTCGTTCTTCAAGTAATAACACAATCTTTTCAAATAATATTTCAAATTCTCATGTTGGAATGCAAATTGTTCACTCATGTAACAATAACATAATTACAGGAAACAGAATATCAAATATTGGAGGCTCTGGTCTTCGTTTTTATGAGAGTAGTCAAAATACAATAAATTCTAACACAATTACATCTGCCAATTGTAGTATTATTTTAGAAGAAAATTCTAATAATAACTTCATTCATTCTAATTTATTTGCATTTAACAATGTTTCTGCTATTAAGGCAATATCATCCTCAACAGCAAATTTGATTTATCATAATAATTTTGAAAATAATACTGTAAATGCCGTCGATGAATGTGGAAACATATGGGATAACGGTTATCCTTCTGGCGGGAATTATTGGAGTGATTATTTCTATGACGATAATTTTAGTGGACCTGCACAAGATGTTCTTGGAAGGGATGGAATAGGCGATGTTCCTTATGAAATCCCCTGTGAACATGGAACTGATTATTATCCATTGATGAAACCTGGCGGATGGATACACTATCCTCCTTACATCCTTGATAAACCTTCTGGAGAGACTATTATATTGCCAGGGTTTAGCTACACATATAATATATCTGCAATTGATCCTGATAATGATTCTATTTGGTTTTTATGGGACTGGGGAGACGGGACCTTTAGCGATTGGATTGGACCTTATGATTCTGGAGAAGTTGTATCATCCACACATATCTATCCTCAAGGAACCTATGAAATAAGAGTAAAGGTAAAAGATAGTCGTAATCCTGAAACAGATTGGTCGGAACCTTTGATAGTTAACGTCATATATCCAGATTTAGAAACAGTGTTGCTTTTTGGATTTATCGAGAATCGTACTCAATCAACGAATTATTACTCTTTTAACGCGGTGAAATTGCTTTGGATTGGTTTCAACCCGTTACTCCCTGAAATATATTCTTCTAATGAATTATTTATAGTTTCTGATATATTCTTTGGAAGGCTTAGGCAATCGTTTATAATTGGTTTTTTCAAAGCAATGTTAATGACTTAATTTATAAATTTGGAGGAAAAAAATGAAGAAAAAAATAATTGGATCTTTTATAAGTACACTAGTGATAGCAACTTGTGTTTTACCAGCAATGGGAGAATTCATTGCTCTGAAAAATGAAGATAGATGTTTAAACAAAAGTGTTAATGACAATAACTTCCTGCCTTTAAGTATTATTCGACTCAAATTTATTATTGCTGGGAAAGCGCTTCGGGTTCTTCGTACCTATTGGCTTCATGTTCCACCAAGCTATGATGGATCAGAAGAAGTTCCCCTTGTTATCGTGCTTCATGGATATACAGGTTTTAGCTTGAAATATCCATTCTTGTTTTTCCGTTTGAGCTGGATGGAAAAGTATACGGAATTTAGCAAGAAAGCAAATAAGGAGGGATTTATTGCCGTCTATCCTAATGCAAAATTAGATTTCTATACCCATGGGTTTGACTACAATTATGGTTATGCCCCCGGGTGTCCACAGAAATATGTCGATGATGTCGGATTTTTCCGTGCTCTTATTGATAAAATGAAGCAGGACTATAGGATTAACTTGAGTAGAATCTATGTCACTGGAATATCAGATGGAGGATGTATGGCATATTCTATTGGAGCATATCTCTCGGATACAATTGCTGCGATAGCTCCTGTTGCTGGAACAATTGGTGGATGTATAAGTGTCGAAGATGATAACTTCTATCAGATACCAAACCCCACAAATCCTGTCTCCGTTATTGTATTTCATGGGACAAACGATTCATTAATACCTTATGAGGGCGGAGGAGATAATAATTTGTCATCAGTGAACGAATCAGTAGCGTTTTGGGTTGAACATAACGGGTGTAATTCTACACCAGAAATTAATACAAGCGAGAGTGGAAGAGTTATTCGAAGAACCTATATGAATGGGAACAATGGAACAGAAGTAACACTCTATACAACAGTAGGAGGAGGTCGTTGGTGGCCAGGGAATCCTTTGGACTTTATTCCTGATTGGTTTATTAGTCCAGATCCATGGATAATTGATACTACTCAGGAGATTTCAGCAACGGATCTTATTTGGGAGTTCTTTGAGAGTCATCCAAAACTATAATCAGCTTCTTACTAACCGTTTCTTTTTTTTATTGTTGAAAACTGTGCAATAAACAGTGTTATTTGCGTTAACTTTCTACAAAATAATTTATGATTTATTATTTTGAAATCTAGCTTTATTTTTTTACATTGCTTTTATTGGTGGAATCTTTTCATTTTGGTATTTAACCACAGTAGATTTTTATAATATCTTTGACAAAATTTTTCGTGATAGTTTATATTACTGTAGTTTAAAGAGGTGGAAAATCAATTATAGATAAAACAATAAGTAATAGAGAAATTTTTTCTTCATTAATTACTTTATATGCACGTATATCTTATTTAAAATCTTTAGCTGTTAGCAGTAATAATTATTACTCAATATGCTATAATAACTATCTTGTAAATCAGCTAATAGATTTTGAAAGCGTTTTTACAGTAAGATCACATGTTGATTTAGAATTTACAAATTTTCGGTCATCAACCTCTTGTAATCTCTTGTTTGAGCAATTTTTTATGATGGGAGTGTGAAATAATGAAGATTTTAAAAAAATTAGAGGCTGATTTTGTTGCTATGGCTGTTGTTTTAACTGTTTTTAGTGCCATAGTATTAAATGTTGAAGCTGAGGGTGTTACGTTAGTTGATATTGATCCGAGCAGTCAGGTTGTTGCTCCTGAATCTTATTTTTCGGTTAATGTCTCTTGTGCCCCAGGTCAGCCGATTAAAATGTTTGAGTTAAACAAATTATATTTTGATGCATCCCTTCTTCAGGTTAACTCTGTGACTGAGGGCGACATCTTTGATGGCTACAATACTCTTTTTCACCAAGGTACTATTAATAACGTTGCAGGTTGTATTACCAATGTTTACGGTTTAATCATTGGTCAAGGAAATGTTTCTGATAATGGTTCTTTAATTACGATTTCTTTTACCGCTTTACAAAACACTGGTTCTTCTTCTTTGAATTTAAGTGGTGTTGGCGTGTCTGATGAATTTGGATATATTCCAGTTAATGTTTATGATGGTAGTGTGTCTGTTCTTAGATCTAGTGGTGAGAACCCACCTGGGGATGATAATGGAAATAATGCTCCTGGAACACCTTTGACACCGGATGGTCCTTCATCAGTTGAAACAGGTGATGAGTATGTTTTTGAAACTTCATCTTTTGATGTTGATGGCAATATGATCAGGTTTAGGTTTGACTGGGGCGATGGTAATCTTAGTAATTGGAGTGAATATGTAGATTCTAATGTTTCTGTTTCTATATCTCATTCTTGGACTTATGTCTCTTCTTTTGAAGTTAGGGTTATTGCACAAGATGAAAATGGTTTAAACAGTAGTTGGTCTCTTCCTCTTAATGTTACAGTAATTCAGGCTGTTTCTGGTGGAAGCCCGCCTTTTGGGGATATTGAAGTTAATGGTAATGCTTTCGTAAATGGTACTATTGTGTTTGATGCTTCTGACAGTTTTGATTTAGATGGTTTTATTTTTTCTTTTTATTGGGATTTTGGCGATGGTGAAAATGGGAGTGGGATACGGACTTCTCATGTTTATAAAAATCCAGGAGAATATGAAGTTACGTTGATTGTTGTTGATAATGATGGTAATGAAAATATTACAAGCCAAATAATTTCTATTAATTCAGGTATTAATGACAGTGAGGAAGTACAAGGAATTTTGCCCTTTACAGTAGGTATTGTTATCGTTGGTATTTTAACGTCATTTTTTTTAGTTTTAACAATCTTTTTTAGAGAGAAAATAATATTGTTTTTTTCTACTTTCCGATTTCCTAATTTTTCTAATATAAATAAGTATAGCAAGAAATCTAAGATTGAAAAAATTGATGAAAAAATTCAAAAGATGAAAGGTTCATTTGAGTAAATATTATAGTATTAAAGTTCGATTCTAGTTGTTTTAGGTAAATTAAAATTTGTTCTTCAACCAATTTTTGTTATTCACTTTTTATTTTATAAAACACAATACAATTTTTTTTTGCTTTTTCCAATGCATCTCTTGATGTTAATCCATCTCTTTGGTATCCAAGATGTAATTCCCGAATCAGTTTTTTATCTTTATCTGTCAATTTACTTTTTTTAGTAAAATGGAAAATTTCGTTTCTCAACTTTGGGTTCATGTGGTAAATTAACAAATCAGCCATAATAACAGTATATTGTTATATATAATGAATTATTAAATTACAACTATAGGATGTAGAGATGGAAAAATAAATAATCTATTAACAAGTGAAAATAGATTAAAACAAAATTTAAGATTTTATGGTTTACAAGGAGATATTTCATGAAAAATTGGCTAAATAATAAAGCAGTATCTGAAATAGTTGGAGCAATCTTTCTTTTAGCAGTAGTTGTCGTTTCTTTTTCAGTAATATATTTTCAAGTATTATCTACACCAGGACCTGAAGATCCAATGATTAACACAGTCATTGGATATATGGAGAAAGGACGCCCTGTTTTTGAAATTCAAAAGGGAGAATCATTAGGACCTGATACAAAAATCATTATAACGGTAGCAGGATTTGATCGAAAAGTATTTTTAGCAAGAGATTTAGGTGCTCAAGAATGGGACATCGGAGAACGGATTGTTCTCCCAGTGGATAATACTCAAGGAGTGCAAGTGGAGGCGGTAATAGTTGACAATAAATCTGACTCCACTGTTTTTGTAGGAGTATTGCAAGAAGGTCTTAAGTTTGAATCATTAGGTGGGATATGGCATTTCGATGAAGATATCTGGATGATAGACATCCCTGATGAAGTGAAAGATAGTTCTGGAAACAATAACCATGGGATGGCGTTAAATAATGCACATATTATCAACGGAAGCCTAGAACCTGAAAACATTGTGTCTAATAACTCTGGAGATTTCAATGGATATTTTGATGTTGTTAAAGTGAAATCCTCCTGGGCTCTTAACATCACTGATTCTATAACTGTTGAAGCATGGATGAAACCACAAATTCGTGATGAAAAGGGTGATCTGATTGAAGTAGAAGGATCTTTTGGTTATAATCCATATGTTATCCATGTCGATGGTAATATTTATGCTATGGTTAGTGAAGATTCTACAAAAATGGGTAGACTTTCTACGGTTGAAATATCTGAATTAGGGGAAATTGATCATATTCAAAGTGTTCTTTTTGATGGAGCAAAAGCCAAAAAAACTTTTAGACCAATAATTACAAAAATTTCAAAAGGACTATACCTTGTTTCTTTCAATCACTGGGATGGTTATATTCACTTGAGAACCTATTTTATCTCAAGCAATGGTACTATAACATACACAGGCAATGAAAAAATATGTTCAGATTATAAAATCGCAAATGATCCGAATAGACCAAACCGTCCTACTCAACTAAGAATCACAGATAATATTTGTGCTATTGCCTACTGGGGGAAAAATACTAGTGATATCGGCATCTTAAAAACACTACATATCTCAAAAACCGGGGTGATAGCAAACATTGATATTATTACATATGAGTCAGGGTATGATCCTTGTCTTGTCCAAGTTAATTATAATGTTTATGCACTCGCATATCGTGATATTTCAAATCATGGTATTATTAAAACATTCAATATCAACTCTACTGGACATATTAACTATATTGATGAAAATATTTATTCTACCACGGAATATGCATATCAACCTAGTTTAGTAAAAGTTACAGATAATTTTATTGCAGTAGCCTATAGAGATATCCAAAGTTATGGATATATTAGCATTATTGAAATTACATATAATGGTTTCATTCAACTGACAAATGAAACAGAGTTATTCGAGAGTAAAATTGGGGAATGCTTTAATCCATGTATTGCTCATATTAATGATGAAAAATATGTTCTCGCATATTCAACAGCAGATAATTCTGGATTCTCATTAGGTTATATTGTTACTCTCGAAATATGGAACAATGGTTCAATTGGTCAAATAAACACTAGAAAAGAATTTGAAGTGGTTGAAGGAACAAATACAAGATGTTTTAATCCAATACTTTCCCGAATAAACAATTATCTTTTTGCTGTCAGTTATGAAGGATTCGGTAATCATCCGGGAAAACTTATTACAATTCTTGTTGGAAAGGCACCTAGAGGAATATGTAAAGAGTTTTCCTATGTGCTTAATGCCAATACAACTATGGTTGAAGGTTGTATAGATAATGTTTATATTAACTATTACAATGATTCACTTGGACTTGATTGGCATCATTGCGCTTTAACATACGATGGATTGAATATCTGCCTATATGTTGATGGTATTAAAGTGAATGAAACAAGCCATCCGAATCAATTTATTTATCTATGTAAGGAATCTTTATATTTCGGAAGATATTATTGCGGATTTATTGATGAAATCGCAATTTATGGTAGAGCTTTAACACAAGAACAGATCGTCGATCATTTTATGAATCCTGGGAATTTATAATAAATTACTCTTCTTTATTTAATCTAATGACATGAAAAAACTTCTTTTAAGCCCTTTGCTAATAGTATAAAACAATTGACAAAGGGCAAAGGGCAACCCGTAAAAATTATAGT
>SMTZ1_10006725_pt1 | contig 12836 bp, 9 predicted proteins | sample DeeMarSWOR136_30_FD_25667 | JGI IMG/M metagenome (IMG submission 25667) | reverse complement strand
CGAGGAGACTTCCCGCCTTATAGACTCGGAGGCGCACAGCCACCGCTTGAGGGGGCTGGATGTAAGGGTCATTAGGAGGGAGGGGAGGGAGGGGTTCAAGGCCGGCGCCCTGAACAACGCCTTGAAGCACACGAAGGGGGAATACGTTCTCATCCTAGACGCCGACAACCTGCCCCCCGGAGACCTCCTCAAGAGGACTGTCCCCCTCCTCGAGGCAAACCCCAGGCTCGGGTACGTCCAGGTGAGGCTTGGCAACATAAACAGCGGCTTCAACCGCGTGTCCAAGGCGATCTCTCTGGCCCTCGACTGCCACTACCTCGTCGAGAAGCCGGGTCGGCAGGCCCTCTCCCTCGTGACCAACTTCTCCGGCTCTGCCGCGGTCCTTGACGTGGGGGGCTGGAACAGCGAGACCCTGACGGAAGACTTGCACCTGAGCTACAGCATGAGGTTGAGGGGCTGGACCTCAACGTACCTCCGGGATATCGTCGTCGAGGGGGAGGTGCCCGTGACGCTCAATGACTTCAAGAATCAGCAGGCCCGGTGGGCGAATGGGAGCACCCAGACCGCCCTCAGACTGGTGAGAGGGATCTGGCTCTCGAGGGTTCTATCCCTTCCTCAGAAGATCGACTCCACGATACACCTCACCTACTACTTCGTCTTCCCGTTAATACTCCTCTCCTTCCTCGCCATGCTCCTCTTGACAGCCTTGAACTCCTTTCACCCTGGCTCCTTTTATTACTGGGTGGTGGGCGCGTCCTCGCTGGGGGGCCTCGGGGTGTTCCTCATGTACGCGTCGGTCTCCTCGCTAGACAGGACGGGCCTTAAGGAGAAGGCTGCAACCCTCGGACTCTTTGGTGCCCTCGGGGTGGGGCTCTCGGCCCACTTCACGATCTCCATACTGAAAGGCCTCCTGCGGAAGGAGCAGGACTTCGTCCCGACGCCGAAGTATAACCTCGGTAATGACAACCCCGGGGTGAAGATACGGAACTCGAGCTTCAAGCCCCCCAGAGCCGAGTACCTTCTCGTCCTTCTGTCCTCCCTGGGAGTGGTGTTGTCACTGGTCAACCGGGCGTACATCTTGATACCCTCCTTCTCGATCCATCTGATTTGCTTCTTCGTTGTCGCGCATTATACCATGAGCCACTGATCGAGTCCTTCGGAAAAAAGCTCTGGACCCCTTGACGGGAGTCCGAATCTCCCCAAGGCTATCATATGTATGGGTTTTAGCTCATCGCGTGATTTGAATTTAGCTAGTGGCAATATCGGTGCTTGTTTTAGTCGCGTTGATGCGGAAGTCTAGTTCCTCTCCGAGCAGGTGGTGGCTGAACCAAGTCAGGTTCTGATGCATAATAGCCCTGTTCTCCCTTGGCTTTGTGATGGGGTGGGCCATCTCTGGGTAGACGAAAAGTTCGACCGGGACGTTCATCTGCTTCAGCCCCCTGTACAGCTCCGTGGCGCTCGCCAGCGGGACCCTCTGGTCCTTGGCGCCGTGCTGGATGAGCATGGGGGTCCTGGCCTCCTTTATCCCGCTTATGGGGGCGGTCTTGGCGTAGAGGTCCCTGCTGTCGAAGGGTGAGCCTGAGAGGTAGTGGGTCGTGAACTGGGGGATGTCGTTCGTAACGTGGTAGGTGTACCAGTCTGCGATCCCAGCGCCGACGGAGACCGCGCGGAACCTGTCGGAGCGTATCCCGGCGAAGGCCGAGATGTAACCCCCCTGGCTCCAGCCCATGCAGCCGACCCTGGACCTATCGACGAGCCCCTGGGAATCGAGGTGTTCTATGGCGCTCTCCAGGTCCCAGAGGTCTCCCACGCCGAGGTTATCCTTGTTGAGCTCGGTGAACTCCTGCCCGCGCCCGATGGAGCCCCTGTAGTTGGGCTTCAGGACGAGGATGCCCTTGTTCACGAACTGGACGACTGGATAGTAGGTCAGGTCGCCGCCCTCCAGAAGGAACTCCCCATCGAACCATCTGGGACCTCCGTGGACGACGAACGCCAGCGGGTAACTCTTGTCTGGGTCGAAATCCGTCGGCTTCCTGAGAACCCCCTCGATCTCGGCCCCATCTCTGCTGACCCACCTCACCGTCTCCACAGTCCCAAGATCCCAACCCTCGATCCCTTTCCCAAACGAGGTTAATTGTCTCAACTCCCAATCAGCCGAGGAAAGGGGCCCGTTGGAGGCATATACTTCCCAGAAGCTCTCGTTGTTAGACCCTATGAAGGCGATGAAGTCGCCCTCGGATATGTGGAACGAGAACATCGGACTGATCCCCTTGAGATCTAGGACCATCATGTCGCCGGACTCGGCCAGCTCGGCGATCCTCGTCTTGGTTCCGTCGACATACCCAACATAGATCCCACTTTCCACCCACGTCACCGTCGACGGCTCCCTGTCGAGGTTTTGGGTTATCTTCTTCATGTAGGTCCCCAGATCTTCGTTTTCAAGCACGTCTTCGACCTTTTTCAGATCCAGGATCCAGAGATCTGAGAGCGTGTAGAACATGTTGTCCCTCTCCTGGTGCCTGACCAGCAGCTTGTTCCCGTCGGGCGAGACGGAGGCGATGGAGGCACCCTTGGGCAGGGACAGCCGGGTCAACTCCCCCATGTAAGAGTAATCCTCAGCCAAGCCCTCGGGAGCACCTTTTCCGCCCTCCTCCTTCTTCCGCTCACGCTCCATGAACTCCTCCAAGACCTCGTCGGGCTTCATGCTAAATCGGTAGACGCTGGTCTCCTCGCTGTAAACGAGATAGTCCTTGCTCCGACAGTTCAGGTAGACCGCGTCATGTAGAGGAGAGCACACGAAGTCGACTATCTTCAAAGGTTCTCCAAGCATCTTGCTGAGCTCGACCACCGGCTTAACCAGCTTTTTCGCCTCGTCCTCGGTCTTCCTCTTAGCCATATCCTTATACGACTTCATCTTCTGGACGTTGACGTAGTATAGGGCAGATACGCTCTCCTCCTGCTCGAAGTGGGTGAAGGATCCGAACTCTTCCGAGCGTGCCTTCCTCTTCTTCCTCTCGGGGTCTTCGGCGAGGAAGAGGATCCCCCCTGCAAAAGGTTCGAAGGACTGGACACCAGATTCGTGGTCCGTGATCTGGAGCCCTTCCCCCACGAGGTTCTCGAAGAACCAGACCTGGGGCTTCGCCTCCTCCTCGGACGAATCCTCCTTCAACAACGCGAGGGTATCGCAGTCGATCCAGCGCATCTGCTTGACGTTCCCCGACCTTGTCAGCTGGAACGATCTCCCGAGCCTTTCGTCGTAGACGTGGCAGAAGGACTCGTAGTGGTTCTTGTTCCAGTTTGTGGCCTTGACCGCGTAGGCGATCCTACGACCATCGTGGGAGACCCTCGGCTGCACGTTTAAGTTGGGGACCTCGATCGATATCATGTCGGTTATAGTCGGCTTGTAGAGTTCCCCTCCCTCTAGTCTCTGCCCTGACATCTTATCGTCTTCACCGCGAAGGGGTATTACGATATTGAACATAAAAACACTGACCAGACAATTTGCGTTCCAGATAGATGCAATTCCAGATCACAATAATTTCCAGATCTTAACACTGGCTGAGAAGAAGTCGGATTTAGACACCTCGACGGGAGTCAGAATCTCCCCCGGGCTTATTCAATGAACACCTTCATCAGTTGCGATGTCGATTTGCCGATCAGATACGTCATCGCGGACAGTATCAGTCCGCTCACGCACAGCTCCACTATCTTGTCCTTCACGTCCACCTCGGCTGATATCGCGACGAGGAATCCGGTGACCGCCAGCATGAACAGGGTGATCACGACGGAGATCGGTATCGAAGTCATTATCGGTATGTTGAGGAAGAAAGGAGTCAGGGGCAGGACAGTCCCGACGATCCTGAAAAGCCCCGCGTAGATAGCCGATTTGAGAGGGTTCCCGAGGGCCCCCTCCCTTATTCCGTACTCCTCCTCTGCCACGAACCTCGTCAGCAGGTTCTTCTCACGGACCTCCTCGGCGATCACCCTGGCGGTCTCCTCGCTGAGCTCCTTTTTCTTCATGTAGCCGACCACCTTTTCAACGAACATCTGCGGCACCGACTCGGAGGCGCTCTTGATCCTGTTAAGTATACCCAACCTGACCTGCTTCTGGGTCCTGCCGAAGAAGTAGAACCCCGTCACGGTGCTCAACGCCCCCGTCACTCCGACGATCAAGCCGGAGACGGCCACGATGAACGGCTCGCCGTAGACCCCCGCGATGCCGATGGACACGGATATCACGTTCACGAGGCCGCTGCTCATCTGCGTGAAGATCGTCGCCACCGTGTTTATGAAGAACTTGTACCCTGCCTCGTATCGTTCGAATTCTTCCTCGTGCGCCAACTCGTCCCTCAGGATCTGATTGATGGACTTCTTCTCCTCATCCGATATGTGAGGGCTCTTCAACATCGTGGAGTACTGGGCGATCGCGTTGCGCTCGCCGATCTCGAGGATCTTCAGTGTCAGGCCAATGCCCAGCAGCCTGTACAGCAGCGTGAGGAGGGAGACCTTGATCTTGTTGACGGAGAGGCCGCTTGTGTCGACGCCCCTCACCTCTAGGAAGCTCGTCCAGAACCTGGAGTGCTCGCTTTCCATCTCCGATAGGTCTACCAGCTCTTTCGAGAGGGTAGTGTCGCCATAGAGTCTCGATAGACTGCGGTATATCGATGCGGTGTAGATCTCATCGACGAGGGCTTTCCTAGCGAAGTCCGTGATATTATCCTCGGACAACTGCCTCCAACTCCATTCTCTGGCGCGAGCTTATATGCTTTAACGCACGAGTCATCATGGGCCTGATCAAGGGTTAAAACGAGCTTCATTCCAGGAGGTATGGGCATATTTCCAACGAGTTCGGTTTATCTCAGATATAATTTGACTTTTTTTGAAATTATCCCATAAAATTTATTCCAATAAAATGATTTAGATCTTATTATCAGTACGACGTGCCAGATCCGCTCTTCTTTTCCTATGATTCACTTGATCGCGTCATATAGATGCGGGGCCTTTGTCATCTGGTTGTTGGAGCCCGGTCGTCCAGCGGACAAGGATGGAGGGCTTTTAACCCCTCAACGGGAGCTCAAATCTCTAAAGGAGCTGTCAATTTGCGCCGATTCAACTGAGTCAGTTCAAGGCGCTGGGTCTCGTTAGTCCTTGAGAACGCAAGAGGAGTCACGGGCCAAAGTGTCTATAAGGAGGCGTACGCCCGGATGTTTGGACCATGAAGACCGACGGACGGATCAGGAGCAACATCGCGAAGGGCACCGAGGTCCTGATAGTCCAGAAGAGGGACCAGCGGACGGGGAGGCTGACCCGAGGAATAGTGAAGGACGTCCTCACGAGGTCCGAGGAACACCCCCGGGGGATAAAGGTCAGGCTGGAAGGCGGCAAGATAGGGAGAGTCCGGGAGATCGTGGCCCGGGAAGACAGTTCAAGCCGAGACGGCCCCGATTAGAAACATTTCCGACTTCATTTCTTTCTTGAGGGGTCGAGATCATTTTTTGCTTGAGGTGAATGGCAGTCAGCCTCGGTCTTCCAGCTGACATGGACGTAGTGATTAAGGCCCCTCGATGGGAGTTCGAATCCTGACCCGGGTTTTTTTAAAAAAGAGGAGCTCAGCCCCTCGCCTAACCCACGAGGCTGGGAAGGGTCTTCTCCGCTCCCTTGGTGAGAAAGAGGCCCAGGATGATGGAGACCAGCGCCTGGCCGAAGAGGTCGCGCAAGTAGGATATGATCGCTACTGGATACCCCTTGATGAAGATGTTGACGAAGAAGTAGGTCGTCGCCATGACGAAGCCGGAGAACACGAGCAGGACGACCTGTACGACCGTGCTCCTCTTCCGTCCCAATCCGGCGATGAACCCCTGGGACCCGTGGGCGAGAACAGTCACGAACCACCGGGGGTAGCCCACGAGCAGATCCGCCACCACCGGCCCGATTATCCCGACGAGGCCGCCAACCCTGCATCCGAAGAGGAGGGCGGACACGAAGATGACTGTATCACCTATGTGGGTATATCCCCCGGTAGGCGAGGGGAGCATCAGGCCCGTAGACCCCGTGAGGACCGCCGTGAGCGCCGAGAAAACAGCCACCACGGCGATGTCTCTTGAGCTCAGGAGCGCCCCCGCGACTTCCCCGCCAGGGGTTCTGTAGCCCATGTACGCCACAAATGATATCAGTGCGGCCGCCAGCACCGTCGCAGCCAGTCCGATGGTCGACGAAGGATATCCCATGGCGAAGGGAAGGAGTATCACGATCAGGCCGGTAACGACGCCCGACCCAGCGATCAACCCCCCAAGCCGTGGACGACCCCTCTGAATCATAAAGCCGGCCCACACCACGATCGCGAGACTGGCGGCCGCAAAGGTAAGGTACAGCGCGAAGTTCACCTTGTCGGAGCCTCCCAGCGATATGGAGGAGAACACGCTGCTGACTCCCACAGAACTGAGCATGACGCCAACCTGAATGACCGCCCCGGCGAGCTCTGCCAAGCAGGCCATCAATGCCGCCATCAAGATGATCTGTCTATTCATGGTTCCAGACGACAATGACATCCCAAAAATATTATAGTTACAACTAATATATTTTTCGGCGTCATCCTCTGAACGTACAAGGGGACCAAAAGCACAACTGCCCCCTGTGGTTCTCAGTAGTAGTGAATGGAGGCTTCAGACCTCTCAACGGGAGTCTGAACCTCACCAGGCTATTCAGGCGCCCATTCCCGTAGCTCACTTCTCAACCTGATGCTCCCGAGAAGACCGACCACGCCGAAGAACACGACCCAAACCTCAACCAGGTAGACTGAGGCCGGGTTGGTGGACGTGGACAAGTACCACTGCAGGTAGGGGACCGCGGCGTCCAGAGCGCTCTTGTAGGCGACCGACCAGATGAATAGGCCCGGCCTCCCCAGCCTCACTGACGCGTAGACGAGGAGCGCTGAGAAGAGGTGGGCGAGGAGGGTGAAAGCCCGCTCCATGATCGGGGCCAGCACCACCCATGTCGGGGCGCTCAACTGCCCCAGCAGGTACGCCCGCTGCTCCGGGGGGAGCATGTCCAAGAGCCCAGGGTTGGATAAGAACGCGACCATCTGCATAAGCGATGGGACGGCGAGGATGATCGCCTCCGTTGCCCCGAAACCCACGCCGAAGGCTGTGGCATCGTCCGGAGAAGCCCCCCCGAGGCTAGTCCTGGCGAACGCGACGTAGGAGGCCCCGCACTCGAAGAGCCCGGTCCTGAGGCCGACGTACAGCCCCATGACGGCGAGGAACCCCATCATCCCTAGGGAGGACCCCAGCAGCCATGTGGAGAACTGAGGCGTGACCGTGTAGTCCATCAGGAACTTTGGCGCCACTGAGACGGCCCAGACCGCGCCGCCGAACAGGAAGAACCTGAGGGCCGCGTGGCTCCTCCTGAACCAGTAAACCACGGACAGGACCCCGACCGCGACCATCCCCCCGGGGCCAAGGATCAGCCAGGAGTTCAACTCTTCCCACGGTCATCTAAGCCGTGATCAGGCAAGATAAGCGTTACCGGAACTGGCGTTACCCACACATCGCACTTTTTTTGGAGGCCGCCTTCAGGAATTCAGAGCTCATACCGTTACTTCCGGAGCCTCCTCCCGCGCGTTCCAGAAGCCCCTGTCCCTGAGCTTCTTGCCGAGGTACACAAGGCTCAGCATGACGGGGACCTCCCAGAAGAGCCCCATGGTCGTCCCGAGCGCCGCCTGGGAGCCGAGGCCGTAGAGGCTCACCGCCGTCGCGATGGCTATCTCAAAGTGGCTGGAAGAGCCGATGATAACGGTTATGATCCCCTCCCTGTACTGGAGGCCCACGAACCTTGTCACCAACAGGTTTATCCCGACGACTATGAAGAACCCCACCAGCAGCGGCGCCGAGATCAGCACCATCAGATCGGGGTGCTTCAGCAGAACATCGCCGTTGAGCGAGAAGAGCACGATCAGCGTTGTTAGAAGCGCAAGCATGGCGACCTTGCCGACGGCGGGCCTGTAGACCCCGTGGAACCACAGCTCCCCCTTCGCCCGCGTGAGGTACCGCCTGGAAAAGTATCCGAGGACTATCGGTACACCGATGAAAACCAGCACGGAGACGAGGAGCAGAGCCCTGTCTATGGCGATGTTCTGAACGCCGGTGAGCAGGGAGACGATCGGGGCGTAGAAAACCAAGAGGGTGACCGTGTTCAGGCTCGTGGTGATGAAGTTCTGCTCTTGATTCCCCTCCGCGAGGCCCCCCCACACGAGCACCATCGCCGTGCACGGGCTGGAGCCGAGGAGTATGACGGAAACTATGAGCTGAACGTGACCGGACAGGAAGAGGGTCGCGAGCGCGAATGCCACCAGGGGGGCGATGATCCAATTCGAGAACAGGGTAAGGACGATTGGCTTGGGGTCCCTCGCCAGCTTCCTCAGCTCCTTGAGCTGGAGGTTCAGGAGCGCGGGGTACATCATCAGGAACAGGCAGATGCCGATGGGTATCGAGATGCCCCTTACCTGCCAGCTGTCGATCGCCTGACTCAGACTTGGGAGATATTGGGATAGTAGGAGGCCGACTGCCATGCATAATGCCACCCAGACGGCGAGGTACTTCTCGAAGAACCCGAGATGCGCCTTTGTCTCCGACATCCGTCAGTCCCTGTATTCCCTAAACCCGGGACATATAAACATATATAAATTTGTTTATGCATCTTTTCGGATGAGTGAAAGATCGGGGATTGGACATGCCGAAGGACATCGCTAGAGAGGAACTGAGCGAGCTGCTCGAGACCCATTTCTGCGACGCAGAGGACACCGAGGAGCACGAGTCACTGCTCAGAAAGCTCACGGACGAGTACCTCAGGCACTTCGATTTCAAAGGGAGGGCCCGACTTTTCAACGCCCTCGCAGAGGAGAGCCGCCTCAAGATCCTTGCCCTGCTCACGTTCAGGGAGATGTGCGTCTGTGAGCTGACGGCCGCGCTCGACATGACCCAGCCAAACCTGACGTACCACGTGAAGAAGCTGGAGAGCGTCGGCCTCGTCGGACACGAGAAACGGGGGAAATGGGTTTACTACTCGCTCGCCGACAATCAGTATGTACGCCAGTTTGAGATAATCGTGTGCGCTTTTTTAGGAGGTTCTGCGCGTGCATGAGCTGTGTGTGATCTAAATTGCATCGATTGCGGCCCTGAGTTTTTCCTCCAAGGAATCAGGATCTTTCAAAGCCTCGTTCTTCCTTCCATCCATGTCTGCGATAGCGTCCGCCCGTTTAAGGATCCTCCTGCATCTCTCCGCCGAGGCGACGTCGATCATCCTCCCGTCGACGTTCACGGACGCCGTCCCCTTCTTTATCCCGTCCTCGAAGGCCTCCAGCGCTCTTCTCATGTAGTCCGCCTCTTCTGCAGGTATGGAGAATCCCTCGTTGAGGTACGGGATCGGGGCTGGGTGGATGGACTGCGCGCCCTTGTAGCCCAGCTTCCGGGAGTTGACGGCCGCGTCGTAGGCCTTCTCGGGCTCCCTCCACGTGAAGGGCTCGACGCCGACGAGCCCCATCGGTTGGATGCCCGCGGCGTAGGCGTCCATCAGGACCTTCGACCGGGCGTACCAGAGCTCCTGCCCCTCCCCGGTCGTCTGGACGCCCATCTCCTGCGTCAGGTCCTCGGCGCCGACCCCGATCATCACCACCCTCGGGCTGGCGGACGCGATCTCGAAGGCCCTTATGACGCCGAGGGCCGTCTCGACGGCGACGGCTATCTGCACCGTCCCCGACCTCAGCCCCCTCCTCCTCTCTAGGTCCGTGATGATCCCGTCCCTGACCCGGACCTCCTCAGCCGACTCGACCTTCGGCAGCGAGACGCACGCCAGACCGGGCCACACGGAGGCCTCCAGGTCCTCGGTCGCTTGGCCGATCGGGCGGTTGATCCTTACCGCGACGTCTCCGCCCCCTTTGCCGACGACGGGTATGGAGTCCCTGATGAGGGCCCTCGCGTTCTCCTTCTCGCCCTCGGGGACGGAGTCCTCGAGGTCCATCACGACGCAGTCCGCCCGCCTCGTGTAGGCCTTCTCGACGAACCGCTGCACGTTAGCGGGGAAGATCAGCAAGGAGCGCCTGACGAGCCTCTCGATGTCCGTGTAGTGGGGCAGAGCCGAGCCCATGTAGAGAAAGTGTATGTCCTCGTGGATTTAATATTCTCGGAGCCGGATGACTCAAGCCCCGGCCGTTAGGGCTACCCCCTCCCTGACGAGTTGTTCGATCTCCTCTTCTTCGTATCCGAGCAGTCGGAGAATCTCGACGGTGTGCGCTCCAAGTTCTGGCGGTAGGCGTTCGATCGAAGTGGGCGTCTCGGAGAACCTGATCCCTGTCGCGATGGTTCGATACGTGAAGCCCAGCGGGTGCTCCAGCTCCACGATCATCCCATGCTCCCTGACGTTCGGGTCGCTGACGAGCTCGTCGTCGGTGAGGACGGGGGCGCAGGGGACCCTGTCAGAGAGAATGTCCGCTATCTCGCGCCTGTCCCTCTCCTTGAACCAGTTCCTCAGGGCCTCCGAGGAGGGGCCGATCTCATCCGCCTCGACGCCGATCGCCTCGGCCACCGTGTTCAACTCCTTCTCACCGATCACCCGGACGGCCACGTACCCATCCTTCGCCTCGTAGACGCCGTGGATTTGCGTGGCGAGTCGGCGGGCCCTCTCGTCGGCTGTGCCGCTCGAATACAGGTAGCGCATCATGCCCAGCCCCGATACGGTCATCAGGGCGTCCGTCTGGGCCACGTCGATCCTCTGGCCCTCGCCCGTAGCTTTCCTGTGCAGCAGCGCTGCGAGGATGCTGAGGGCGCAGAAGGTGCCGGGGATGGTGTCCCCCGGGCTGCCGGCCAGGCAGGAAGGTACGAGGGATGCCCGGCTGTTCGGGCCCCGGGTCTCCCGGCTGTTGAGCCACATCCATCCGCTCATGGCCTGGGCGATGATATCAAAGGACGGCTTCTTGACATACGGGCCCTCCTCCCCGAAGCCCGAGATGGAGGCGTAGATGACCCTGGGGTTGACCTCCTTGAGGGCCTCGTACCCTATGCCCAGCCTGTCCATCACGCCCGGCCTGAAGTTCTCGACCACAACGTCCGAGATCTCGACGAGCCCCTTGAGCACCTCGACGCCCTTCTCGGACTTCAGATCCAGCGCGATGCTCTTCTTGTTGCGGTTCACGAACATGAAATAGGAGTTCTGACCTTTGACAGTGGGGTACTGGGCGGATGCCCGGGATGCGTCGCCCCACGGCGGCTCCACCTTGTAGACCTCGGCCCCCATGTCCGCCAGCAGCATGGTGCAGAACGGGCCCGCGAGATGCTGCGTGAGGTCGACTATCCTGATGTTCTGAAGGGCTGAACCCAATGCAGATCCCCTTGGATACTGAAGCAGCGATTTCGATAGTTAAGAATTGTCAAGAAAAAATACCCGATGCTTTTAGTAAAGGATGTTTACTTGTGTACATTGGCTTCAACTCACTCGATTGGATAAATGATTCTGGGCCTTCCGTCGGGGGTCCTTAACACCCCAGGCTACCAGCCAGGATTGAGGTCCGGCGATTTTAAAATGCGATTCTTATATAAGATATGGAACTACACATAGCATATATAGAATATAGCGGATAACTATATATGATAATTGGCAACCTTCATTTTTCTGAATCGAATATTTAAGATACGATAAAGGGAAGCATCTGATTTGGCCAAAGGTTCGATCTTGACGATTAACGCTCGCTTGGATAAATTGTCCTCAGAACCCTGTCGGCCAGGTTCTCCAAGAACCCGAACTAATGGCCAGGGCCAAGTCAGCTATTCTCTGGTCCTTCGCCATCGCGTTTGCGGTGGCGTCAATCGACCTCCTAGCAGGATTACCCCTCGCATGGTTCATCGCCCGGGGCAACTCAAGATCCGTGAGCGTCGTGGATGCCCTCGTCGACATACCCTTCATTATTCCTACAGTGGCCCTCGGATTCTCGACACTGCTGTTCTGGAGCGGCTCCTCAGGCATCTCAGGCCTCTTTGGAACCCAGGTTCTCTCCCCGGGCATTTTCCTGGTCCTCCTGCTCCACTTCGCCTTCTCCTTCCCCGTCATAGTGAGGGTCATGGTAGGGGCGCTCCTCTCTTACGACACCATCTACGAGACGGCTGCCCAGACGCTAGGGGCCAAGATGTTCACCATCGCCAGGACGGTGACTCTCCCCATGCTGAGACCTGCGCTAGTCGCGGCTTTCCTTCTGGCCTTCGCGAGGTCCCTCTCTGAGACTGGGGCCACCATCATGGTGGCGGGCGCCTTCGAGAACGGCCCCGTGTTCATCCAGAACGCTAAGGACGCTGGCCTAGAGGGCCGGAACCGACTGAGGCTCCCCCTTCGAAGAGCTTGGCCACGGATCGAGGGCGAACTGAGTTCAAGGGGCAGCGTTAGGATCAGGGACTACATGACCCTAGTGATCTTCGGCCTCTTCGTCCTACTGCCGTCTCTCTTCATCACGCTGCCCGCCGCAGAAGCCCTGGCCGACGGTACGCTGATGAGGGCCCTCAAGGGAGAGGGGATCTGGTCGAACTTCTGGCGGTCAATGATGCTCTCCTACGGCATCGGCGTCATAGCCACTCTACTCAACATCATCATGGGTATGCCGGTGGCGATTCTCATAGCTAGGAAAAAAATGGGGAAGACGGGCACGACGCTGCTGGAGGCCATGGTGAACGTGCCGATAGTCGTCCCAAGCGTCGCACTGGGTGTCTCCCTCGCCCTCTTCTGGCGCACCCTCGGGTTCCTACCCGAGTTCTGGATCATGGTCCTCTCCCACACGACCATCACATACACGTACTTCG
>SMTZ1_10012235_pt1 | contig 12837 bp, 13 predicted proteins | sample DeeMarSWOR136_30_FD_25667 | JGI IMG/M metagenome (IMG submission 25667) | reverse complement strand
GCTCAACAGCCCCACGAATAGGTTCCAGAAGAACCCCCCCACACTTATGTTTGATAGGTCGACAAGGCCGGACCCAATCCCAGCACATATGCCATAGATTAAGACCACGAGCAGTGCTTGACGTGTCGCTGTGGTATCGGCCTCCACCTCTTCATAGAGGTTTGCATCCAGCTTGGCTGCTCTGATCATCCTGTTGAACAGTTGACTCATGCGACCCCCCTATCCCTATTCGATTTGTTTTGGGTAAAATATCATAGTTGCCTAGTGGTGTCAATCTCGCTATCAGCGACGCAGCCATCGCCGCCACCAGGGTCGCCTTGCTTCCATCAGCAACTTCACCTGCTCCTCTAGGTGTCGGCATTGAGCCTGAAAGTAGGCTACCTGGGCATAAAGTTCGGCCTTCTCCTGCTGTAGAGCCTTGACCATGTCTAGGGCTTTGTCTAGAGCGCTTGGCAAAGCCTTGTCCACCCCTGCCGTTGCCGGAACTGCAAGGCTAAGGTCACTGATGCGGTACTCCATACCATAGTGCCCGGGCACTAAATCAGCTTTGATTTTGCCGCTTTTAATATGGCGCCGAATCGTTCTCTCGGATAATCCCAGAGCTTCGGCTGCATCAGTAACTGTCAATGCTTGTCCAGACATCTGACGGTGACCACTGGACAAATAATAACAAAAGACTAGACAAATGTCAAGGCCTTTGGCTCCTCCAGGCCCAAAGTGACAATTGATTGAAATTAGCATCCTTTGTGATATACTATTAAAACAGCGCCAGCGTAGCTCAGAGGTAGAGCAGCGGTTTCGTAAACCGCAGGTCAAGAGTTCGAATCTCTTCGCTGGCTCCAGGAGGGACAGTGAGCAAGCTTTTAGATAAGTTGAATCAGGTATCAAGGGGTTCAACCCAGCCTATGGGTTTTAGGAAGGCAGCGACACAGAAAAGCCCGCGCATGGTGCTTATCGCTGCCTTGGGTGAGGGGGATGATCGCGCCGCCGCAGAGGCCAAGGAGAGTGCTGATGCGGTGTTGATAGAAGGGGCGGGGAGCCAGATCGCATCCTCATTAGGAGAGGTGCCCTGGGGGGTATCCCTCGCAGAAGTGAACGAGAAAGAACTTTCCCAGCTTAAAAAGACGGGGTGTGATTTTTTGGTTTTCGATACCGAAAAAGCACCGTTGACGCTGCTTGAAGAGGAGGGGCTGGGCAAGATAGCGGAGGTCGAACCCTCGCTGGCCGACGGCCTGATAAGAGCTATCGGGCAACTGCCTATTGATGCCGTTCTTGTTGGAGGTGAGGTTTCCCTTTCGGTGCATCGGCTAATGGTCTGCCAGCATCTGGCGAACCTGGTGCGCAAGCCCCTGGTTGTGCTGGCACCTCTTGGTATGTCCAAAGAAGACCTCAACGGTCTTTGGGAGGCAGGGATGTCAGGGGTGATGGTGAAGGTGGAGGGGGGTGCCAAGGAGGAACTCTCGGGATTGAGGCAGGCTATCGACACACTTCCTCCATCTAGGAGGGTGAAGGAAAGGGTGGAGGCTTCGCTCCCTTACCCCGGGGGAGAGGAGATAACCCCGGTGGAGGAGGAGGAAGAATAGCTCCTGGATTGGGGCATCCTATTCTAATCGCCTTATGCTAGGGCGAAGGATAGCTATACCCAGGGTAAACAGGATAACAATGACGGCGCCTCCTGCCACCGCGGCCGTCGGCCCTATAGCTTCAGCCAATGCGCCGATAGGCAAGGTGCCCATCGGCATCAGGGCGAAGGTGATCATATATATGCTCATCACCCTTCCCAGGATCCTCCCCGGAACATTGCTCTGAATCAGGGTATTATTCACCGCCATATAGCCAGTACCGCCGGCGCCCACCACTACAATTATCGCCAAGGAAAGGGGGTAGGAACGGGATATGCTAAAGAGGGCAAGGGTTATGCCAAACACTAGGGCCGAAGCCAGAAGTAGACGACCTTTTCGCCTGAAATCGCCCAGGGAGGCAATAGCTAAGGAGGCAACCAGTGCCCCTACCCCTGCCGTGGCCAGAAGCATTCCATAACCAAATTCACCTTGCCCCAGCACTTTCTCAGCGAATGCGGGCATAAGGTTCATGTATGGCAGGCCAAAGGTGAGGGGAACAAAGGCCATTGCCAGCAGCGATATCACCAGGGGGCTATGACGAATATAGCTTACACCCTCCCTAAGGTCAGGCCACATTGACCTGAGGAATGGGGCTATGCGGCTGCTGGGGGAGTTGCTCAGCCCCGCCACCGGGGCAGTGATTGGTACCGCACCTCTCTGTGGCAGTGATATCATAAATAGCGAGGCGGTTCCTGCTAGATAACAGATCACCACTGCGTAATAGACGCCATCGTAGCCGATGATGGGCAACAAAGCTCCACCTATGGCGAACCCGGCGATTCGCGTCACGTTCATCGCTGTGGCATTGAGAGCGATAGCGTTTAGCAGCTCTCTGTGCTTCACCAGCTCGGGGATAATCGCCTGGCGCCCAGGACCCCAAAACACGAAGGAAAAGCCAGTGCCAACTGCTGCCGCCACCAGGTGCCAGAACTCGATCATATTCAGCGATATCAAGATGGCTATGATGAGGGTAATAAAGCCGTTTAAGGCCTGGGTGGCGATAAGTAGATTGCGCTTGTTCACCCGATCAGCTATCGTACCGCCAAATATGGAGAAGAGGAAGATCGGCACTCCGAAAGCAAAGCTCACTATTCCCAGATCGAGCTCTGATTCGGTCATCTTCCACACCAACCAGCCACGGGCTACTATATTCATCTGTAGCGCGGCGAAGGAGGCTATTAGTCCCAGCCAGAACCACCGATAGTTGCGATTCTTGAGCGAGGTGAAGGTGGTGATCTTAGCCTGCTCAGGGGTCAACACCTCCAGTTCGGTTTCACCAAGAGGCACAGGTTTTTGAAGTTCTTCTGGCTGTCGATCGTTCATTCTTATCGCTTATCGAAGGGTCGAAGGGAGGATATTTATAAAACAGCTTAACGTTCATCCCCCTCACATGTCAAGCAGGATTCCTTGACACCTCCTATGCCGGCAACTAGAATGCACCTATAGTAGCGATGGCCGTGAGCGACACATTCATTTTTGGCACCGCTGGTATTGCCCATAGCTCCAGGTCGCCGAGCAGCGTATCCGGCATCGAGCGCGTAGCGGAGCTTGGTCTTGGGTGCATGGAGGTGGAATTTGTGCGTGGAGTGAAGATGAATGAGGGGATAGCCCGGGAGGTGGGGGAGGTGGCAAAAAAGAGGGGGGTCAAACTAACGGCTCATGCCCCATATTTCATCAATCTCAATGCCCGCGAGCAGGAGAAGGTGATTGCCAGCCAAAAGAGGCTCATTCATACTGCGCACATCGCCTCGCTCTTGGGGGCGGAGAGCATCGTGTTTCACCCTGCCTACTATCTTAACGATCCGCCCCTAGTTGTATATGCCAGGGTAAAAGCAGTGCTTGAGGAGACGGTGGGGCTGCTTCGGGCGGAGGGCAATTGGGTTTTACTGCGGGCCGAGACCACCGGGCAGGCAAGCCAGTTCGGCACTCTGGAGGAGGTATTGAACCTGAGTGCGGAGATCCAGGGTGTCACCCCCTGCATCGACTTTGCCCACCTGCATGCCAGAACAGGTAGATTCAATTCCTATGAGGAATCTATAGCCATACTGAGGCAAGTAGAAGGGAGGCTGGGGAGACCGGCCTTGGATCATATGCATATTCACCTCTCAGGGATCGAATATGGAAGGAAAGGGGAGGTCAAGCATCTGAACCTTATGGAGTCGGACCTTCGTTATGTGGGACTCCTCAAAGCGTTAAAGGAGTTTGAGGTTAAGGGGCTTCTCATTTGTGAAAGCCCGAACCTCGAGGAAGATGCGCAGCTTCTCCAAGAGACCTATAAGTCACTTTAAGATTTACAATTCTTTGCGCAGGAGCGTCTGCCAAGCTAGTGTGGTGCATAGTGCTACTAGCCCCAGACTGATGCCAACGGCCCCCCAGGCGCTGGGTCCCGAACCAGCTATGATGCGCTGTCCCCAGTTAATTATTCCCGTAGGAGCATAGAGTTCGAGCGGCGGAATTAGCGCTAGGGCCCATAGTCCTACTATTGCCAACAAGGCAAGCCCGCCGGCGGCGAGTTGGCTCTTAAACAACGTGCTGCACAGTAGAGTCACTGAAATGCAGACGAGAAAGAATAGGCCTGCCAGCAGGTTAACCACAACAAAAGACGGCGCATTCAGTCCGGTGAATAGAATGGTTGTATATACATAGCAAGCCACTGCGCCGCTAGCGAGCCCCAGCCCGAAGGTTACACTCAGCGCAGCAAGTTTTGATGCGACAAATGTGCCCCGGTGCCTCGCTCCCGCTCCCGAGCTACCGCACCCATAGAAACGAGAATCACTACCAGTATCCCTATCTGGGTAATGGTTCCCAAATACTCACTGACTACATCCGCTGCCGTGAAATCAGGAATCGGTATAGGGATATCCCCAGTGTTCTCCAGCAGCGAGGGTAGATAGTAGAAAAGCAGCGGTGTCCCCAACCCCAGGAGCAGAAAGACAGCAACAACTATGAGAAGCTTGTAGGTTCTGACGTGGTCCCGCAGCTCTTTTTTCAGTAAGACACTGAAGCCTGTCACCCTGCACCTCGAGGGCCCACTAGTTCGATAAAGACATCCTCCAGGCTGGGCGACATAAGCTCGTAGTGAAGCAAGATTAGCCCGCTCTCCGTTACAATCTTGGGCAGCTCTCGCTTTGCCATTGGCACATCGCTGGCACGAATACGTAATACAGACTCGTTGTCGCGCTGCTCCTCTTCTATCTTTGCCACCCAGGGTAGAGATTGTAACAAGCGGGTTATGGAGTGGACCTCTCCCTCAAGGTGCAACTCAAAAATGGGCTGCGCAAATCGGTTCCGCAGTTGCTCTGTCCTCTCCTTGGTGACCAACCGACCCTCATCGATAATGCCTACCACATCGCAAATTCTCTCCACATCGGCGAGGATGTGGGTGGACATGAATACTGTTGCCTCTTCCTTGAGGCGGAGGATAGTATCCAGAACCTCGCGCCGTCCGATGGGATCGAGGGCAGAACATGGCTCATCGAGGAAGAGCACCCTGGGGCGATTCATCAGGGCTTGAGCGAGCGCCAGGCGTTGGCGCATCCCTCGCGAGTAACCGCTAATCCTTCGAGAGGCTGCTTCATTCAGGCCGGCTAATTCGAGCAGCTCGTCGCAACGTTTTTTGTTCTCTTTGGGTGATAGGTGAAAAAGCTCTCCCACGTAGAGCAAAAACTCCCGCCCCTTCATCCAGTTATACAAGGCGGGCTCCTCGGGAAGGTACCCGATATTACGCCGCAAAGAAACCGAGGTGGGAGTGACCTCCTCGCCCATCACCCACGCCTTGCCCCGGGAGGGTCGACTCATCCCGGTTAACAGCCTCACTGTGGTCGTCTTTCCCGCTCCATTGGGGCCCAGGAAGCCGAATATCGATCCATCCTCGACTGTCAGGTTGAGACCATCCACAGCAGCAACGTCACCGTAGTGCTTGGTCAGGCCTTCACAGCTTATCGCTGCCACCCCGCTTCAATCCTCCTCTCGGCCAATAGTAAGGTATAGAATAGGGCCGATGATATTCACTAAGACTATAACTACACCCCACAGTATCTTGTTCCCACCTTTGACCTTATTCCGCTTTACCAGGTCATAAAGGGCGAATCCCAGGAGACCGACCTGGATGGCTGCCAAGGGAATGATTAAGAGAATCATTTCGTTCATATCTCAATCTCCCTTGGCCTTACCCGGCACTTCTCCGCGGTGATAATGGCATCGAGCTGAGCCACTGCCAGTTTCACTCGATCATTTACCACCACATAATCGAATATCCACAGTTGCTTCATCTCCTCATGAGCGGTAGCTATGCGCCGATTCAAGTCGATGGTCGATTCGGTGCTGCGCTTCCTGAGTCGTTCCTCCAGCTCCTCCATGGAGGGAGGGGCTAGGAAGGTGAGGAGTGCTTGAGGCACAACGCTCCTGATTGTTGCTGCCCCCTGGACATCAGCCTTCACCAGGACATCGTGCCCCTGCTCCAGCGCCTCTTTCACCTGGCGCTTGGGCACGCCGTAGAAGTTGCCATAGACTTTGGCCCACTCCAGTAACTCCCCCGCTTTTACCATCTCCTTGAACTTCTCCTGGGTGACGAAGTGATAATCCACCCCATCGCTCTCATCTTGCCGCTGAGGGCGGGTGGTTGTAGTCACTGTGAAATGGATGGAACGCGCCGATTTTTTCATCCTAGCGAGTACTGCGTCCTTGCCCACCCCTGAGGGACCGGAGAGCACAAAAAGCAGTGGTTTCGCCCTGGGAAGAGGCTCTTTTTCCTTCAGTCCGGACTCTCCCTACTCGTCGTCAGCCTGCCAGTGATGGTCTCCGGGGCGATGGCTGCCAGCACAATATGGCCGCTGTCCATGATGAGCACCGCTTTCGTCCTTCTACCATTGGTCATGTCAATGAGTACCCCTTTGCTCTTGCCCTCTTGAATCAGGCGCTTGGTGGGGGCTGAGTTCGGGGAGGCCATGCCAATCACCCTATTTATTGCTAAGACATTGCCAAAACCGATGTGAATAAGCTCTGTAGTCATTTCTCGCTATCTTTACCTCCTTCTGTTAGATTTTATGGGTGAGCTTCTCCAGATCCTGCCAAAAACTGGGATAGGACATCTCTACTACCTGGGCATCATGGATTACTGTTTCCCCCTGGGTTACCACCGCCGCAATGCCCAGGGTCATCGCCAAACGATGGTCATGGTGGCTGGAGCAATCACCGCCTCGTAGCTTGCTGCCCCCACGAATAATCATGCCATCAGGCAGCCCATCTATATCTGCCCCTAGCCTCGATAGCTCCTTCACCGTAGCCCCGATCCTATCCGATTCCTTTACCCTGAGCTCTTGAGCGTCTCGGATGGTAGTCGTCCCTCGGGCAAAAGCGCCAGCCAAAGCAATGAGTGGGATCTCATCGATGAGCCTGGGGATTAGGCTTCCTCCTATTTCCGTTCCCACTAGGTTGCTGGATTCCACTGTCAGGTCGGCAACGGGCTCGCCACCCACTACCCACTCCCGCTCCACCCTCAGCTTGGCCCCCATCTGGAGTAGGACATCGATGATCCCGCTCCTTGTCGGGTTAATCCCGGTGTCTGTAACCTTGATATGGGCGTTAGGGTGAATCGCTCCGGCTACAAGCCAGAAGGCGGCTGAGCTAATATCGCCAGGGATGTGAACATCGACGGTGGAGCCGGGGGCAGAATTGGGTATGAGTGAGATCCTTGGGCCATCGCTTTGCACCCTTACCCCCATGTTCCTGAGGAGGCGTTCTGTGTGGTCCCGAGAGGGTGCTGGCTCCTCAACGGTGGTAGTCCCCTGGGCGAAGAGTGCTGCGATCAGGATCGCCGACTTTATCTGGGCGCTCGCTATAGGAAGACGGTAGTCTATACCCTTGAGCCGATTCCCCTTAATGGCTAACGGGGCTAGAGAATCGTTCCCTCTCCCCCAGATCTCGGCTCCCATCAAGCGCAGGGGATGGATCAATCGATCCATAGGGCGGGAGCGGAGCGACTCATCCCCGGTAACTAGGGAGAGGAATGGCTGTGCGGCAAGCAGCCCCGCCAGGAGGCGCATCGTGGTAGCGCTGTTGCCGGTATTGAGCACATCAGATGGCTCCCTGAAGCCTTCTCTACCCACCCCGGAGATAGTAAGCTTGTTTCCTTCCTCGATAATCTCCACTCCCAAAGCCCTTAAACAAGAAACCGTGGAGACGAGGTCAGCACCCGGGGCGAAATTTTCGATCTTTGCCCTGCCCCGAGCTATGCTGTTCAGGATGATGGCCCGATGAGAGATCGACTTATCGCCTGGTAGGGTAAGCTCCCCGCTGAGACTTGCGTACCCCTTTACCCTACGCTCCATAATGAATCCCTTCCTCCATTCGCAGCCAACCCTCTCTTTCATCCCGCGCACGAGTAAAGGCCTCCTCCAATTTCTCGCTACCCTCGCTTATCCGACGACGCAGTTCCGCCAGTTCCTCGATGTATTCATCGAGCCGCTGAATAAGGGGCTCCCTATTGGTGAGGCAGATATCACGGCTCATCCGGGGGTTCCCTGAGGCGAGGCGTGAGAGGTCCCGAAATCCGGTGGCGGCAAGCTTCGCCATCTTGGGCCACAAGGGACCTTTTGTGGTCATCAGTACAAGGGCTATGGAGATAAGTAGGGGGAGATGGCTGACGCCGGCGACCAGGCTATCGTGCTCTGGCGCATCGATGAACAGGGGCTTGGCCCCGATCTGGCTAACCAGCCTCGATACTATATCGATCGCCTCTTTTGTGGCCCCTCTCCCTGGGATCAAACAATAGGTGCAGTTGACGAAAAGCTCGCCATCAGCGGCTTCGATCCCCGAGGTCTCCTTCCCCGCCATGGGATGACCTCCAATGAAGCTCACCGATGAGGGCAATGACTCCTCGGCCCACCCCATAACCTGTGTCTTGGTGCTTGCCGCATCGGTTACAATGCAGCCCTCAACTAGGCTTTCACCAATCTCGGCCAGTATCTCCTTTATGGCCATCGCTGGGGTGGCAATGAGAACTAGGTTAGCACTTTTCACTGCGGAAAGCAGATCGCTCTCAGTACGGTCAACCGCCTCGATCTCGATGGCCTTTGCGGCGACCGCGGGGCGGCGAGCGAACCCAACCACCTCCAAATCCGCCCCCGCCCTTTTAAGGGCCAAGCCCATCGACCCTCCGATTAATCCCAGCCCGATAATAGCAATCCTTCTCACGCCGCACCTCTAGTCCGCGCTAGAATTAGCACATTATAACACAGTTCTGTCCGTGGTGAGAAGAAAGACTCTGCGGTCTGACCTTGCTCGGATAGATGGGCTTGACATTATCGAAGTGAAGCCTTATAATATAAAACCCGAGGAGAGACCTCTAAACAGGTGCTTGGGAAGATTGCGGCCCCTATGTAATTTGGATGCCACGAGAAGGAAATCCTTCTGGTTATAAACTGAGTGTCCTTTCCCCATTTTCCCGTCTGAGGAACTAAAAAGGATGGCGAAGTATATCTTTGTGACTGGTGGTGTGGTTAGCTCAGTGGGGAAGGGCATCACCGTCGCATCTATAGGGAGGCTTCTGAAGAGCCGAAACATCTCGGTCTCCGTGCAGAAGCTGGATCCCTACATCAATGTCGATCCGGGTACGATGTCTCCCTATCAGCATGGCGAGGTCTTCGTTACTCAGGATGGTGAAGAAACTGACCTTGACTTGGGTCACTACGAGCGGTTCATCGATGTGAACCTTACTACGGCCTCCAGTGTGACCACAGGGCAGGTTTACAGTTCGATCATCGCTCAGGAGAGGCGCGGGGATTTCCTTGGTGGTACCATTCAGGTAGTGCCTCATGTTACCAACGAGATCAAGCGTCGTTTTAGAGAGGTGGCAAGAGAGAGCGAAGCGAGTGTAGTTATTGTCGAGGTGGGTGGCACGGTGGGCGATATCGAGGGGCTGCCATTTCTGGAGGCCATCCGCCAGATGAGGAGCGATGTGGGACGGAGCGATGTCCTTTATGTTCATGTCACTCTCCTTCCCTACCTCTCCTCTACGGGGGAGCTGAAGACCAAGCCCACCCAGCACAGCGTTAACGAGTTGAGGCGCATCGGCATCCAACCTGATGTTATCGTATGCCGCAGTGATTATCCCATCACCGACGAGGTCAGGGACAAGATCGCCCTTTTCTGCGATGTCGATAGGCGAGCCGTGGTGCCCCTGCTCACCCTGCCCATAATCTATGAGACTCCCCTCGTTCTTGAGGATACAGGCTTGGGACAACTTATAGCGGAGATGCTCGATCTGCCCCGCGTAAGCGGTGACCTTGACGAGTGGCGCACTCTTGTGGCGCGGATGAAGGAGCCCAAGGAACCGATCTCCGTTGCTATTGTGGGCAAATATGTGGAGCTACGCGACTCCTACATCTCGGTTAAGGAGGCGCTTTGCCACGCCGCAGTCTATCATGACCGAGATATAGATATACATTGGATTCAATCGGAGGATTTGGAGAAGGATGGCGATGGTTTACTTCGCTCGGTTCAAGGGATTGTGGTCCCGGGCGGCTTCGGTGTCCGAGGCATTGAAGGGATGGTGATCGCTGCCAGATATGCCCGAGAGAACAATGTCCCTTACCTGGGGTTATGTCTGGGGATGCATGTTATGGTCATTGAGTACGCAAGGCATGTGCTGAACTCCCCTGAGCCCAATTCCACTGAGTTTGACCTGGAGACCCCATATCCGGTGATAGACCTGCTTCCGGGGCAGTGCCAGGTGAAGGAGAAGGGGGGGACGATGAGGCTGGGCATTTACCCCTGTCATCTGGTAAAAGGGACAAGGGCCGCTTCAGCCTACGGGGAGCAGGTGGTTTATGAGCGCCACCGCCATCGCTTCGAGTTCAATAACGATTTTCGGGAGATTTTAGAGAGGGCGGGGATGGTTTTCAGTGGCCTATCTCCAGAAGAGAGCCTGGTGGAGATCGGCGAGCTTCGGGACCACCCCTTTATGATGGGATGCCAGTTTCACCCGGAGTTCCGCTCGCGTCCCAATCGCCCCCACCCTCTTTTCCGCGATTTCATTGGGGTGGCCAAAGGGGTGCTCCGCGAGGGGGCTCAGACCCCGTTGCCACTGTGAAAAAACTGTTGAGGCTTTAAATGCGCATCTTTCTTGATACGGCAAACATAGAGCACATCCGCCATGGCGTTAGGCTGGGGGTCATCAGTGGAGTGACCACAAATCCCACGCTGGTTGCCAGGGAGGAGGCAGAGGACTTTAAGGCAGCGATCCTAGAGATCTGCTCCATCGTTCCCGGTCCTGTCTCCGTAGAGGCGCTCAGTCTGGATGCCGAAGGGATGAAACAGGAGGCGCGCAAGCTCTCCTCGTGGGCGCCCAATATAGTGGTTAAGATACCAGTATCGGAGGCGGGATTTGAGGCCATAAGCGTGCTCTCTAGGGAGAACATAAAGACCAACCTCACTCTTTGCTTCTCAGCAAACCAAGCGCTTCTCGGTGCCCTGGTGGGGGCTACCTATGTCAGCCCTTTTGTGGGGCGACTCGATGATGTCGGTCATCAGGGGATGGAGGTAGTTGTCGATAGTGTGGAGATCTTTAAAAAACACGATCTTCGCACCCAGGTGATTGCCGCCAGCCTTCGTCATCCCCTTCACATTATTGCTGCCGCCAAGGCGGGGGCTCATGTTGCTACCGTCCCCTACAGCGTGCTGATGCAGATGATTAATCATCCGCTTACCGATAAAGGCATTGCCCGCTTTGCGGAAGACTGGAAGAAGGTGGTTAAGCCATGACTATGACTATTGTGGAACTAGAATCGAAGACGCGTGAGGAGCTACTGGAAATAGCCAAGGGGTTGGGCATCTCCGGCTATACCGCGCTCAAGAAGCAAGACCTAGTGCTCAGGCTTCTCCAGGCAAGTACCGAGCTTCAGGGCAACATCTTTGGCAGCGGTGTGTTGGAGATCATGGATGAAGGGTATGGCTTCCTGCGCCACGACAACATCAGGCCTGGGCCCAACGATGTTTATGTCTCTCAATCCCAGATTCGCCGTTTCGGGCTCAGGACTGGCGATATGATCACCGGTCAGGTGAGGCTGCCAAAGAACGGGGAGAGATACTATAGCCTTTTACGCATCGAGGCGGTAAACGGCAACGACCCGGAGCAGGCAAAGAATCGCCCCAATTTCAATTCACTTACCCCCATCTTTCCCGACCGTTTCGTCAACCTGGAAACCGTTCCTTCCAATCTCGCCACCCGTCTGTTGAACCTGATCGCTCCCATCGGTCGCGGGCAGCGCGGGCTTATCGTTTCCCCGCCCAAGGCAGGCAAGACCATCCTTCTCAAGCATATCGCTAATGGCACCGCCGCCAACTACACCGATATCCATCTCATGGTCTGTCTCATCGGGGAGCGCCCCGAGGAGGTCACCGATATGGAGCGTTCGGTTAGGGGGGAGGTGATTAGCTCCACCTTCGACGAGCCGGTGGAGAGCCACACCAAGGTGGCTGAGCTAGCACTGGAGCGGGCCAAGCGCCTGGTGGAGAACGGGAGGGATGTGATGATCCTCCTCGATGGTATAACTCGCCTCACCCGCGCCTATAACCTCGCCCTGCCTCCCACTGGTCGCACCCTCTCTGGAGGCATCGACTCGGTGGCTCTCTATCCGCCGAAGCGCTTCTTTGGCGCTGCCAGAAACACTGAGGAGGGGGGTAGTCTCACTGTTGTTGCCACCTGCCTCATCGATACAGGGAGCCGCATGGACGAGGTCATCTACGAAGAGTTCAAGGGCACGGGGAATATGGAGCTTCATCTCGACCGCAGGCTCGCCGAGCGCCGCATCTTCCCCGCTATGGACATCCAGCGAAGTGGCACGCGTCGCGAGGAGCTGCTGTTCGATGAGGACACCCTGCAAAGGGTGTGGCTGCTGCGGCGCATGGTGAACCTTGTGTCGAGCAACTCGGTGAGTCCCACCGAGGCTACAGAGCGGGTGCTGGAGCGCTTGGCAAAGACACGAACCAACACCGAGTTCCTGGCTACCCTGGCCAAGGAGATGTAGCTTGGGGGTTGACAAATTTTATAAAATATGATAAAAACAGCAAATTTGATATACCGAATCGCAGCACTCCGCTACTGGGGGGGGTTGACAGATTCGGTAAGATGTGGTAATAATATAAAATTTCATATATCGAATCGTCGCAATCCGTTTCGAAGTATTGACACATTCGGTAGGATGTGTTTAAATAC
>SMTZ1_10005410_pt1 | contig 12840 bp, 7 predicted proteins | sample DeeMarSWOR136_30_FD_25667 | JGI IMG/M metagenome (IMG submission 25667) | reverse complement strand
TGTAAATTTCTGTGGCTCTCAGTCCACTAGAACAACCAAGAAATATAACAGCTTTTAAACGAATAAAACTTTCATCTTCTTTGAAATACTCTAGAGTTTCATTTATTTTCTCTGTTGTTAATCTTATTGGTTCATAATGTGGGTCAGCTGGTAAGGTAATTTCATCTGCCCAGTCGATTTTTAAGAATTTTAAAAAACGTCTTAGTTGAAACATTTGTCGTTTATAATATCCAATAGAATTGTTCCTCTGTAACTCTTTAAAATACTCAAGGCTTTTTTGTTTATTTATGGCTGAAAGTATATACTTTTTGTAATTTTTTAGGTATCTTTCAACCTCTTTTAGATGACCTTTTGTGACTCCTTTTAGCTCTAAAAAAGATAAATATTCTCCTATAGACTCGTCTGAAATCCTTTTTATGGACTGGATGGGATTTGAACCCACGGCCTCCACCTTGCGAAGGTGGCGATCTTCCACTGATCTACCAGCCCATGTTTGTAAATAAGAAAAAAGATTTAGATATTTGATAGTTACTTTTAATTAAAATTCTTATTTTTCGCTTTTTTTAATGCTTCAACAGCTGGAAGTTTTTCTCCCATCATGAATTTTTCTAGAGATCCTCCACCTGTTGAAATATGTGAAATTTTTTCTTGAAGACCCAGTTGTTCTATTGCTGCAACTGTATGTCCACCACCTACAACAGAAAAAACATTTGAATTTGCTACATAAGTAAAGATTTCTTTAGTACCTTTCATAAAGGTTGGTATTTCAAATACACCACAAGGACCTGATAAAAAGATAGTTTTTGCTTCAGAAAGTATATTTTTAAAAGTATCTATTGATTTATCACCAATGTCATAAAGATTATAATCTGTTGGTAACTCTGAAACATCAATTTCATCCCTATCAGTATCTTTCTTTTGGGCAAAATCAGATGGTAAGTATATGTTTTCTTTATATTTTTTTAGAAGATTTTGAATATCAATGAAATCTTCTGAAGAACCTTCCTTTGAAAGCATTTCTTCATTTTTAATTCCTAAATCTATTCCTTCGGCTTTTAAAAATGCATTTGCCGGAAGGCCAGTTAACAATATTTTATCAGCTGTTTTATTTTCAAGTAACCGTTGTATTGTTACTATAATATCAGAATATTTTGCACCTCCAAATAAAAAAATTGAAGGTTTTTTTGGATTCTCAATAATTTCACCTAGTGTTGTTAATTCTTTTTCCATTAGTCGTCCAGCACAGGATGGTAATACCTCTGTAAAACCAATAAGAGAACATTGAGCTCTATGAGCTGCTGCAAAGGCATCATTTACAAAAAAATCAGCAAGGGGATATAGGTTTTGTATAAGTTCCGATTTTGCATGTTCTTCTGCAGATTTTTTTTCAGTTTCTCCTGTAAATTTCCTAATATTGTCAAGTAATAAAACATCTTTATTTTGTAAACTTATAATTGCTTCCTTTGCTTTTTCATTATAGATATCTTCAACATAATTAACCTGTTTACCTAATAATTTTTCAAGTGCTTTAGCATGTTTTTCAAGGTTTGTAAAATCCCAACTACCTTGTCGCCCTTGATGAGTGAGAATTACTATTTTTGCTTGTTTTTCTATTAGTTCTTTTATAGTTGGAAGCACCCTTTTAATTCTAGTTGTATCTAATATATCTAGTGTATTTTTATCTAAAGGCATATTAAAATCTACTCTTAATAAAACAGTTTTATTTTCAAAATCAAAATCATCAAGAGTATTGTAATTTTTCATAAACCATTCCTCCAAAAATTGTTATTAAAAAGGTTTATTTAAACGTATTTAAATATTTTTTTCCTAAAATTTTCCTATATAAAATATCTGATATTTGCTTTCCAAAAGTAAATAATACAATATTATATAAAAATAAATATTTTAAGATTGATATAATTTTATATAACTTTATTAATAAAATCTTTAAATATATAAATATAGGCAGAAAAATTTATTAATACAGATTCGATAGAATATAATACGCGGAGGTGTAAGTTTTAATGAAAAAAATAATCCCAATAATTATAATTTTAGGCTGCTTTTTGCTATTAGGCAATATTAGTGTAGCTGCATTAACCTTAAAAAATGATTCTATTCAAACATTAAATTTGAATAATAAAACAATTAATTTTGAAGAACCATATTTAAAAGATTTTAAATGTAATGCAGGAGGACCATATTCAACGGATTCAGATTTTACAATAACATTTGATGGTTCACATAGTTATCTTTTACCAATAAATGGTAATGATTATATATGGGATTTTGGTGATGGATCTAATGGATATGGAGTTCGAATCACACATACTTATTCGCAACCTGGGATTTATTATGCAACTTTAACCATTAATACAGAAAAAGGAGATCAATATCAAGATATAACCTCTGTTTATGTTCAACAAAATGGTGATCATCTTCAACCTTATGGAGGATGTTTATATGAGGCAAAAAAATTAGAAGAAGTTGTTTTTGATGCATCAAAGTCAACTAGTGCCGATCCTAATTTACCAATATCACAATATATCTGGCATCTAGGTGATGGAACAGTTAAATATGGTAAGAAGGTAACTCACCAATATGAAAAGGAAAAAATATATCTTGTAACCCTTGAAATTAGAGATGAATTAGGTAATATGCGACAAGATGTTTTGCATGCAGATATAGGTTATGATTATACAAACATTGAAGATTTCTTTTTAAATCCTGATAGTAAAATTACTAACTTTGTTAAAATATTACTAAATAAGGTTGGTTCACAGATATTTTTCCCCTGGCTCGATTTTAAGATTTATACAGAACACAATGGTTTTGAGCAATATGTTCCAATATCTAACGAAAATAATTTTCCCTTAGATATTGATGTAAATAACGATGGAGATAAAGATATTAGAGTAGAAAATATTGTGTTTTTTAATCCAGTCATAAGTCAATCACCATTTAACAACTTTCCTTGGTTTTCCTTTGAAACAACCTTATCAAACATTAAATTTTTATCAAGTGATATTACAATTGATGATGATTTTTCAGTATGCCTACAATTTTCTCTTGTAAAATTGCAGTCTCTGCTTGGTATCGATGAACCTATCGTAAGAATTGGTTATCAGTCAAAAGCAGGTGAACAAAAACCAACTACTTTTTCTGCAACCCATATATTCCGTCCATATCTTTTATTAAATCTAATTGGTGGAGGAGGTCATTCACAAAATCAAAATACAAATACTGTACAATATTATAATTCAGTAACGCAAACCACAACCACTCAAAGCAATACCCAAACCAATAGTCAACAAACTACTCCATTAAATAATAAGTTACAAGATAACGAGAATAATGATTTACTCCTTGAGGGTCAAAAACTAAATCAAAAACCAATTCCTGGATCTAGCTGGTCAATAATCCCTGAGAATGGAATAAGGTTGGAATCTGCAAATGCTCAAGATTTCAGATGGATTCTTTCATTTTCAGATGTATTGGATACTACAAAAACAACATTTGCTGCTCATTTAGAATCAATTAGTAAAACCACAATTACACATAGAAGATCACCAGAAATTAGAGATGTTGATATAAATGGTGCTGATAACTCAGGATTAACTCTATCTGTAACAAAAGAGAATCAGTATGGGGAAGCAACAATAGGTGTTAAAATCAATCCATTAGAGAGTTTTGGATTTGGAATAGATATTGGAAGACTAGGAAATAATGCAAGACAAATTGCTTTTAATATCGAAAACCCGCCACAAAATCTAATATTATTTAGAGAAAATGAAGATAATCAAGGAGGACAAAATTCACTTTATCTATATTTCAAGAATCTTCCCACCTCAATGGTTTTTGAATGGCTCCCAGTTTTAGAAGGCGGATATATTCAATTTAGCAAGATTATTAATTCAGAAGAAACTAGAGTTGGTATATGTGATGATTTAGAGGATCCTGATTTCAATGTATATGCAACAAACCTTCCTGACAGATCATCTATTTCATGGGTAATTTCAACTGGTTCTCCAAAAGAAATATCCTTTACTAGTGAAATTGAGGGGCTCACTTTTCACGCAGATTTAAAAGATATTACTTATCCAGATGAAACTCTAAAATTTATGGCAACATCAAACACAGATTTTCATATTCAGTTTTCATGGGATTTCTCGGTAGGTTATTTCGATCTTAAACGAAGTTCAAAAGATATTTCCTTTGAAATAAACTACGAAAATAATAAACATATTATTTATATAACTGGAAATTTTATGGGGGGACCTAATGAAGGATTCACAATTTATCTAAAGGATATTACTGATGGCATTTTACAACTATCAAATGAAATGACATTAAATGTAAATATACATGCATTAAATACAGCAAACCAAGTTGAGTTCAATACAGATATAAACTTTATGACTGCTGGACAAACAGAAATTATTTGGAATGACCGCTTAGATATAAGAGCAACCTTTTCCTCTTCTTTAGCTTTCAATAATTTTGATATACAAACAGAGGGAAGACAGAATTGGATTTCAGCAGATCAAATACTTCTTGCTTCTGGTGGTAATTTTGCATTTACTACAAAGGAAGATCAACAAGGTAAGCAGTTACTATTAAGTTCGACAGCACAGGTTGCAATTACAATGTTTGATATGAAGGTTGGATATTGGACTGGTGATTTTAATTTGGCTTCAGCTGGTGGAGGACTTTCAATATTTTTAAAACCAGATTTAAAATTCTACCAATTAGAAAATAGTGTAGATATAAAAATAGATGAATTCAGCATTTCTTATGATATCCCCGGTAGTCAAACATATGATTTACTCTTTGAGTTAGATTCATTTTCAGTTGATAACAGTGGATTGACATGGTTTGATTTTGGCGGAGTAGTACCAAAATTCTACTTTGACAATGACGACGATGTTGATTTAAGCAATCTTCATCTTGAAATAGGAGATGGTTTGATAGATTTCACTATTTCTAATGCTCATTTGGATAGTAATGGAAATGTTTATGGAGAATGGGATTCTGACACCTTGTATGTAGATGCAACTATTGATCTCAACTGGAATATTGTTATTCAAACCTCAAATTATGGTAATTGGGAGGCAACTGGAAACATTGAAGGAAGTGCATCTGTAGAGGCCGAATGGGATTCAGGTACTGGATTTGTTGAATTTCAAATTGATGAATCAGGTATTGCCCATAATCTTGAAATAATTCATGAAAGCTTGACATTTAATCTAGGATCTTTTAATTTTGATGCAGGAACAATTACTTTTGAATGGCAAAGAGAAACAACATCAGATGATGGTTATTTCAAAGTAACAAATGATGGAGTTGATGGAAGCTTAAATCTATGTAATATTGATTACCCACCAAGCTCCCTTGAGATAAACCTTGGAACAATTGATATAGGATCTGGTAATTTTTATTTGGATTGGAATAGAGATAGCACAACAAAGGAGATTCATTTAACAAATACAATGAATGTGGATATGGATCTAATCAAAATCACTAAATCTGGAAAAACAGTAGGTCTCGAAGGATTAAGTCTAAATCCTGGTCAATTAAGATTCACTTGGAATAACGATGATAATATTATAACACTTAAAAATGGTATTAATAGCCTTGGACCAACTTTATATTACGAAGATTCTGAACGACGACTAGAAGTTGATCTAACAAACCTTGAAAACGATTATAGCAAGACTATGATCCTTAAATGGTATGAGGATAGTGGAAGTATAAGTGGATTGACACTTGATACAGATAATAATAATCTTGTAGATTGGATACAATTTACCAGCATAAAATATGATACAAATGGTGACACAGGTAAAAGAATTAAATTAGGTGGACTAAAAGCAGATGACTTTACAATAAAGAAATCAGGTAGCAAAATAAAGGTTACCGGGGAACTTTATCTGGTAAATCAGATAACATATTCAAAACTTGTAAATGATGATTGGAAAGACCTTATAATAAAATGGAATTTAAACCTTGATGGAAATGGATATATAGAATTTGATGCCGATTCAGCATTTGACACCGATTTACAAATGTCAACAAAAATTCTTGGTATTGATATAACCACAACATTTGATATTCCAAATTATATGAAATTCGGTTGGGATATTGACTTTGATGGAGAGGGCTATGTTTCAATTGACACTGATGAGGAAGAAGTATATTCTATGGATTTTGAAATGAGAAAAAATACTACACAATATAAACCAAAATGGGGAATATATATTAGTGCAACTGGATTAATTGCTGAAGACTATGTTATATCTTGGGATTTTACACCTCCACCAGGTCAATGGATATTACAATACAGTGGATATATAGAACCTGGATGTATCAATGATATTAAGATTGGGTGGAACGGTCAGTGGTATAATCTCCTAGGTGGAGGAACACCAACTCAATTTTAATAAAACCTCCTTTTATTTTTTTTATAATTAACTTTACAAATTATTTAATATTAATTCTAAAAATTATTATATGCTACTAATAGTCGGATCCAATTGCTGGTTGTAATTCCAAATACTATTTATATTATCAAAAAAGAATGGATTGCTATTTTCAAATAACTGTCAAGTCGATGCAAGTTTTAGATAGTTTAGATAAAGAATTAAAGTAATTTGTTCTAATTAATAATCAGAAATCAAAGATTTATCAATATCAAAACAAACTTAATAAATATTTCAAACCTAAAAAAATATAAGAATAACAAAGGAATTGCTTGAGAAAATAATCGAGGATAAGTTTTAGATTGTTTCCAAAATTAAATTAGTATAAAAATGTCTCGTTATTTTGAGCTCATTATATAACCACACTCTGGACATTTGAGAAGATGCTTTCGCTTCGGTAACCCTAAATCAGCTTTTCCAAAACCGAAAAAAGGAGCACTTTGGATTCTATTAGGAATAAGAACTGGTTTTACTTTGTTATTGCATCCAGGACATTTCATCTCATTGCTATCCTGATTTTTATTTATTTTCATATAGTATTAAATCAAATCGTAGATATTAATGTTTTTAGAGGTTTTGACGGAAAGAATACTTTCTTTCACAGGTATAAGAAATTAAATTATTACCTATACTGGTTGTTTTTTAAAAAATCAGATATATAAATTATATATAAATAAAAATAGTAAAAAAATTAAAAATAGTTCTTAAATTAAAGAATTCTTTAGGAATATTTTCTAATATAAAATAAAAGTTAAGATATTATGTTAATTCAGATACTTTGGATCTAGCCGTTTTTAACATAATATCCTAAAGTTTAATTACATTAGGTCATAACAACTCGAGCACTGCCTAATAGAATAACACCACCGTGGAACAAAGTTTCGAAACCAAGCTCGCCGATATTAATATAGAGACCTGTAAATACAGTCGTTCTTAAAATATGGCAGCCAAGTCTGTCACCATATTCTATTCTTGGTGGAAATACATTTACATTAAAGTTTCCTGAATATCCACCTCCCCCAAATATTAATGGTGGATAGAATAGCCACATAGGTCTTAACATTACACCAATAAATGTCTCATAGTCATAGAATGGTATAAATGTCCAACCTCTGCCAACACTTGCTATTGTGCTTCTTCCCATTTCAGTTTCAAACATTTCTTTGAAAATGAAGCTAGATTCTATTGGATCAAAACCCTTTGATGCTATGATGGTATTTAATGAATCTACTACATTGTTTATTTTATCTTTCAAGGTAATTTTTTCTTCTTCATCTATTTCTTTATCCTCAAATGGTCTAATTTCTTCACAAGTAGTTTTAAATTCATCAATTGTCTGTTCCAAAGCTGATATTTCTGATGAAGCTATTGTAATAGAAAATTCATTTAATCCATTTTTATCTGGAAGTGCAATGTTTAACACTAACTCATCATCTTCTATTGGTGTTTCTTCTGCAGTTGTTGGTGTGAATGCTAATGTCAAAAATAATCCAGCTACTACGATTGGAATGATTGCTTTTTTCAATTTTCTTCACCTCCTCCGCCTGTTTCTAGGATATTAACAACATCGACGACATGTTGTTAACAGGCATCATTATCTTAATTTACACAATTTCCTTAACGCTTGTTAATTTATAATCCTTTCGTTGAATTGTGGATTAGGTAAATTAAATTGCTCAATTAAGTAATGCGTTTTTCTTATTTAATTTTTTTTATATTAACCTCGCTAATTATTATATATACTTTTTCATGCCCTTACTATATATGCTCTACCAATATAGATTGTTGGTCCTATTATCCTATTAAATCCGATATCACCAAAGTTAATAAATAAACCTCTAAATCCTATAACCAATTTAAAATATCTCCCTATTATTATATTTGTGGATGCTGGTCCCCCTACATTTGAAAAACCAATACAGTATCTTGTTATCATAGGTCTTAGCATAACTCCCACAAATGTTTCATAATCGTAAAATGGTATCCATGTAGTACCTAAACCAATACTTATTACTGGATTTGGTGGAAATAAACCTACAACAGGGTTAAGTATAGCATCAACAATATCATCTATTAATTGTTCAACATTAGTAATAGTTAATGTTTCATCAAGTGAACTTATTGATTGAATAAAATATCTTAAATTAAGCTTTATTTCATCCCACTCTTCCAATACAATTTCACTACCACCTAGGCTCTCCGGTGATATTGATGAATAAAATAAGTCAAGAATTTCAAATAATTTATTATTAATTGATTGGATATCTTCTTTATATATTGTTGTTTGAATAAAATAATCATCATGAGTTATATCCGGCATCCAAATGGTTAACATTTGTCCTTTATCTTTAAGATCTTCTGCATGGATAGGTTGCATTAAGGCAATATTTAATAACAATAATATAAAAAAAAATGGAATTATCCTTTTTTTTCTATTCATGCTTCCGCCTACCCCAATATTTATAATTTTATAATTATATAAGCTTTTTTTTTATATAAATCTTTCTATTTGTAATTATTTATATAGTTTTGGTTAATTCAATTTCACTTAAGGAGTGATTATGACTTAAACAAATATAGTTAATCAAATCAACTATTCTGCATGAATAACCCCATTCGTTATCATACCAGGAAAGTATTTTCAACAAATTTCCACGCTCACCATTTACCTTAGTACTTAAACCATCTATTATTGATGAATGTGGATTTCCAACAATATCAACTGATACCAAAGGTTCTTCAGAATATTGCATAATTCCTTTTAATCTTCCCTGTGCTGCATCTCTGAGTGCATTGTTTACTTCATCTTTTGTTACATCTCTTTTTAGTATACATGTAAAATCTGTCAAAGAACCATCTGGTGTAGGAACTCTAACGGCCATACCATCAATTCTACCTTTTAGTTCTGGAATAACCAATGATACTGCTTTTGCAGCACCTGTGGTAGTAGGGATGATTGAAACAGCTGCAGCACGTGCTCGTCTCAAATCTTTATGCGGGAAATCAAGGATACGTTGATCACCAGTATATGAATGGATAGTGGTCATAAATCCTTGTTCAATCCCAAAAGTGTCATTAATAATTTTGACAGGTGGTGCCAGACTATTTGTTGTACAAGATGCATTTGATATTATATTATGTTCCTTTGCATCATAAAGATGATCATTGACACCTAAAACAATTGTTATATCTGGATCTTTTGCAGGTGCAGATATTATTACCTTTTTTGTGCCTGCTTCTAGATGTTGTGATGCTCCCTCTCTTGTACGAAATATCCCTGTAGATTCGACAGTCACGTCAATATTAAGGTCTTTCCATGGGAGTTTAGAGGGATTTACTTGTGATAAGAATTTAATTGTTTTTCCATTAACTTTTATTCCTTCATTTATAACTTCAATATTACCGTTAAATTTTCCATAGATTGAATCGTATTTAAGAAGATGAGCAAGTACTTTTGTATTACCAAGGTCATTTACTGCTACAATTTCAAATTTTTTACCATACTGAGAGTGTCCTAAAGCAGCTCTAAGAACGTTTCTTCCAATTCTTCCAAAACCGTTTATTGATACTCTAATCATCCCTTCCACATTTTCTAAAATATTAACAATCTATATAATACTTCCGACCAAATATGTAGAAGCTGCTTCTTCTACCTTTACTGGTATAAATTTTCCTAATTCAACCTTTTCTTTTATGATAATAGGTTTATAATTTTCAATTCTACCCATAAAGGTATTATTTTTTCCTTCCTCTGTTATTAGAGCAATAAAATTTTTACCAATATACTTTTTATTTTTTTGTTTTGAAATATCTTCACATAACTCTGTTAATATCTTTGATCTTGCCTTTACCAACTCTGTTTTTACTCGTCCTTTCATAGTTTTTGCTTTAGTAAAAGGTCTTGCAGAATATCTTGTAATATTTGTTATATCCGGTTTTACTTTATTAAGTAAATCAATAGTATTTTGAAATTGAAAATTGTTTTCTGTAGGAAATCCAACAATTATATCTGTTGATATTGTAATATCTTGATAATATTTTCTAAATTTATTTACAATACTTAAAAAATCATCAACATTATATTTTCTATTCATTTTTTCCAATATTTCATTACTTCCAGATTGAACAGGTATATGTAAAAATTTATAGATTTTAATATCTTTAAAACCATATAAAATAGAATCAATATTTTTTAAACAAGTGTAAGGATTCATCATTCCAATTCGAATTCTAAACTCACCATTTATTCTATTTACTTTTTTAAGAAGATCGCCAAGATTTAATCCGATATCAAGTCCATATGAACTAGTATCTTGTGCAGTAAGTTGTATTTCCTTACAGTTTTGTTCAATTGCACAATAGATATTTTTTGTTATATCATTAATTGGATAACTAACAAGTTTGCCTCTTGCAATAGAAGTAATACAATAAGTACATGAAAATTCACAACCTTCTGAAATAGAAATCGGTGCAATTATATCGTCATATTGTTTAGAAAATGAAGTTTTGTTTTTATAAATATAATCTATTTTTTTCCCATTTATAACATCTAAAATTTGATAGCAATACTGAGCAGGTATTATTCTTGCATCTGGAAGTACTGATTTAATTAAATCTGTTTGAATAGATGCCATACAGCCACTTACAATAACTTTTTTGTTTGTTTTTTTTAAAAATTTTAATCTAGAAAGCATTCGTTGTTCAGTTGTATTTATTACAGTGCAAGTTAAAATAATAATTACATCAGCTTCATCAATTTTTTTAACAGATATGTGATTATTTTCTCTTAATACGCCTTTTATTAAACTAGCATCGCTTTTATTTGCAGTACAACCATAGACTTCCAAATAAAACTTCATAAATCAGTGATAAGACAGGATATCCTATTTAACTGCTTCTTTAAATCTTTTTAAGACAAATTCTTTATCTAAATTTGAAAGGAAAAAACCAGCTCTTGGTCCTTTTTCTTGACCAAGGATTATCTGATAAATTGTCTTAAAAGTTGTTTTTATTGGTATTTTTTCTTGTTCTGATGCATTATAAATTGCATTATGAATATTTTCAGCTTCCCAATCTATTTTAGATATTTTTTCAATGAAATTTAGAAGAAATTTATTTTGTTCATTACTTAGATTTAACTTAGGTATTTTCTTTTTAACCTCAAATTTTACCATATCTGGGGCAAAATTATCTAACCAATATCTAGTATGTTCTACTCTTTGTTTCAAATTCATTTCATCTTCTTTTGTTAAATCCTTAGGTATTTGATTCGTTCGAATAAGGATTTTTTTCATTTCATTCCAATTTTCTGCTAGTTGAACAATTGTAACTAAATGTCTATATGGCAGCTGAAAAGGGATTTTTTTGGGAATATTATAAGGTTGTGAAAGTTCATAGGTTTTTTTAAGGTCTTTCATTCCTTTAGTTGGTTCTTCTTTCCCAAAATATACTCTTTCTTGCTTATCATATTCATCTACCAAATTCAATAGTCCTAATCCAGAATCAAAAACTAGATGTTTACCTGGTTGATTATCCATTAAAAAAAATCTTAAAACCTCAGGTGGAGTCATGTTTAACATTTGTTCTGAACTTAATGCAGTACCTTTAGAGCTATGCATAGCTCCCTTCCCTTTCAATAAAATAAACTCATAAACTATATAGTTTGGTGGAGGATATTTGTATATTTCCTTTACAATATGTTCTCCAGTATCTCTTGCTCCTCCAACGGTTCCGAGATCTTTACCAAAAGGTTCAAAGGTAACACCAAGCATTTTCCACCGTGCTGGCCAATCAATTCTCCAAGGAAGTTTTCCAACACCTCCCTTTCTTATATCAACTTCTCCTTCATAACCACAATCGCATTTATATTCAATAGTTGGGTATTCATATAAAAAAGCTTTAGCATTAGTCATTTTTTTACATTTTTTACATCTTATATTAAAAGGAATCCAATGCTTGGGAAGTTCTCTTTTTGATATTTTTTGTATAATTTCTTTTATTTTTTCAGTGTTATCCATTGCTATCTGAATTGCTTCCTTAAACATTCCATCTTTATACATCTCATTAGCCCTGTAAATATGAGGTGTAACACCGATTTTTTTTAAGGAATTTAAAAAAGAAATTAGATAGTGGTCTGCATAACTTTTATGTTTTCCACATGGACATGGTATATCAGAAATTGGCATTCCTACATATTTTTCGTAGGATTTTGGAAGATAAGGATAAACTTTTCTTAAAGGATCAAAATCATCTGCTACATATATAAGTTCACAATTTCCTCCCTTATTATTTAGACTTCTGTAAACAGCATCTGTTGTTAAAATCTCTCTCATATTTCCAATATGAATGGGTCCAGAGGGAG
>SMTZ1_10009994_pt1 | contig 12842 bp, 10 predicted proteins | sample DeeMarSWOR136_30_FD_25667 | JGI IMG/M metagenome (IMG submission 25667) | reverse complement strand
TGACAGGCGCCGCAGACCGAAACCTTAACGAGAACCTCATGATCGTCCGGCGTGGGCGTCGGCACATCAGCCATTCTCAGCGGCTTCTCCTCGACCGGCGCTTGTCGATCCAGTATCATCGCCCTCATTGCGCGGTGTCCTTCTCAAGCCGTTTTTCAAAGACGTCGTAGCTGTCCCGGCCGAAGAGGCAGAAAACGACCCTCTCCAGGCTGGTCTGGCCGTTCAGATAGTCCATGGCGGTTTCGAGCATGATCTCGGCGCACCGCTCGATGGGAAAGCCGAAAATGCCGGCGCTGATCGCCGGGAAAGAAATGCTCCCAAGACCGTGCTCATCGGCTAATTTGAGGGAATTCAGCGTTGCGTTTTTCAGCTTTCTATCCTCGTCCCCCTCGCCCATACGCGGTCCGACCGCATGAATGACGTGTTTTGCCTTGAGTTTTCCGGCGGTCGTGATGACCGCCCCGCCCACAAACGTGCCCCCGATTTTGTTGCATTCGGCCTGGATTTCCGGCCCGCCTTTTCTTCGTATAGCCCCGGCGACCCCGCCGCCCAGAACCAGTTGGGCGTTAGCCGCATTGACGATAGCGTCCGTGTCCATCTCGGTAATATCGCCCTCGACGAGCTCCAGGACACTCTTTCCAACGTTCACTTTCATGGTTCAAACCGCCCTTCAAATCGCATTTCAGACAAAAGTACAGGATCCTCTGCCGAAAAGGTTCCTACCCGGTAATGGTCAGATTCAGCCCCCTCCGGGACAACAGGCGGCGGGCGGATTCGAACCGCCGAATAACGGTTTTGCAAACCGTCGCCTTAGGCCTCTTGGCTACGCCGCCAGTCTATGACTGGCTCTGAACTTACAGCGATCCGGCCCGATTTGCAACAGAATTTCGCCGGATAGAGCGGACATTCCCCGATTTTCTGCAATATTCACACGGACAAAGACGTCTAAATCCTTTGCGCTGGCAGTGAAAGAAGTGTATTCTCTGTTACCGCAAGGTGTTTCCGACCACTAATAAGGGTGAAAAGGAACATTCAAAATAACGATTTTGGGCAATGCGAATCCTGATCGAGCAGGATTTGCGCTGCGATGGGCGTATTAGGAAGGTATGATGTTCTTTAGCACGTGCAGAACACAGGTCTCCACGGAGAGACCTGTTTGGCAAATCTCCAAAAGAAGGAAGTCTGTCACATTGAAACCGTCCCGGGGCCATGTCTGCCTGGCGGTGCTGCTGTCGACTTCCTGGCTCCTTGCCGGGTGCCGGACCCCGGTTCAGCATCGTCAGGAGGCCGACCGGATTGCGGCGATCATTATCGCCGGAAAACAAGAGGAGGCGCTCGGAAAGACCGAGCCCCTCAGCGTGGAACGGCCCAGCGATATTCTTCGCCGTCGTCTGCTGGAGCAGCAGAACCTGGCCTATTCGTCGGAGGCTTCGCTCGGTACGGACCAGCTCACGCCCATCGACCGCTGGCCCGAGCCCAATTACCCGGAGGCCACGCTTTCCGGTAATCTGCATGCGCTGGCGGTAGAGCCCAACAAGCCCGTCAGGCTTTCGCTAATCCAGGCGCTTCAAGTGGGTGCCAGCAACAGTTTTGAGTATCAATCCCGCAAAGAAGACGTATTTCGAGCAGCGTTGTCTCTTGATTTAACGCGGAATGACTTCCGGAACATTTTCAGCGCTCAGGCCAACAGCGACCTCAGTACGGACACATCAGACACCGAACTGGGAAGCGACGCGACGGTAGGAGTAAGTCGGAGCCTAAGAAGTGGAATCGATTTGGGCGGGGCGATGGCCGTCAGCCTTGTGAAACTGTTATCCCATAGCGGCGCCTCAACGCTGGGGCTGAACACCGATGCAAGCATTTCAATTCCCCTCATGCGGGGTTCCGGCGAACATATCGCCGCCGAACCCCTGACCCAGGCCGAACGAAATGTGATCTACGAATTGTGGGATTTCGAGCGCTATAAACGGACATTCGCTGTGAATATCGCCCGGACCTACTTCAATGTTTTGCGGCAGATGGATAACGTATCGAATGCGGAAGACAACTACCGCAGTTCAGTCGCATCGGCTCGCTGGTCCCGAAGGCGGGCGGACGCCGGTCGGATACCTGAAATCGAAGTGGACCAGGCGCTCCAGCGAGAACTGAACGCACGGAATAGCTGGATATCCGCCCAGGAGCAGCTTAAAAGCACTCTCGACTCTTTAAAGAGTACGCTGGGCCTTCCCGTCGACGCCTGGATTGAAGTCGATCCGAATGACCTTGTGCAAATGCGTGGCCGGGCCGAAGAGGTTCTTGAACAAATGAGAGCCACCTCGACACGTGAAGCGTCCGAGACAGCCCCGCCCGCAGACGCTCCGGTCGATCTTGTACCGGCCAGCTACGAAGACGCCGGACCATTGGAAATCGAGGAGTCCGAAGCCCTCACTCTGGCTTTTTTGAACCGGCTGGATTTGAAAGTGGCCAACGGTAGAGTCTATGACAGCCAGAGACAGGTCGTCATCGCGGCTGATTCCCTCAGGGCCGGGCTGACGCTGGGCGGGACGGCTGTTATTTCCGACACCGACGATGTCGGCAAGATACGATTTGACCGGGGCAACTATAGGGCCCTGCTCACCCTCGATCTGCCTATCGAAAGAACCCGAGAGCGAAACGATTATCGCAACAGCCTGATCGACCTGGAACGGTCCACAAGGAGCGTTCAATCACTTGAAGATCAAATCAAACTGTCCATTCGCAGCGAATTGCGGAATCTGCTTGAGTCTCGTGAGAGTCTCAAGATTCAGGCCCAGTCGGTGGTGGTCGCGGAGAAACGCGTCCGAAGCACGACGTTTTTCCTCGAGGCCGGACGAACGGAAATCCGTAACCTGCTGGAAGCCCAGGATTCGCTTCTCGCGGCCCAGAACGGTTTGACCCGCGCCGTCGTAGACTATCGTATAGCCGAACTGGACTGGGCTTACTCGATGTGAACGAACGCGGTTTGTGGCGCGAATTTACGCCGGAGGTAACAAAGGATGCAAAGCAATCATAATGCAGAAAATGATCGTCGTGGATTCTGGTCTTTCAAGACTATTGGCATCACTGTGGTCGTTGTTTCAATCGCTGTGATTGTCATCTGGATCAAAGTGGTTCGCGGTGCCGACGATCCCTCAAGCCACCTGGCGACGTTCGTTGCCAAGCGCGGACCGCTCACGATCAGCGTCTTGGAGTCCGGTACAATACAGCCTCAAGAACAAATCACGCTCAGGAACGAAGTTGAGGGAAGAACATCGATCGTACGCCTCGTTCCGGACGGGGCGATGGTCAAGAAGGGTGATTTGCTGGTCGAGCTGGATGCCAGTACCCTTAGAGACAGAATCATCGACCAGGACATCTTGGTCCAAAAGGCTCATGCCTCATTCGTTGACGCCAACGAGAACCTCGCTGTAATCAAGAATCAGGCCAGGAGCGACATCGACATTGCGCAGCTCAACCTTAAATTCGCCAAACAGGACTTGCAGCAGTTTCTGGACGGGATTTATCCCAAAGACGTGAATGAGCTTACGGCCAGAATCCGTCTGTCCGAAGAGGATCTAAAACGTGCCGAGGATGTGAATGACTGGTCGAAGAAGCTTTACGAAGAGAAATACCTATCGGAGACCGAGTATCTTGCGGACAAGCTCTCCGTGCAACGCAGAAAGCTCGAGCGGGACGTAGCGCGCAGTGATCTCGATCTGATGGAAAACTACACCTATCATCGTCAGATCGATCAATTGACCAGTGATGTCAATCAGGCCGAGATGGCTTTGGAGCGCACAGAACGCAAGGCTTCTGCTAATGTGATCCAGGCGGAGGCGGATCTCCGAGCCAAGGATCTCGAGTATAAGCGTCAGCAGGAAAAGTTTAAGAAGACCGAGGATCAGCTTGAGAAGACTGTAATAACCGCCCCGATGGACGGAATGGTCATCTATGCAACGACCGCCGGCTCCGGCGGAAGACGCAGCCCCTTCGACCGTCGGGAGCCGATGGATATCGGTGTCGAGGTACAGGAACGGCAGGACTTGATAAGCCTGCCCACCGCCGATGCGATGAAAGCCCAGGTGGATATTCACGAAACGAGTCTCGAAAAAATCCGGCTGGGGCTTCCGGCAGTTATTACGATCGATGCGCTCGCGGGCAAGAAGTTTTTGGGCCGCGTCTCTTCGATCGCTCCCCTGCCGGACGCGCGAAGCATGTGGATGAATCCGGACCTCAAAATCTATCCCACAGACGTTAAGCTGGAAGACAGCGACGCCACGCTGCGCACTGGAATGAGCTGCAAGGTAGAGATTATCATTGCACAATATGAGGACGTGGTGTACGTACCGGTTCAGGCGGTTTTGCGCGTCGGCGGAAAACACACCGTTTTCGTTGTGAAGGACGGAACGACCGAGGAGCGGACCGTGGAGGCGGGGCTCGATGACAACCATATGATCCGGATCGTCAGCGGCCTCGAGGAAGGAGAAGTTGTGTTGATGACGCCTCCCTTGCAAGCGGCAACGATGGAACCCGGCTCTCGCACCGAGGGAGCCGGAGCGCTCGATGCCTCCGACGCCATGAGGGAAAGGGTGAATCAGAAACTCGAAGAGGCCAATGGAACCGAACAAGGCGAGCCCAGACAGGGACCGCCGGGCATGGGTCCGGAAGGACCGCAGGGTATGGGCCCTGGAGGACCGCAGGCTCCGGCACCCGGCGACATGGAACGAATGCGCCAGCGCTTCGAGAATATGCCGCCGGAAGAGCGTCAAAAAGAAATCGAGAAAATGAGACAGCGCTTCGAGAACATGACACCGGAAGAGCGAGAGCAGATGCGGCAGCGGTTTCAGGGTCAAGGCAGAGGTCCAAGACAGGGAGGCGGCCGAAGGCAGGGAGGCGGCCAGAGGCCGGGAGGCGGTCAAGGTCAGGGAGGCGGCCAGAGACAGGGACCGGGAGGCGGTCAAGGCCAGGAAGGTGGCCAGAGACAGCGACCGGGAGGCGGTCAAGCTCAGGGAGGCGGCCAGAGACCTCGCGGATCGGGAGGGAACCCATAGATGAATAAACAGACTCTGTCCACAAACCATCAAGAGATCATCAGGCTCGAGAACGCGCACAAAATCTATCAGATGGGGACAGAGCAGGTCAAAGCGCTTGCCGGGATCGATGTTTCGTTCGATAAGGGGAGCTTCTGGGCCATCATGGGTCCGAGCGGCTCCGGCAAAAGCACAATGATGAACATTCTGGGATGTCTCGACCGTCTGACTTCCGGCTCCTATTATCTCGATGCCAAGGACGTCAGCCGGCTCGACGATGATTCGCTCAGCGAGTTCCGGCTCAGGTACCTGGGCTTCATCTTCCAGAGTTTCAACCTGATCCCTCAACTGACCGTTCAAAGAAACATTGAACTGCCGCTCTATTATCTGGGGTGGGACGCGAGGCGAAGCGCGGAGCGCGCGAAGGAACTTGCCGAGGAAGTCGGACTCGGAGACAGGCTGGGGCATCGACCCACGGAACTCTCCGGCGGCCAGATGCAGAGGGTCGCGATTGCCCGAGCGCTGTCAAACGACCCACAAGTCATTTTCGCAGACGAACCCACCGGAAACCTGGACTCGGCCACAGGCGAACAGATCCTGGAGCTACTGATCAAATTGAATAATCTCGGCAAGACGATCATTATCGTCACACACGAACCGGCCATCGCAGCGCACGCCCAAAACCGGCTGCACATGCTGGATGGCTTGATCGACCGAATCGAAGGGAAGTCCGATGAGGCAGACTAGGATCGCGCGAAATATATGGCTCGGCATCGAAAACCTGCTGCTTCATAAGCTGCGCTCGTTTCTAACGATGTTAGGGGTTGTCTTCGGCGTGGGCAGCGTCGTGGCCATGCTCTCCGTCGGTGAAGGCGCCAGTAAGGAAGCGCTCGAGCAGATCAAGAAGCTCGGTAGCAACAATATCATCATCTCATCGATGAAATCGGCTGAAGAGGAAGCCACAAGCACGCAACATTCCCACATGAGCATCTATGGCTTGACTTACGACGACTTTCGCAGGATCGCCACAAGCTTCAGGAGTATCCGGCAAGCGGCACCGGTGAAGCTGACGCGGAAAGATTCGCGCCTGCTTCAGAGGGTGCTGGAGCTGCGGATCGTGGGGACGACGCCGGAATGGTTCGATCTTGTGCCTCGCGAGCTTCTCGCCGGACGGGTGCTTCTGCAAAGCGACTTGGCCAAGCAAGCTCCCGTGGCGGTACTGACCGAATTCGGCGCTCGTAGACTCCTGGCCACCGAGAGCACTATCGGCCAGACGGTTCGCTTCGGCACCGACCAGTTTGAGGTTGTCGGTATCGTCAGAAGCGAGAGCGGCCAAGCGGGAAACATTCAAATTCCCGATCAGGACGTCGATGCCTACATTCCCATGGAGGTGGCACGCCGATACTTCGGCGATATCTTTACGAAGCGCACCTCCGGCGGAGACGAACGCGAGAAGGTGGAACTGCACCAGGTCATCGTTCGGGTAGATGATCCCAAAAAAGTGGAGGCCGTCGCGGGGGGCATCGAGCGGATGCTGGAGCAGTTTCATAAGAAGAAGGATTATGTCGTGAGCGTTCCTCTGGCATTGCTCAAGCAAGCCGAGGCAACCAAGCGAACATTTAACATCGTATTAGGTTCGATCGCGGGCATCAGCTTGCTCGTCGGCGGCATCGGAATTATGAACATCATGCTGGCCTCGGTCACGGAACGGACACGCGAGATAGGAATCAGACGCGCCATTGGCGCCAAACGGAGGCAAATCATCTATCAGTTCCTGATCGAAACCGTGGTTCTTTCGACCATGGGAGGGATCATCGGCTTGGGCGTGGGAGCGCTCATCCCGTTTTTGATCACGTACTTCTCCGGGATGGTCACGGTGATGACCTTGAAAGGGATTCTTCTGCCGCTTTTGATCAGCATGAGCATCGGCATCCTCTTCGGATTATATCCAGCCATACACGCTGCCAAAGTGGATCCCATCGTAGCCTTGAGGCATGAGTGATACAGCGATAAACGGGATTTGATTATACAAGCTGATCCGGCCATATTCATTTCCCAGCACTCAGTATCCATTGAACAGGCTTTGTCCTTTATTTCTCCACCGTTTTATTATATAATAGTACCACATTGAAAGATTGGAGAATGGGTACCACTATGTTGTTTGAGGTTGAAAACCGAAGGTTCCGTCGTTTCCGAATTGGCGGTTCTATGCGTCTTGTGATCGGCACAGGCGTTCTTCTGGCCATCTTCGCCGGGTGCAGTACCGAGCATTACAAAGCCGACGCCGACAAAGAGGTCTATGATATCATCGACAGCAAATGGCAGGACAGCTACGGCGACAAGTCCAACTATATCATCAGCGACAGCAACATCCCGGCCTCACCGAACGATATCCAAATCGAGAAAGCCGTACCGCCATCCGATGTGATCACCCTTGCCCAGGCCATTGCAATGGCGACCGCGCACAACAGGGATTACCAAAAACAGAAAGAACAACTGTATTTGACGGCGCTGGATCTAACCCTGGCCCGGCACCAGTTTGCCCGGCAATGGTTCGGGACGGTGGACGCCAGCTACGTCCGGGACAGCGCCAGTGAACAGCTCGGCTCTGATGCGCAGACGGGTTTCAGCGAACTCCTGGCCGATGGAGCACAAATCAGCACGAGTATCGCCATCGACTGGGCGCGCTTTCTGACCGGCGATCCCGATACGTCGTTAGGTTCGGTTCTGAGCGCCAGTATCACCCAGCCCCTATTGCGGGGCCGGGGCCGTAAGGTTGCCCAGGAAAATCTGACGCAAGCCGAGCGGAGTGCCCTTTATCAGATACGTTCGTTCAACCGCTATCGCAAGACGTTTGTGGTCTCGATCGTCGATGCCTACTACCGCGTCTTGCAGCAGAAAGACGCCGTCACCAACGCCAAAAACAGCTACGAAAGCAAAGTTGAACTAAGGGAACGTTTGCAGATGGAGGCCAACGAGGGAGTTACGCCGCGTTTCCAGGTGGATCAGGCGGAACAAAGCGAACTGCTCGCACGAGACAGCTACATCCGCGCCCAGCAGCGATATGAGCAATTACTCGACGCATTCAAGATCACCTTGGCCTTGCCGACGGATATCGACATCGAGCTGGACCAGAACGAGCTGGAAGCCCTGCAAAAGATTGGCATCGTCGAACCCGATTATGAGTTGGACGACGCGGTACAAACGGCATTAGCCCAACGCCTGGACCTGGCCAACAGCGCCGATGCGGTTGAGGATGCCCAGCGCAAGGTTGTCGTGGCGGCGGACAACCTCGGCGTGGAACTGAACCTTATCGGCAGCGCCGGCGTTGATTCCACCCCGGAGACCAAGTTTGAAAGGCTACAATTCCACAATGGAACATACTCACTCGGTTTAGAAGCGGACCTGCCTCTGGACCGAAAAGCCGAGCGCAACGCGTATCGCGAAGCGCTGATCACGTTAGAACAACGACGACGCACACATGAAAACGATCTGGACGAGGTGAAACTCGAAGTACGTGATGCCTATCGCAGGCTCCGAGAGGAAGCGGAATCGTACCGCACCCAGCAAAAGGCGCTGGAGCTAGCCCAGATACGGGTCGGGGTCTCACCCATATTATGGGAAGCCGGTCGCATGAATGCCCGCGACTATCTGGAATCGCAGGACGATCTGCTGCAGGCCCAAAACAACGTCACATCCGCCCTGGTGTCCCATGCGATCGCGAAATTGAACTTCTTCCGCGATATCGGCATTTTACAAGTTAAACCGGATGGAATGTGGAAGCAGAGCAGTTCTGCAATGCGTTCTGATTCTAACGACGTTTCGACCAGGTCGGTTCGGACCACGGAACGCAGAAGCATTCAGCGCCCATTGGATTTCCGCCATTTCCTGGTGAAGAAGAAAAGAATTTGGGACCAGTTAAGTACTCAGCCCTCAACCCCTTACGGGACGGATGTGAGAATCGTTGGAAAACATAGTTGGGGCCGATGATATCACCGAAACAAAGAACGGGAGAAATCAAGGAAACATAGCCGAGTGAAATGACATATTAGAGTACGGCTGAGACAGATTAGGACTCGGAAAATGCAAAAGGTAGAAGAAACCGTGAAGTGCGAGACTGATAAGCCTATCCTGGTGATGGAGCGGTTGTGCAAGAATTACGAGCTTGGCACAGTACAATTGAAGGTCTTACGTGAAATCGCGCTGACAATCAACGAGGGCGAGTATGTGGCCATCATGGGCCCCAGCGGCTCAGGAAAATCGACGCTGCTCAACATGATCGGCTGCCTCGATCGCCCGACGAGCGGGGACTACTGGCTCGGGGGGCAGAACGTCTCCCTGCTCGACGACGATGAGCTGTCCCTGATACGCGGCGCCCGGATCGGTTTCATATTTCAATCCTTCAATCTGATCAACCAGCTCAACGTCATCGAGAATATAGAGGTTCCGATGTATTACCAGGGCTGCTCCGAGCATGAAAGCGCCGAGCGCGCTAAGGAGTTGGCCGCGATGGTGGGCCTCGGAGACCGGTTTGAGCATCGACCGTCGGAACTCAGCGGCGGCCAGCAACAGCGCGTCGCGATTGCCCGGTCGCTGGCCAATAACCCGCTGATCATTCTGGCGGACGAGCCGACGGGAAATCTTGATTCGGAGAGTGGCGCCGAGATACTGAAGATTCTGACCGACCTGCACGCGCAGGGCAAGACGCTCATCGTCGTGACGCACGATGACAACATTGCGGCCAGCGCCGGAAGAATCGTGCAACTCTTCGACGGCCGGATAAAGCAGAATTAGCAGGAGAGAAACAAGCCGCGATACAATGTTCATTTTTCGCTTAAAACGCACCGCCAAGCTGGGTATCAAGAGCCTGTGGATGCACAAGCTGCGTTCAACTCTAACGACGTTGGGCATCATCTTCGGCGTTTCTTCCGTTATTGCCATGCTGGCCATCGGCGAAGGAGCAAGCCGGCAGGCGCAGGAACAGATTGCCCGGCTCGGCAGTCGTAATGTGATCATCAAAACAGTGCAGCCTGCCGAAGAGCAAGATACCAGCGGCCAGAACCAGAACATGATGCGTGAATACGGTCTGACCTATGCCGACGCCGAGCGTTTTCACAACAGCATCCCGAATGCCGAAGTGATCGTACCGAGCCGCCGTATGCCTCAGCAGGCTCTTTATCGTAACCGAAGAGTCGCCATCGAAGTCATTGGCACTGTGCCATGGTATCCGGAAATCGCCCCGATCCAGACCCTGCAGGGACGATTCCTCAGCAGCATCGATATGCACCACAAACAGGGCGTTTGTGTGATTGACGAAAGAGTGGTCGACGAGCTGTTCCTCTTTGATGATCCACTGGGCCAGGATGTGAAACTCCAAAGGGATTACTACCGGGTCGTCGGGGTTGTCAGCGCTCAGAGCATGATTCCTTCAACAGAAGGTCTTAATAACGAGACCACAGAGACAAAAGGTACAGGCGGTGCGAATGTTGGCAATATCTACATCCCTCTAACTACGGTGAAGAATCGATTCGGTGAGATCTCTATCCAATTTGGCGGAGGCAGCGGTCGCTCGGTTGAAAAGGTCGAGTTGCAGGAAATCACCGTGAAAGTCGGCTCGATGGAACAGGTGCTGGCGACCCGCGATGTTCTAGAGGCATTGCTTGATCTGTTCCACAAGAAAAACGACTATCAGGTCGTCGTCCCGCTGGAGCTGCTCAAGCAAGCCAGGCAAACCCAGCGCATCTTCAGTATCGTGCTCGGTTCGATCGCCGCCATCTCGCTCCTGGTCGGCGGCATAGGGATCATGAACATTATGCTGGCCACCGTCAGTGAGCGCACGCGCGAGATCGGCATCCGCCGTGCCCTCGGCGCCAAGAAACGCGATATTATCCTTCAATTCCTCTCGGAGACCCTGCTCCTGACGTTTCTTGGAGGTATCCTGGGCATCACCCTGGGCTCGCTCATACCGTTCCTTGTGACCCATTTCGGCCGCATGCCTACCGTCATCACGGGCGGCTCGCTCGTCTTGGCCTTTGGAATCAGCGGAGCCGTGGGTATCATCTTTGGTCTGTATCCGGCCTACCGAGCCGCCAACATGGACCCGATTGAATCCCTCCGGCACGAATAGCTGTTTGTAGTGTGCCCGTAAGGGCATCGAGGTAACGCCTTACGGCGTCACTACAAACGGGTGTCCATCATAAAGACATCAGTCTTCGTCTCCGATTTCCTGCCGAGGATGTGAAAGTGGCCGCCCGCGCCGGAAGCAACGAGCAAATCCAGCTCATCACCCTCGAATATCTCAGACAAATAGGTGACCTGCATACTATGAACGTTCCCCTCGGCCTTGAATGCCCGTCGCAAGGCGTCGAAACCCCACCGCACATATTCCGTGTTGTTCACATGCCCGTTCAGGTCAATGGAACTGTAGGGAACGCGCACACGATCAGCATCTTGATAACCATGGCGCGGCTGGAGCCTGGTCAGCTTGCCAGATAGCGCTTTTGCTCCGATCTTCGGCAAGCCTAAGTCCAGATGGAACAGGTTCTTCGGCCGATTTCTCTGTTTGTCCAACACCATCCATTCGCTGCCGGCCTTGAATAGCTCCCGATCATCCCGGTCTTTGCCGACAAACTCTCTTGAAGCGATGACGCGATTGAAGCCGCTCGGCCACGTCCGGATGGTGACTTCCTCACCCCATTTTGGCAATCGGGCGATTTCCACCCTGAGATTGGACAGCACCCAGTAGCCGTTCATCTCGCCGAGTCTTTCAAATCCAAGACCAAGCTGTTCCGCATGGCGAGCCGCCGCCTCCTGCAGGCACTGCATCAACGAGGCGATCTTGATGCTCCCATCGGCCTGGCACTCGTACGTCCTGACAATCATTCTCTCTTCTCTGGCTTCCATGACGCCACAATATCAAATCGGCGTCACGAAGACAATGCCTTCGAGCACGGACTTGAAATCCTCGGGCGCGGCGGATACGATGGGCCGTTCGTTTGCCGGGCGGCGATCCCGACAGGTCGGAATGCGTTCGCATCCGGCGCCGGCACCAAGCGCAATACCGAACGAGTTGTGGTGTATGGCGATCATTACATTACGTGACATTCATAGGGCCTTCGGGCCGGAAGTGGTTCTGGATAGACTGAGCCTTCGCCTCTATGCAGGAGAGAAGGTGGGCATGGTCGGGCCCAACGGCTCCGGCAAGAGTACGATCCTGAAGCTGATCGTCCGGCTATCTGGCGCAGGAGCCCACGTTCAGCGATGAGCGCACGGTCCTGGAGCAGATGCACGCCAGCGTGGAGGACCTGCTCCAACTCCAGCAGACCATTCACACAGTCTCGCATGACATGGAAAGCCTGGCGGGCCCGGCTCTGCACGCCAAGATGAAGCAATACGACCGCCTGTGCCACGATTTCGAGATCGCCGGCGGCTATCAGTACGAGACCCGTATCCGGACGACGTTGGCCGGCCTCGGCTTTGAGCCGGAGCTGCATCACGCGAAAACATCCGCGCTCAGCGGAGGCCAGTTATCGCGTCTGGGCCTTGCCCAGGTCCTGATGCTCCAAACCGACCTGCTGCTGCTGGACGAGCCGACCAATCACCTCGACTTGCAGGCCACCGAGTGGCTCGAAAGATTCCTAACCAACTACAACGGCGCCGTTGTTATCATCAGCCACGACCGATACCTGCTGGATCGAATCGTGTGCAAGATCATCGAAGTCGAAAACCAAACGGCGCGGGTGTGGAATGGCAACTACGACAATTACGTGCAGACCAAAAAGACCCTGCGGCTCCAGCAACAGCGGGAACACGCCA
>SMTZ1_10009679_pt1 | contig 12845 bp, 11 predicted proteins | sample DeeMarSWOR136_30_FD_25667 | JGI IMG/M metagenome (IMG submission 25667) | reverse complement strand
CTTCAAATATTTCATCCTTTTGAAGCATGCGCTTTAGATAGGTTCCAGTACGTCCAATATCATCACGTCTTAATAAGACCTTGACGCGCTCTTCAACAATATTCATGCTAACCCCTATTAATCTAGCTGCTTCACTCTCACGTCCGATTATCGGCCATTCATAATGCCCCTTTGCGCTTGGTTCAATTAAAAGCAGTTTTTTGTCAACACCTGGTACACGTTTTCCTGTTTTTAACCCATCTAAATCAAGTTTTCCTCCAAAAGCATAAAATTCATGTTCCCGCGATCTCAAAGCTGTTAAAGGAAATGTAACAACTGTTAGATCATCTAGAGTTATATGAGCTTTTGGAGTATGATATGGTGTAGCATGCACAATTTCTCGCTTCTGAAAGGCATTAATACCCAAGCCTTCACGAAGGGCTAATTCGACTGAAAAAGAACTAAGCACATATGGGATGACAACATCAATATCGCTTTCCTGCGATACAGAGCCTCTTGCAACGCTTCCGTGAACAAAAGAGCGGATGTTATAGTAACTTAAGCATTCGATAATTTGTATAGTACGCCCCCTCTTCTTTTTGAGAAGTTTCCAAACGTCATCCGTATAAATAATTTCGACCCGATCGCCTCTTAGAACGGGTTTCTTGCTCATTTTTCTCACAGGAAGTAATTTTTCAAAGTGGGATATATAAAACCTCTAATACGTCTGCAGTAGGATATTCCTCAACAATACCACATTTATACCCCATTTCTTTTAGTGTTGAAGACAATTCCTCTAAAATCCATCCATCAATTTCAAGTCTGTTTTTCTGTAGATTGATTCCGATATACTTAGGTGGAACGTTAAATTCACGAATTAACCTATTTCGCAGTTTATTGAGTGCTTCTTTTGAGAAGTCACCATTAATAACGCCCTTCACAAGAAGGCCATCCTCATTTACTTTTTCATAAGGTTTAGCAACATTTTTTGCACGCCGTAGCAATCTATTCTTCAATTGATATTGATCCTTGGTGATAATAGGGCAATAATGGGCCGTTATATTGCTATTTATTAGAATCCAGTCTAGGAGTTCTGTTGCTGTTGATTCGCTGCCTTGAACAGCAGCAAATGTTCCTTTTTTGAGAACGAAGCCTCGATTTTTTAACTCACTAGCTTGTGATTCTGTAAATTCAAATTCGTTCAAATTTATAAAAGATCCATCTATGTTCTCTAAAAGCCGCACGAAATATTTTATTTTGTTAATATCGTCCTCTGTTGGAATTACTGGTACCTCAATTCCGACATCAAGTTCATATTCTTCAGCCCATTTCATTTGATCAGAAATATCTTGACATGGCTGAAATCTTAATTCATCTAATCCTGCCTCAACTAATCGTGAAAGCAACTTTTCGGTTAAGAAAAGACCATTTGTATATAGATGAACATGAAATTTCTGCCCAAATGAATCTTTTAAGAGACGAATATAATGTTTTACTCGCTGAGGAAAAAGAAGCGGTTCTCCTCCTGTAATGCCTACGCCCTTTGCACTCATTAAATGAGCCTCTAGGATAATGTCGGAGTCTTTTTTAACTGGGAGTTCATTTGCATAGATTACATCACGATCTCTTCTATTTTCAGATAAAGGGCAATACCAAAAACAATTCTTAGGCTTATTGCAAAGACCAGTCACAAAAAGTACTAATTTTTGTCCTTGGATACTCCTTGGATACAATATTGGCATCCAATAGGAAGTTTTCCAATAACTAAAGATTTTCCTGCAGTTTCTTTAATTTTACGTGGCATAGATCTCACAGTTTTGGCTCAAGGAAGCCCCGATCCTTCAGGGTGAGGAGGAATTGAGGCATTGTTTCAGTTATAACAGGGCCTCTCTGCCTTTAAATAATGTTACGCTCATAATGTTATCTCATGAAAGTGGTGGTGACCGCCAAAGTTAAACTGGCGGAGGGTTCTGAAGTCCTGAATGACACCATGCGGGTCTATGCGCAGGCAGTCCAATTTTGCATTGACGTCGCCTGGCAACATAAAATTACCTCTAAGGCCGCATTGCAACCACGCTGTTACTATGAGGTGAAAGCGCGTTTTGGGCTGCAGGCGCAACTGGTGATCAATGCCATTACTCAGGCGGTTGAAATGGTCAAGCGGGCGCGATCCAAACCAGAAGTCTCTCCAGAACTGGCGATCAGGTATAATTTCCCGAGATGCGCCTCTATATCCAAAGACTGGACGTGTCTCTCGTTGTCAACTCTTAAGGGGCGTGTCAAATTCCAGTTAGTGATTCCGGAAGTATTTGAGCCCTCTCTGGTGTGGAAACTGGGGGAGAGTACTCTGATCAAGGACTACAAAGGGCGGTTCTTCTTCTGCTTTACCTTCTCTAAAGAGACCACCTGCCAGCCAACAGCTAATAACCACTTCAAAATAGTGGGTGTCGATTTAGGAGTTAATACGCTGGCAGTAACTAGTGACGCCGACTTTTTTGGTAGTGTCAAACAACAACGAATCCGCTGGGAGCGATTGGTGGCGGAACTCCAGGCTAAAGGCACACGTGCCGCGAAACGCAAACTACAACGCGTGAGTGGCGCGTGGAAACGGTTTATGACTTGGATCAACCACAACATCTCCAAGCGAATTGTGGAGAAACTGTCCGAAGGTGACGTGCTGGTGATGGAGGAATTAAAGTATATCAGGCAGACAGCCACATACAACAGGTGGGTACATAAGTGGGCCTTTCGGGAACTGCAACGCTTTTTTGAGTACAAAGCTACCCTGAAAGGCGTCAGGGTAGTGTATGTTCGCCCCCACTATACCAGTAAGGAATGCAATCGTTGTCATAGCAGGAACACTACGCGCCATCGTGGCTTCTTTGTATGTCGTACCTGTGGTCATACCCTGAATGCTGATTTAAACGGTGCACGAAATATAGCCCAACGCTATATGCGGATTACCGGGCTGGGCTTTGGTAAACACGCCCATGTGTTAGCGTGCGATGAAGTTGAAACTCTTCTACACAGAAGGGAACTGAAACTAAGTGCAGCTAAAAGCCTCACAGCTTTAGCGTGAGGTAGTTTACAAATAATGTGAGTTTATACTTAATATAAAGACCTTCAAAAAAAGAAAAGAAAAAAAGTAGTTTCATTCAGTCAGTTGAGCGCATTTGGTCAACGAGTTCTTTAACAGCAAGTTTATTGTAATCTTGTTCCATATGTTGCAGTATTCCGTTTCTCCAAGCTCCAAAATCAGGATAGAAACGTGCTTTGAAAGTAAAGGGAGTAGCAATCTCCTCCCTGATCTCCTTACCTTCGCTGTGCTTCCTTTCAAGAATCTTCTTGATAGTTGGATACTGCATATCTCTAGGCAACATTTCATAGCGTACAAATTGGTAACCGAAGAATGCCCGTCCTTGAGTGCTACTTCGAATGACCTCATCAATACCAGTTACAGATTCTGAAGCTGGAATTTCTCCGTGAACATATGCTGTGCCTCGGGAGGTTTGTGTATCAATGATTTTACCCCGGTGTTGCGACAAGATGGAAATAATAGATCCCATGTATTCTTCAGGTACTTTAACATCCATTCGAAGAATAGGTTCATAGAGAGCCGGATCTGCTGAAAGAAAACTAACATTCAAAGCTGAAAATGTCATTACAAATATCTGTCCAGCACGTGTATGAGCAGGATCCTCGTGAACTATGGCGTCTGTGACTACAACTTTTAACCCCAGAACTGGCTCTTTAGCTAGTCCTCCTTCAAATGTAAAATCACGGAAGGTTGAAATAACATATGCCTTAATTCTATCAAGTCGCTGCACTCCAACAGTTTTGTTAACCAAGATATTGGGACCTTGAATCGCCCATATATTCCTTGCTTCTTTTGTGTCCCAGCCAGCCTCTTCTCGCAATAGTTTTGCCCGTTCTTTTTTATCTTGATATTCATCGATTCGTTCTTCTCTGATTAATTTTATAGTCTTATCATCAAGAGGTTCGACATATAATTCGAGTTTATTATGCCCTTCTGTACACTTAGTCTTAATGTTAACGCCTTGTCGACGGACTCTTTCCATATACACAGTGATTGGGATGCCGATCTTAATTGGTACTTCTTCTTGCACACGTTTTGTTAATATATCGATTTGTAGAGGGTCAATTCCGCTTAGAATATATTCACCACTTTTTTCGTCTTTACGGAATGACGCTGTTGGATCCGCCATTACCCATTTGCCAACTACGTCACCTAATTTTGCTAGATCTTTAGGATCCTCAGGTTTGATACTACGGCTAACAACAGCATCAGAGGCATAAATAATCTTTTCAAAGCCAGGGATATCTTTATAGTCTAATGAAAAGAACGTCTCACCTGAAGGCACAATATCCGGTAACTCTACAGCAAAGAGATTTCCTGCGGGGATTTCATCAACGGCTAATAATGAATCGATTTCCATAATGCCTAAACGTCTGAGTCTTGCTGTCCGTCGAGCATTTGACAAGTAGATTTCATCGCCTTGACGAAGTGTGCCAGAAAGTACGCGACCAATCAAAGTTGGGCGTTTGGTTTTAGGATGAATGAAAATTTTTGTCAACAATCCAATAAGAGGTCCATTAGGATCTACATGTATCAATGAATACGCTGACCACGCTTCAATGTCTTCTTTAACTTCATCAATTGATGAGATATTCTCTCCTTTTGAGATATCACCGCGCCATAAATGCTCCATACGATATTTTTGTGCTTCTTTTGGACTTGGTAAATGCTCGATTACAACTTCAAGCATAGCCTCGTCTAGAGGGAGATTTTCTCGTAACCAGAGGATGGGTTCTTCCGTGTTTTTATCAATTGCCTCTTGATAACGCTCGATAACAATCGAAGCAGAAATACCTTTTCTTTTTAACATTGGTATCGTAAAAGCCCAACCGTCCTTTGCGCTGCCAAAAACCACCTTTCCAGTTGTAGCATTCAAAGCCCATTCGTCCTTGAATCTTTCAGGAGCTACTTCCTTGATGACACGATTTACTTCCTTGATAATGCTGTCAAATCGCTCGATAACCTCCTGTGGTGGTAATTTTAACTCACGAATAAGTCTGTCCACTTTATTGATAAAGAGAACAGGTTTGCACCATTCATCTCCCACAGCTAGGCGAATGTTAGTTTCTGTTTGTGTCATTACACCCTCAAGTGCATCAACAAGTAAAACAGCGCCATCGCTCCCTCGAAGCGCACGGCTTACCTCACCAGTAAAACTGATGTGACCAGGAGTATCATTAATCTCTAACAAATAACTTTGGCCTTCAAAATCGTAATTGAGGAGTACGACAGATGTAAAAATTGTTATCCCTCGCATTTGTTCTTCTTCATCGTAATCCGTTAGCCTTCTTTCGCCCGCTAAAGTATCACTTAACAAACCTGCACGCCTCATAAGGAAATCTGCGGCGGTGCTTTTACCGTGGTCGATGTGTGCAGTTATCGAAAAGATCCGTCTCAGCTCAAGCGGATGCGTTTTAACCATATTTTGAATTTCTGCTTCTCCTTTTACCTTTACCATTTCTATATTCACCTTTTTCGTCTTATCTTAAATATTATTTTAAAAGAATTAAAAGGATTTTCTTAAAAAATCACTAAGCTTGTTTTCGTAAGAGAACAAGTATTTATCAACAGTAGATTACATTTGTCAACATATATCCGAACACCGAGTAGAATTTAAATCCTTTTCTTTAATTACAACCCGAAAGATTGAGAGTTTATATAAATTTTATCAAGATTAGTAGAGAGACTCTTACTTCAAATTTTCCTAAACTAACCATTATAAATTCCCTTTGGTTTTTGTTTGTGAAAAGGTGTATTCTGTTCGAATGTATACGCGGTCTGGATGATTTTTCCTTCGTTGAAAGAATCCGCTATAATTTGTAATCCAATAGGCAAACCGTTTTCAAACCCACAAGGAATAGATATTGCGGGTACCCCTGCAAGATTAACTGATACTGTATAGATATCCGCTAAATACATTGCTAATGGATCTTCAATCTTTTCACCTATTTTGAATGACAGATATGGCATTGTCGGTCCAATTAATACATCAACATCTTGAAATGCCTTCTCAAAATCTTGCTTAATTATCGTTCGGACTTTGAGTGCCTTAAGATAATACTGATCATAGTAACCCGCAGAAAGTGCATAAGTCCCAAGCATGATTCGACGCCTTACTTCTGCTCCAAATCCTATTTTCCTATTCTGACTTATTGTTTCATCCATTGCTTTATCTCTTTCTATTCGATATCCATAACGAATACCATCATAACGGGCAAGGTTTGAACTCGCTTCACTCATGGCGATGATATAATACGCTGGAAGGGAATATTTCAATGATGGAAGGGATAATTCAGTATATGTGGCATCTAGATCCTCTAGTTTATGTATAGCGGCCCACACGGATTTTATAACAGATTCATCTGTGCCTTCAATACTTTCTGAAATAAATTCCTGTGGTACGCCAATCTTGAAAGAGGAAACATCATCCTGTAAATATTTTGTATAGTCCTCTTCAGGAGTATTGACACTTGTACTGTCCTTTGGATCGTACCCAGCAATTATATTCAGCAATAATGCCGCATCGTGAACATCTTTTGTAATCGGTCCTATTTGTTCTAAACTGTTAGCGTATGCGATTAATCCATACCTGCTGACTAGACCATAAGTTGGTTTAAGACCAACGACAGAGCAAAAACTTGCTGGACAACGAATTGATCCTCCAGTATCAGTTCCCAGAGCCATAATTGTCTCATCTGCTGCTACGGCTGCAGCGCTTCCTCCACTACTACCGCCAGGTACCCTATCTAGACTCCATGGATTTAATGTAGGTCCAAAATAACTTGATTCTGTGCTACTCCCCATTGCGAACTCATCCATGTTCATCTTGCCAAGAGGGATCATCCCAAATGTCTTTATGAGTTCAACGACTGTCGCGTCATAAGGAGGAACATAATTTTCAAGCATCTTTGAGCCACAGGTAGTACGAATTCCCTTGGTCGAGATTGTGTCCTTGATGCCAAGAGGGATTCCGAACAGAGGCGTCCCCCATTGATTTTTAGAGAATGTTTTGTCAAGTTCTTTTGCCAGGTCTATCGCGGCGTCCTTTGTAAGTGTTATAAATGCATTTAAATCCTTATCAAAGCGTTCAATTTGCTTGAAACATGCTAAAACGATGGACTCAAACGATATTTCTTGTGATTCAAGTTTTTCGAGCAACTTATGAGCCGTAAATTCATTTAAATTCACAGTGCAATAACACCCCAAATTGCCAAATCAGATTTTTCTTATTCGATCAGCAATTCGATCATACAACTCTGGACGAATATGAGTAAGGAAAGTAAATGAACGCCTTGTTTTCTCTATTTTCGAAAGATCCAGTTTTACTGTTAAAAAATCTTCTTCATCATATTTTGCTTTGCAGATTTGTTCTCCATTTGGTGCAGCAATTTCACTACCGCCACAAAAGAGAATATTGTTTTCAATTCCTACTAAATTGGCGTACACGAAGAATACAGTATTCTCCATAGCGCGAGCAGGTATAACCGTCTCAAACGATGCCCTACCCCATCTTGAATAGGCTTTTCCAATTGCTGGGGCTGCAGATATATTAACAATGATATCAGCTCCTTCTACCGCGAGAAATCTTGATACTTCTGGTAGAAAAGCGTCAAAGCAGATTTGTAGACCTATTGAACCAATCGATGTTTCGAAAACTTCAGGTACAGGACCTGGCCTAAAATAACGAAGTTCTTCAAAAGGTCCGTGTGTTGGAAGGAATTGTTTCCGATATTTACCAATATAACCTTGAGGGCCTAAGAGGACGGCTGAATTATAGATGACACCTTTTAATTTATCACTCATTTCTGGCATTCCAAAGATTACATGTAGATTGTTTTCCACTGCAATCATTTCAAGTTTTTTAACAGAGTCACCAGGAATGGGTTCTGATAATGCAAAAACGTGATCACGTAGACTATATCCCGTCAAAGACATCTCTGGAAATACAATTAAGTCTGATTCTTCGCGAGCAGCACGCTCGATCCAACTTTGCATCTTCTTAAGATTTGAATCTTTATTCTCTAAAATGGGATCCATTTGCGCTAAAGTAACAGAGATTTTTTCCTTCATTAGATCAAATCCTACTAACGAGTTCTATTCAAATTAAGTCTCTTAAAATTTGTCTCCAATGTAAGAAAACGTAAGAAAAAGATTGAAAACTCTTATTTGAAATTCTTATACGCTTTTAGAACTCATTCTCTTCCTCTTCTTCAATTTCGAGTTCGATACCTTTCTTCTTTTTAATTATATATTCGTCTTTATCTCCTGCAATTATTTTTAATTCTCCCTTTAGGCGAGCTTTGTGTAAATGTTTTCGGACAAATAGGCGAAGAGTTCTTTTGCTAAAATTTCTTTCAGGGGAGTCAGTTGACACTACAATGTCCGATCCTTCGATTTTAATTGAAGTAAATCTAGGAAGTTTTTCCTCAAGGAATGTGACTAGATCCTCAAAAAACTGACCTTTTTTCTTTGATAGATCTTCTGCGATAATAGTATACATATTCTTTCCTCCTCTTAAGCCCTTCTATCAATAATTTCTTCTACACTCGGACCTGTTCCGATCAAGGTGACTGGTATCTTCAATTGGACTTCAATTTTACGGATAAATTCAATCGCTTCTTTCGGCAATTCTTCAAAAGTTTTTATGCCTTGTGCATCGGGAAAAACAATATCCAATTTTGTAAGTGCGCATTGAGTTGCTCCGTTTAAAAGGACTGCCCGTTTTGCTAAGCGGAAACTAAAAGGACTTGCTCTTCGTGTGCGCCCTGTCACTGTACCCTTCTCCTGCCATCCTCGCCTTATAGTCTCTTCTTCGGATAATTCGCCTTCTAACGGTCCTTCACCTACACGTGTTACATAAGCTTTGAAGATGACAAGAACATCGTCTATTTTAGTTGGACCAATGCCAACATCACTACATATAGCACTTGCGCACACATCTTTACTTGTTACATAGGGATAAGTGCCATGGTACAGTGAAAGGAACGTCCCTTGTGTTCCTTCGAGAACAACATTCTCTTGGGCATCAATTAATTCGTTTACTTCGAGAGTTACATCACTCAAGTATTCTGCGAGTTCAGGAATATCCTTTGCTACTTTGCCAACCCTAGACGCTCGATCAACATTACAGGGGCCACTTCCAGAACCAGTGGTACCAATTATTTTTGAAATAGTAGTACCTGTATCTCGTTCACGATGTTGTGGTTCAATTATTCCCGTCTGAAAGTCAATTTTAAGCTTTTCTTTGGTGTTTGTCTCTTCGATTTCTTTGAGAATGACTTCTGGGTCGACTAACACACCAGCAGACATGTAAAGTTTCGTCTTCTCGTTTACAAAGCCGCAAGGAATTTGACGAAGTTTGAATTTTTCGCCGTTGTAGACTACGGTATGACCAGCATTTGTTCCACAACCTGCCCGAACCATTGCAGCAAGTTCATTCGAAATTGCAAGATATGAGGCGATCTTTCCTTTACCTTCATCGCCGAAAAATCCTCCAACTATAACTGTACATGCCACGTTTTGAGTCTCCATGTTTAGGTCTTTTTTCGTCAGTAGAAATGAATAATCATTCGTTGTTAGTAGCCGGAGAGATTAAGATGATACTACATTTAAACCTTTGTGTGCGACCTTTTTCGTCCCTCGCAAGTCGATTCAGTTTAAAATCAATTACCTCATTATAAAATTTTAAGAGATTCTTTATTACAAATAGTCAGTTTTATTGGAGGTATTGTGATGCTAAAAATAACAAGTCCAGCTTTTGGTCATGAAGGCATGATTCCGAAGAAATATTCGTGTCAAGGGGATGATATCAACCCAGAATTGATAATCGAAGGAATTCCAGAAGGAACAAAAAGTCTAGTGCTCATCATGGATGACCCTGATGCACCTATTGGAACATGGGATCATTGGGTAGTCTGGAATATAGATTCTAGTATATCAAATATTGAAGAGAATAGTATTCCAAAAGAAGGAATCATTGGAAGAAATAGTTGGAATCGTAACGATTATGGTGGACCATGTCCTCCATCTGGAACACACCGATATTATTTTAAACTGTATGCTCTTGATACAAAATTAACACTTGAAGAAAAAAGCAACAAAAAGACTGTAGAGAAAGCTATTAAGGATCATGTTATAGAACAAGCTGTTTTGATGGGAAAATATAAGAAACACTAGCTTTAATTAAATCAACTTGCATCCCTCAACGAATTTTAAAGTTAAGTCACCCATCTCATTGAATTTATTATTTGGTGAATGTATGACACAATATCCAAAATTTCCTGATTTTAAAGAACTTGGGATCGAAGATAAAGTAATCTTTGATGAGTATTTTAAAAGACATCCTCCCACGATTTCTGAATTTACTTTCACAAATCTATTCATGTGGAGGCATTATTACAACTTCAAATGGGCGATACTTAACGATAATATAGCGATCATGGCGAGCCCAGAGGAAGAATCCTATTTCTTTCCACCAATCGGCTCGAACAAAATAAAAGAAACTGTTTTAGAGTGTATCACCTATTCTGAGAGTACAGGATCTGGGGAAATAATGAAAAGAGTACCAGAAAATGTTGCGAAATTGTTTTCCGATGGAGATAAAATAAAAACCGAATTAGATCGGGATGCATCAGATTATGTGTATCTATTAAAGAACTTGGTTGAATTGCAGGGCTCAAAGTATCGTTCTCAAAGAAAAAGTATAAAGCAATTTCAACGCCAGCACGAGTTTGAATATGCATCCTTAACTAAAGAAATAGTTCCAGGGTGCTTAGAACTTCAAGAAGACTGGTGTAATGTAAGAGCCTGCTATGATGATCCCCATCTAGCAGGTGAAGATAAAGCAATTTTTGATGCATTATCCCATTTTGACATTTTGGATTTCAAGGGTGCTGTAATCATCGTTGAAGAGAAAATAAAGGCGTTCACTATGGGTGAACCATTAAACGCCGAGACTTTAGTCGTCCATATAGAGAAAGGAAGCCACGAACGGGAATTCAGAGGAATATATGCACTCATCAATAAACTATTTCTGGAAAATGAATGGGCAAATTTCAAATATGTAAATCGAGAACAAGATACAGGAGAAGAAGGATTAAGAAAGGCGGACAAATATATATTAACTCGGTTGAAGTAGACCGTTCTTATCAAGAATTTATTGATTACATGGAATTAACGTAAATAAAATATCACACCAGCCGCTTAAATGTATGATTGACTTACATTTCGCTATCGTAGAACTTTGAATCTTGAATTTATGTGTTTTTGACAGTTTGAAAATTCGATTGCATAATCCTGCAAGTGTGAAATTCCAAGTTATGCCATCTGCAGTTGAATGTAATCTATTCGTTCCCTTTTTTACTTTTACAGGATCAAATATGCATAAGCGAGCCTTATTGTCTTTTAAAGTTCTACGACATTCTTTAAACAACTTATGATGAAATAAAAGATGATGAAATGTATCTGGAACAAGTATAGCGTCAAATATTTTTTCTTTGAAGGGTAAATGGTATGCACTAGCACAAATTGCATTTGAAAGCCGTTTTTTTCTGAGACCTCTTTTCAGAAATTTTGAATTTATATCTACGCGTATAGCTTCGTTTGCTCTTAATGAACTCTTCCCAGTCCCACAACCTATTTCTAGGAGTCTTCCACTCGAACGAGGTAAAAGTTCGTATCTTTTTCCTCGTGCACCGAAATGTACAACAAAGACTGTCAGATCATAAAGGAATGCTGACTTATCGACAATTCTTGAAAAAATTGATTCCTTAATTTGTTTTCCCAATGTCATCAGCCTGATGATCGAATGAATACCTCTTTAAGAGATGATGAAACTTCGATTCAGCGTACAATAAGCCTCCAATCTACATGCAAACGTCTTTAAGAGAATTTACTGAATATATATGCATATCTGTCAAAGTAATACGGTACATTTGATATAGTCAAAAAGAAGTTCTGAAATTACTCTGTTGGATAATTTGCTTCCTTCCATGCCTTCCAACTTTCATCGTACGCTATTACGTTTTTAAATCCATAATCGATTAATTTCTCTGCAGCAATTTTTTTCGCAGGACAGTTTATATCCTTGGAATATGTTATTATCAGGTCGTCTTTATTGAACATCGAATTGACTTTCTGCTCTATTTCTGAAATCAGAAGATGGACTGCACCGACAATGTGTTCTTTTTCATAATCTGGTGTATCTCTAACATCAAGAAGTATAAATTCTTCTCCTTTGTCCATTTTTTCTTTTAGTTCTTCCGTGTTGATTATTTGAACCATTATTTTACCACCTAATAGAAAATTGGAAATAGTTCGTAAAATGTTTTCACTAGTTAGTGAAACGCTATGCTTCTTGGAAGTTTCCTAAGGCAAAACTAACCACCTCTGTCAGTGCAGGGTGGATATGCATTGCCTGATACAACGGTAAGATCGTTCCATCGCCGCAATTCATAATATTGGTAATCTCTTGGATGAGTATCGAGGCGTTCTTTTTTTATGTTTAAATTGAATTCTTTTATTTTGATTCTTTTTGATGAAGTTATATTTTTGTTCTTTTTAAAGAACTTATTTGTAAAGTATTAGCGTTCAAACCCGCACATAAGAGCTATAATATATTACAATAATTCATTTTCAGAGTCTATTCGGGCGGTTTTAAACCTGTTATCTCACAATAACGAAGTTTAAGTTGATATTGGTCTTTAAAATCGCTTTCAGTGACATTTTCAAGAATTGGTGGTAAAGGACGATTATGAGGAAAGGTAGCTTG
>SMTZ1_10008922_pt1 | contig 12845 bp, 12 predicted proteins | sample DeeMarSWOR136_30_FD_25667 | JGI IMG/M metagenome (IMG submission 25667) | reverse complement strand
AATGCCTATCGGCACGGAGAAAACCAGTGCCGCCACGGTTACATAAGCCGAGCCAGCGATTAGGGCAAGAGCACCAAATTTAGGTTTATCAGCCTCGGGATACCATCCTGTACGAGTAAAGAATTCAACCAAGCTGAACTTCATTAAAAATGGCAATGCTTCGCGTATAACGAAAAAGAAAATAAGTAGTACTGAAAGAACAGAAGTACATGTAATCAGAAAAAGGACTGCTCGACCAAGATGAGTGCCTATATAACCTTTCAGATCCTCACCAGGCGTAAGTACCAGCGGCCGATATTTAGCAGCCGCTGGCCCCAACGTTATATTTAACTTCCCTTCATTCATTCGCAAATCCATTCAATGTAGTTACGCGAAGAGAAAGATCACTACATTTCGCATTTAATAATTTGTCAAAGGAACAAATCCCTTATCTTCAACCAGTTCCTGACCTTTCTCGGTAAGATAGAACGTACAGAACTTGTGAGTCATGGAAGCCAGCTTGGGATAACCATTTGTGAACATGTATAACGGTCTGGTGACCGGATAAGCACCACTGGCAATCGTTTTTCTGCTCGGCATAACCTTATCTATCTTCAAAGCTTTCACATTGTTATCCAAAAAACCAAGGCCTACATAACCAATCGCACCTTGGGTAGTTTTGACCCTGGCATGTGCCTGTGGATTGGCATTGACATACTCAACGTGAGATGCCATTTCTTGCTTTTCCATCACAAGATTGTGAAAGGTCTCATAGGTTCCGGAAGAAGTATCACGGCTGACAACTACGATGGGCATTGAAGGACCACCGACTTGATTCCAGTTCTTTATCTTGCCGGAGTAAATGTCGCGTACCTGGGCTTTTGTCAGTTCTTTGACGGGATTGGAGGGATGCACAACGACACAAACACCATCCATAGCAACAACATGAGCTACAGGGAAGATTCCCTTTGCGACGGCATTAGCAAATTCCTTGTCCTTCATAAAGCGGCTCATATTTGCGATGTCGCATCTATTGTCAACGAGAGCCGCTGCACCATCGCCGCTTCCAGTCTTTTTTACTGTAATCTGAAGGTCGGGATATATGCTCTTGAAATACTCAGCGAAGGCATCGGCTATAGGGCCGACAGTTGTCGAGCCTTCCAGCTGCAGGGTTTCAGCCGATGTAACGCCAACCATCAAAAGCATCAGTGTAATTATGCTGTAGATAGTTATTTTCATTTTCAAAATTCCTTTCTCTATATACTACGCCACAATTGTTAAGATTTAGTTAGCACCATACTAAGGTTTTTAGTTAGCACCATACTAAGGTTCTGTTAAGACTTTCTGAAGAGTTCATTAGAAGTCTACCTGCAACCTCATTAGAAGCATATCTGCCTCTCCAACGTCATCTTTGTCAGCATGAATGTAGTTCCACATTAGCCGCGTGTTCGGATTGAGGTACCAGTTCAAACCTGCTGTTATATTGGACAATTTTCCCCCGGTTATGCTGCCGTCGTTAAGGTCCAATTCTGAATACCTTGCTGCAATCTCCCAGGCACCACGACCGCCACTCCGGCTGAAATTTTCTTTGGGTTTGACCCTGCTGAAGGTGCCTGATGAGGCCTTATATCTTCGATGTTCACCTGTCAGGAAATAACTGGCCTGAACGTAAAAACCGTCGAAATCAACATTTGCACCACTATCAATACGATCAACATTAGCAAACATATACTCGCCCTGCAGTGAAAAAGGCCCGTCGACCCACGCAGCCTCAAGACCCAAAAGATCCGTTTGGTCGGCAGCAAATGTGCCTGTATCGACAAATCTGCTGGTCAAATGTGCCTCAGGTCTTTGTCTATATCGCACCGAATCATCAGGATTTCTGTAGCTGTATCCGGCACCTAAGTGAAGCAGACGAGCTCCTTTTTCTTCGTATATTGGCTGTGCTGTAATTCTACCAGTTACGTTATATCCGCCATCATCGACGCCTTCGCCGTAGTCATCCGTATCTCTAAACAAACCTGCTGACCATGTCATACGGTCATCCAAAATACTGTCATAAAGCATAAAACCGGTGTTCCGGCTGGGTGCAAAAACGTTGGGCAGGGGGTTCTTTGAAGTGACCGATCCTAAGCTTTCCGATTGGGAAGTCTGTGAGCCCAAGGTATGCGTCTTTCAAGTCGGCGTCACCACCAGCAAAGTCAAATTGGAGTTTATATTCGAGATTGTCGTAAATCAAACCGGAAAAATACAGACGGGCTCGCCTAAACTCAACTCCATCTTCCTGCTCACCTACATCCGACTTAAGGCCTTCGTCTTCGCCTATCCACATCCAATCGTTCTGAATTCGGCCACCGATCTTCAATTTGAACTGATCATCCTGAGTTGTAAAGTTAAGTCCCTCTTTCCAGAACACACGAAAATCGCTCGGCCCTGATCCAACTTCTTTTTGCTTTTCCTGTACCTGCTCTATCTTCTCCGTCAGCGACTTTTCTTTTAATCTCTGCCTTGCCTCAAGCTGGTCCACTTTTTCCTGCATTTCCCGCAGCTTCTGGGACTGCTCCTGGATCTGCTGCTTAAGCTCGCTGGCTTCATCAGCCCTTGCATTTTCAGAAGGCCACAATAGAAGCAGGAGTAAGCCCAGAGCTAATAGTACACTGTGTCTGTTTTTTGCCATTTTGTTACTCCACAATAAGTTTCTATTCCTGCGTCTTCTCAAGACAGTCTTGAGAGCGACTTCATTCATCTAAGTCTATACTACTTTTAAAGGATTAAGGCTTTGTGAAATTTACGTTAGAATTGTGTTAAAGTGAGTATTGCTATCTCAGAAATGTTGAGTATGGTTGTGAAATAAGGCCTGTAAGGCCTGGGAATTACTCTGTAGGCAAGTGAATCGTAAAGGTACTTCCTTTTCCGGGTGTACTTTTTACGGTAACGTGCCCCCCATGAATCTGAGCAATATGTTTGACGATTGATAGCCCAAGGCCAGTGCCGCCAAGTTTACGGCTCCGGCCTTTATCAACAACATAAAAACGCTCAAAAATACGGCTAAGATGCTTTTTGTCTATCCCGCAACCTTCATCCTGCACGGCAATAGCCACTTCCTTATCACCATGCTGAACACTAACTTGGATTGTTCCACCAGGCTCACTGTATTTAATCGCGTTGTCAACAAGGTTGACAATAGCCTGTTCCAGAAAAGCAACATTTACTTTGGCATTTATCTGGTCTTCACAAACAACGTCAACCGTTATATTCTTTTCTGCTGCTGCTTTGACGCTTGAAAGCTCGACAGCTCCGGTTAGCACCTGTTTCAAGGGAACTTGTTCGAAAGATATCTTCCTTTTCTCCTCATCTTCTTCTAAGCGAGAAAGGCTTAATAAATCATCTATGATAGTATTTAAACGATTAGAATGTTTGGCAATAATCTTTAGGTATCGCTCAATTTGCTGAGGTTCTTTTACCCCACCTTCGAGTAATGCTTCTACAAAGCCTTGAATAGATGTAACGGGAGTTCTAAGCTCATGTGAGACATTTGCCACGAAATCACGCCTTATGTTCTCAAGGCGACGTATCCGAGTCATATCATTAAGGACAATAACTGCACCACTTTTATGTCCTTGGCTATCCGAAAGACTTACCCCGTGAAGTTGAAAATATCGGTTGCCATTAGTCGGTAAGAGGATATCTGCCTCTTCCAATTGCTCACTTTCCACAGTTTTTTGTATAAAGCGGTGAAGATCAACGTTTCGAACAATTTCTTCAACACTACGACCCAGTGAGTCGGTTTGATCTATCTTCAGCAGATCAGCCGCTGCTTTATTTACAGTCATAATATGCCCATCGGCATCGACAGCGAAAACACCCTCAATCATACTTGAAAGCACCGCCTCCAGCTCATTTCTTTGTTTAGTTATTGTCAGAATCCTGTCATGTAGTTGCTTAGCCATTTCGTTTAAGGCCTTGGCTAATGCGTTCAATTCCAAGGGAGCGGGTATTGGCACTCTAAGGTCAAGTTCACCTTCCGCAAAACCTTGAGCTACCTGTTTCATTTCTACAACAGGTTGACTAATCCACCGTGATATCACCCAACTGATACCGGCGGCACAAATAGCTATGGCAATACCACCCCAAAAAATCTTGACATAGATGTTACTCAACGCCCGATCAATAGCTGTGGTGGGTATGGAAGTGCGAACTACAGCGATGTTCTCTTCTTTCTCTTTGATAGGGATTGCCACATACATCATGTTAATCCCGAGTGTTGGGCTCAACCTGCTGAAAGACCAGCCGAATCCCTTTTTAAGTGCGTCGATAATCTCCGGCCTGTCGGAATGGTCCTCCATTTTGGCAGGATCCTCATCAGAATCCCCCAATACCTTGCCGGAAGGCAAAATGACGGTTACACGGATTTGACCGTCACCCGCATCACCAAGCTTTTTGCATATTTCATTTATTTCGCCCGAGTTTCCAGTCTGTAAAATTGGAGACATCTTCTCAGCAGCAAAATGTGCGAGGGTGTTAAGCTCCGTACGGGTTTGGTCAAGATAAAAACGGCGAAAAGAATAAGAAGAGTACCAAGTTACAGCGACCAAAGATATGAGCGTGACAAGCAGATAAGTAGGATAAAGATACCAAATTAGTTTTTTTCTAAACATATGTCAATCTTTGAACCGATAGCCTACTCCACGAACGGTCTCTATATACTTCCCACAAGGACCTAACTTCTTTCTCAAAGATACTATTTGTACATCAACGGCTCTTTCTGTTACTAAATAGTCTCCACTGTGCAAAGCATCTACAATCTGATACCGTGTGAAGACAAGACCCGGTCTTTTAGCCAACGTATGAAGAACATTAAATTCTGTAAAAGTCAGTTCTATCGGTTTGCCTTTTACTAAAACTTCCCGCCGGGCCGGATCGATAGTCAGGTCATGAATCTTTATCGTGACAGCTTCCTGGCTACGCTGAGTTGTCCTTCGAAGAATTCTTCTTACTCTCGCAACTAATACCTTGCCCCTAAAAGGCTTGGTGACATAATCATCCGCTCCAAGCTCAAGGCCCGTCACAATGTCTACTTCTTCCCCCTTTGCCGTGAGCATAACAATCGGAATGTCCTCAGTTTTTATATTACTCTTTAATTTTTTACATACTTCCAGGCCGTCAATGCCAGGCAACATCAAATCAAGAATTATCAAATCAGGCAGTTTAGAGCCTGCAAGTTCGAGAGCCTGTTCACCTGTTTCACAAGAAAGCACTCCATAACCTTCTTGTGTAAGGTTCAACTCAACCAGTTCACGTATATCCTCCTCGTCGTCAACGATCAGTATTGTAGCCTTTCCCATTCATATCCTCATTTAAATATTTAAACACATCATACTCACTATAAGTGCATATATGTTCTTACGATTGCTATTAGTGATATTTTATGATTGTATCTGTTAAAGACAAATGGGTCAATAACGGCGTATCTGGAAATATAATTGCTGATTGCCTTATCTCTCACAGGAAATACGCCGAATTTCCGCTACAATAAACAAAGTATAGAAAATTTTTGGGTTCTATTCGTCTTCTCTTCGTTCGTCAAAATAGTCGAGGTCACTTAAAGGAAGAATCACGGACGTAGCGATATTAACTAAATGTGCCACTATACGCTTAAAGTATCGGGCAATCAGGGCAAAACAGACCGCTTCGTTTACTGTCAGATTGCTTTTTGCTACATTCGCCACTATTTGGTCACAGCCTTTTGCTATCTTTTTCTCATAATCCCATGTGGACGTAGCAACATCAACATCTGTTTCTATAAAAGCTTCTTTGGTTTGCTCAAAAAGTTCTAAAACTTTCTTGTCAACTTCATTGAAGTATTGTGAGAATAAAGTCCTGTCAATAGGTTTGGCCAGAAACTCTGTTACCTCAAAAAGGTTCTTGGCATAGTCACCCAGCCTTTCGGCATCCTTTACGACACTCATAAGTAACAGACATGCGGCTACATCAACTGACGGCTGAAGCGAAAGATGCTCTATTATCCTTATACGTATCTTCTTTTGCAGGTGGTTTACATTCTTGTCAATTCCGTAAATTTTCTTCTTCAAATCAGGCTCTTGGACGTTATCCAGGAGTGTTTTGCACACCATTTCATACATGCGCTTGGTGTCATCCAGCATTTCATTGAATTCTGAGAAGACTTGAGCCAAGAAGTCTTTACCCTTCCAGAAATTTAAGAGATTTTTAAACATTTATATTTTCCTTACTTTAAGAGTCGCGAAATTAGAATTAGCAGGCCGGGCAGAAGAAAGAATACACCCAACACGTAGACAAAAGCATATCTTCTCTTTCTTGACGCGAGGTCACCGAAGCCCTTGGCAAGACTTATAGGGATAGCCCGGAAAAATTTGATGGGATAGATACCTACGGTTCCCGTAAGATTAAAGAGAAAGTGTACAAAAGCAATGGTCACTGCTGCGATATTTCCAGTTGCAAACGACGCCAAAATTGCTGTGGATGTTGTTCCGATGTTGGCTCCTATGGTCATAGGGAAAGCACCTTCAACTGTAAGGATACCCGCTGCAACAAGAGGCACGAGCAAGGAAGTGGTTATCGAGCTACTCTGGACAAAAATCGTGAAGAAAAGCCCCACGAAAAGACCAATGAGGGGTCTCTTGTTTATGACATTGTCCAAAACTATTTCAGCTCTTTTTACAATAAGAGATTTCATAACCTTGACTATGAAATATAAAGAGAAGAACAATAGTAAAGCCGAAACGATCAGGACAATAATATAACCTGTGAGAGAGGAACTGCTCAGACTGAGGGAAATATCCTTAATTAGATTGATAGCGGGTTTTGTGGCTATCTTGATAGGACTTACAAATGTAATGCCTCCGGCTCCCTCGAATAGTCCGGCAAGAAAGGTTGCGACCTTTTCGAGATAACCGGTCGCAAGTTCAATTGGGAACAGGATAGCAACGCAAATAAGATTGAAAAAGTCATGGACGGTAGCTGCGGCAATTGCACGACGGAACTCGTCTCTACGGCCGACATGCCCCAGCGAAACAAGAGTATTGGTAACAGTCGTACCAATGTTGGCTCCCATTATGATCGGGATGGCATTGGGTATCGTCAGCACGTTTGAAGCCACCATACCAACCACGATTGATGTTGTGGTCGAGGAACTCTGAACAAGGCTTGTTGCAAAAATCCCGATGAAAAGTCCAATATAGGGATTGGATGTGGTTTCAATCAAAGCGTGAGCAAAACCTTTGCCAAAGCCTTTAAAAGCGGCTCCCATAAGACCGATGCTTACGAGAAAACAATAAAGTAAACCTACTGCCGCCAGAACCTTTAATAGGATTTTCATTGAATTTTTCATATCTTGTCCCCTATAGGTCTATAGAATTCTACTTTTTGAATGTGAAGGGAATATGAAGGAATTGTTAGAGTTTTGTTAAGATTGAGTTAGGGGGAAATAATTTGCTCTTTCTTTTATTGGATTGAAAAAGCAGCTATTGTCATTTAGGCCTAAAATTCTATTAAAAAAGCGGAATTAACACATTTCTAACATATCTCGAACAATCCTCTAACATAAATAGCGTAAATTATTATAGAAAACGCTTATGACGTTCTTGATATAAGAAAGGGTAAAAGATGATTGAAATATTGAAATATATAGTAGGTGGACTCGGTGGCCTGTATCTCTTATTCCGTATTGGTTCACATGTAGTTTTTCTATTAAAGAAAACCTCGGTTGACGATTCCGGTCGTGCAAATGGCCTTAGTAAAAAGTTGGGCCTGGAGCAATTAAAGACTGTTACAGATCCTTTTTCCCTCCACAAAAGCAGGGCCTCATGATGATTTTACTACCAGTACTACCATGTCTTGGCCTCTAGTAAAAGTCCGAAATTTTTCACTTCTTTAAATAGCGGAAACAATCTTTTTATGTGATCTAATATTTTTCTTATTGTTAGAGAAGCATTACAACCAGTCGTTAACTGGTATTTGCTCTACGGCATGGCGCAAAACAGGATCAACATTGGTATATACTTTATTTGTCAGACCTGACGAAGAATGTTCCAGCAATTTCTGCGTGACAGCAGTGGATACGCCGTTCTGGGCCAGAACAGAACAAAAGGTTCTTCGCAAATCGTGAAATTTGAAATCACCCAATCCCAGCTTTTCACGTATCTGATCCCACCTGTACTGATTGAAGCGGTCGATGAATATCTTCTCTTGATCAGGTTTTAATTCCGAGACATATTTCTTGAGTTCTTCCATAATCCTCACAGGCACTGGCCGTGAACCCATACTCTTCCTGGTCTTTTTGCTCCGCGTAGTCACATAGCTGCTTTCAAAGTCAATACCAGAAATCCTCAATGACTCAATGTCACCACGCCTCAGACCTGTACCCAAGGCCAATAGGATTCTCATCCTCAACGTTTGATATGCCTTGGATGTTAATAGCAATTTCTTTATCTGAGTGTTAGTCAGAGATTTTACAGGTCTCTCGTCTTCCTTCAACTGCCTGATTTCTATTTCTCCATTTGCATACCTATTCTTCCTGCACCAATGAATGAATGCCTTCAGGTTCCTGATGTCCTTATTAAGCGTCGAACGTTTGACTTCCTTACCTCTTTCGAGCACGAATCTGTCAATTGCACTTTGAGTGATCTGTTTCGAGTTAAATTGTCCAACAAGTCGTTCGAAGTTTCGCAATGTGAGAGCTATTTCATAAAGCGATGCTTCTATAAGACCAGCTACTCTTTTACTGTGCTCATACTCTTTTCGCATCTGCTGCCAGTCTATAGTGACGATCCCTGTAAACACATCGGAATTCAGCTGAGTGTATTTGATCTGGCGATAGTGTTCGGCCAATGCCTTGGTAGGTAAGGCTTTTGCTTTGCGTATGCCGCTTTCATACCAACCCACCCACCAGCCTTTGATACCACTTCTTTTGTATGTCCATACCTTCCTCATAACTTACAGTCTATCGTAATTATGGGGGTGCAAATCAAGCGAAAAAATGGGCATTAAAATGAGCAACTCGGTGTCATAATGGTGACAAGCGCAAAGAAAGCCAAAAATGATAAGAGCATAAATATTTGTTTTTCAAAAGATTATGGAACAGCTAAATAATATTTGAATAGGACATTGAATCCTCTATGAAAAAATCGGCGTTTTTACGCCAGAATCGAGGGTGGCAAATTCAGATATTTACTCCACATCCTTTTGCTAATAGGGGGTGAGAATTGGCATATCTCTATTGTTTAATGCACGAAACTAAATATGAGAATGACCATCAGTTCGGCAGTAGGTGTGCCCATAGCGTGCACCGAGTCACAAGCTTAGACAAAGCTTCTTCTCTAATGAACTGATAACAAAGAGCTTGTGTGGTGTCCATTTTTCTCTGGCTGGGGGTTAGACACCCCACGCCCACGAAAAAGGTGGTCTTAACAAGTGTGTTATCTCTAAAAATCAATCCTTGAACAGTTCTTACCACAAAAACATGTACTCGGAAATTTGGAGCGATTTAACCTATTCTATTATCTGGGATCCAGCAGATGTTTAAGCTATCCCGCTGAGTTGACAATAACAAAAGGAAGACCCAGATCTCATGGCCTTCCTATTCCACAACAGGGTGGAGATTACCTAGTTTCTACAACACTCAATTCCGAAGCTAATAGATTCAATTGAATATCCGGATCAATAGGTAGTTGACGCAGGTATTTTGTGAACTGAGCTATCATCAGGCCTGCTGCAATATTGGCGCAGTAGATCGTCGTCTTTGCTGTGCAGGGGCCTGTGAATGCTTCCTCGGAACGAAACAATGTCGTCGGGTAGTTTTGCCTGGATTCGCAGTCAGAAACAGTCAATATTCTTAGCGTCTCAGCAGTCATTCGGCCATCACAAAAGCAACTCACTTTGTCTTTGACAGAATCCCAGATAAGCCGTCTGGTATCAATGCTATCAACCGCACAGAAAACCACATTCCCCACATCCATACTCCGGCGAAAGCGTTCCACCAGCGGAAGAACCTCGGCAGTGATATTGATTTGCCGACACAACTCTGCTGTGGCCTCGACTTTGGGTTTGCCCAAATCATCTTCGAGGTATCCCTGACTTGCCAAGTTGCTGATCTCGACAACATCGAAATCGATCAATCTCAGCCATGAAATTCCCATCGCTGCAAGTTGCAACGCCACTTGTCGGCCGATTGAACCAACACCAATAATACTAGCCTTGCACGCTGCAAGCCGATCGGCCGGAACAATATCATGCTGCCTGCTGTAACGTTCTTCAAATTGTTCAGTATTCATCAGAAAATCTCCTCACTTTCATTATCCCATGGATCTTTCCCTGCCCCGAGTTCATCCAAGATAAACTGCCTCTCTGCAGGTTCCATATCCTCAATTTCATCGATAAAATCGTACGGCAGAGCATAGTCACGAAAATCAGACTCTGCTTTTTCATCACTGCCTTTTTGAAAAGTACTTACGCGATTTCCGACAACAATGTTGGCACTGTATTCTGCATCCCACAACCCGTGTTCGCTCGGTCCGAAATCGCGGCTGTAATCAACTTGGACTGGTATGAGCATTTGTCCGCCCGGGCCAATGTTGAAGCTCAGCCTAGCATAGGTTTGGTTCCTACGGCCAACTACGAACATGACTGCCCACTGGCAGCCTCCAAATACCCTCTCGAATGTTTCCTCGTCTATGACGCTCGGCTCCGGGGAATCCCCCGGATGGCAGTGAATCCATATCCGGGCAAACTGCTCAGGTTTATTGCCCAGATCGACCTGATCATCGAAAAAATTGGCAACTGCCTCGTCATCGAAAGAGACACTCACGGCGCTGACTTTCTGTTTTACCGTCATAAAATTGCTTACGTAAAGGAGGTCATCGGATCCTGTGGTGCCGAAACCGCCGATTTCATTATTATTCTTGTCCCTGAAATACACCAGCTTGGCCCATGCTGTTGGGCTGAACCGCAGCACCGGCCTGGCTGCTGTGCTGCTGATTTTCAACGAGACTCTCTGACCTGCCTTTTGCCTTCGCTGTTTCTTCTTGTCTTTGTTGTTTTGTACTCCTTCTGACTTCACTTTGTTCGTTTTCATAATCCAATTCCTCCTGCTTGCAATCCGGACAGATACCATCTTCCATGCACGCCCCGCAAATGAAAGACTCACATTCCGCACATTTGTGAACACAATGCCGGCACATGGGTTCTTCGCATGATTCACAGCTCACAACACATCCCTCACACACGGTTTCGTCGCAGCATCGACAGTACGTCGAACATTCTTCACAGAAATCCCGCTCACAGTACGAGCAGTAGTAGGAATTCTCACTGTTCATAACGTACCCGCAATTGTAGCAAGGCTCACCATCCCAATCGTAAATAGAGACATAGGGGCTGTCCGGATTATAGTTATTCAATATACTTCTTACCATTGTAAAGAAATCGAAAAGGCGGCCCTGCTCAAGAGCAGTCCTGATAGTGATAGCACCGTCACCTTCGCACAGCTTATCGTTGCAGACATGTGGGTGTGTAACGGTTTCGTCTGTTGCTGCTGGATGCGGATCCAGTGCCACAACACTGTAAGGATTTGCCTCGTATAACTTACAAAGCTTGTTCAGGTGCAACTCGATCCTGAATGGACCGAGATATAGTCCATCTAGCGTGACTGGATCTGTCTCAACAGAAATGTTGTTGTTCTCTCTGTCAAAATCCAGGTGGTCAAATTCCTGCTGTAGCTGCTTCAGCTCTTCAATAAAGAATGATAACTCAGGCACTTTTAGACAGGGCTGTTCGGTCAGCTGCCTTATTCTGGATACGGAGTATGGTATTTCATTCAACGACCTGTTCGCACGGCTACAACAACGATCAGCAGCTGACAGCCAATTCCGTGCCAGGCAAAGCCCGAGTTTCCTTGCCTCAATCCCTAGTTCCTTGAATTGTTTAACAAGATTAGCCAGCCGCTCAAGAGATGCAAGGTAACGATACTTTCGCAATTCCACGAGGGCTTGCTGGATGCTGTTGGCTGTTTTAATTAATATTCTCATGTCTTCCATATCTGAATCCTCAAAAAACAAAGGGCACCTGCTCAAAGATCAAAAAAAACAGGTGCCCGTGGTCATAATTGATGGTAGAAGCTAATATCTTGCCCCGTCGATTTTCGTCGGGGTGATCGTGATGCGGTCCCCTTCCTGCAAGACATAGTCTTTCGGCACGGGTTGGCGGTTTACCCGTATCAGATAATCGTCTGGCTTCCTTCCTCCCATCTTATCACTAAAGAATTGCTCGACTGTAGTGCTGTGTGATATTTCGAGGTAGTCGGCAAACCCGCCGCCTTGGTTGTCAATAAACAAAACCTTCATATCTTTTGTCCTTTCAAATTCCGAAAATGTGTGCAAAAAAATACCTCCTACATTGAGCTAAGAGGTTGTTCATAATGATCTATTTAATCAAAACTTTTTTACAATCATAGGCATCACCCCTTTCCATTATTAGATTCGGGAGTCGTTGCAACGAAAATTTCTCCACACTTCGAACTTCATGATGTCTCAAATGTGATTGAACCAACCAGTTTTGTTTAATTACTTGACAGACTCTCTAAGGTCTCTAAGGCAACCAGTGTTACACAAAAAGGCAAGAGACCTGCGACTTGGCAGATTGAAAGAAAAAGTCTTATAAGCTGGACAAAATGTAATAAAATGCCCTTGTAGAGTTGTAAAGTGGCTGTTGGAAATGGCTCGACAGGCAACGATTTTGCTGGTGTGCAAAAGCGTTCGGAAGGAAAAAACACGGCAGATCTTGTATATGGGAGGCGGAGGAAGAAGGTGTGCATGATCCGGAATGCAAGTGGAAAT
>SMTZ1_10005408_pt1 | contig 12846 bp, 13 predicted proteins | sample DeeMarSWOR136_30_FD_25667 | JGI IMG/M metagenome (IMG submission 25667) | reverse complement strand
AATTAAAAATAGGTTCATAATTTTTGGTTTGTTTATATTATTTTGTGGTTCTACCTCATGCTTTTTTTTTCCGTTAACATCTAACCTTCAAAATCAATACCTGTTTCGATATCTAATTCCCTCAGAAGCAGGTGTATCCAAGTATAATATTACGCACAGTATTACATATGATGTAGAGTTTAATTTTTCTTTAACTCAGAAAGCTGGTCCTCCTGGTGATTTTTATTTCAAATTTGCTAGATTAAACAATCGTATTCCAACATCTTACTTAACAAAATATTGTCCTCCATATCAAGAAAGCGAGATTTTATATAATTATCTAGATGGATATAACCCTTCTGAGATTAACATGGGGCATCACGATAAGTTTAATAATACATATGATTCTTTTAATGCAACTTTATCATTAAATGAAACAGTGAACTTTAATCAAAAATATAGAATTAAGTTAAATGGAATTAAATTTCAGGATATACAAAGTGAAGATATAGGAGAATATCAATGGAACGATGAAATTTTTGAATTGTATTGTAATTATTCAGAGCCTTATTATGAGAGGGATGATCCTGCGTTAATAAGCCTTTCCAATAGTATTGTAAATATTAGTGATAATCCCGTAGAGAAAGCTCGAAAGATTATTGATTGGGTTGCAAATTATCTTACCTATAATGATCAATTACCTGGGCAAGAGAAAGGAGCTTTATGGGCATATAATAATGGTGAAGGTGATTGTAGTGAATATTCAAGCTTGATGATTACACTGCTAAGGATTCAAAATGTTCCAGCTCGTAAAGTTACTGGGTTTTTAATTAGCAATGATCCTTCATTCCAGCCATATCTAAATCAGACGTGGCTATTTCAATCAAGTGAATTAGGCTCGACAATAATAGGACAAGCTTGGGTTGAATATTACGTACCTAATATAGGCTGGATTGCATGTGATCCTACTTGGCATTCCAATCATAATTACTTTAATAAAATTGATGTATTACGATTTCATTGGAATGTGGGAGCAAATTTCTTTTTTCCACCTTCTCTTACAGTAAGTGAATTTTTCAATCCTATGTTTAGTTATACCTTACCTTCTTCACCTGAATTCGAATATAATATAAAAGTGACTGTAATTAATACCACTGCTCCAATAATTACAATAAATTCTCCAAAGAAGAATGAAATTTTTGGTAAAACAAGTCCAGATTATAATATATCTATAATAAATCCGTATCAAGATATTTGGTATACTATTGATGATGATCAGGCAAAATTCATCATGGAAGGGTTAATTGGAAGTATCAACCAAACTGAATGGGATAAAAAAGGAAATGAAACAGTAACAATTAAATTCTATGCTAATAATAGTGCAGGATTAATCGGAAATGCTAACGTACAAGTAATAAAATTTGTAGAGGAAGAAGAGGAAACTCTGCCTCCTATTCCTGGATATAACTTATTAGCATTGATTGGAATTAGTTTAATAATAATTGGAATAATAAAATATAAAATAAAAGTGAATAAAAATTGAATAAAAAGGGTCCATATTTGGACCAAGTATTTATTCCATTAGTTAGGACTCTTTGATTGTAGAGAATATTAAATTTATTAATATAATCAATTTCTTAATTTCCTTATCAATTATTATAGATATGTTATTATAATTGGAGGATTTTTATTTCCACAATTATCCTTCAAATAAGAATAAAGCAATTAAATCAAATATAAGAGGTTGATTAAAGTGAAATGTCCCAATTGTGGTGCAAAACTAGGCGATACTAATCAAAAATATTGTGAATTTTGTGGTATGGAACTAATTAATATTAATGATAAAAGAAAGGAAGAAGTGAAAGTAAAGTCTAGTTCAAGTCGTTTCAAGAGAAGATGTTGCTAGCTCCATATTTCAATTATAATCCAAGGACTTTTTTTACAATTATTCCTAAAATTTCTTCTTTCTCTTCATCAATTAAGTCTAGTAATCCCATTTCTTTTATTAGATAAAGAAATAAGGCTAGAATGAAAAAAATTCATTCTAGCCTCTATTAGGAAGGGTTTATGTTGGAAGAAAGCTCGATTAATTATGTGCCAAGATTTTTTATGATAATCATTTTTACTAAAATTTATCTAATCTTATTTTTATCATGACCATTTTTTCTGCAATATTTCTCAATTTAATTGATTTTTCTTTAGTGTGGTAAAAATCTAAACTGTATTATAATTTTAAACCTAAGTTGCTAATGCATTCGAAATCGATTTTATCATCTTAGCGATATCGCATGGTTTCTCTATAAAGTCAACCGCTCCTATAGCAATAGCTTCTTTTTTTATTTGTGTATCTCCACTAGTAAATATAATTTTTACATTTCCATTCAGTTTTTTAATTTCCTTAGTCGCATCAATTCCAGTTTTTAATGGCATATGATGATCCATTAAAATTACATCAGGTTTGTCATTAGAGTTTCTGATTAATTTTTTATATTTCTCAACTGCTTCGTAGCCGTTATCAGCGCAATCTACGACTCTAAAACCACTTAATTCAAGAATTCTTCTAAAAAGATTTTGGGTTGGAATATTATCTTCAACGATAAGAATGTTTATTTTAGACACTTTTAGATTTTCTGATATCATAATTTAATCTCATGTATTTTATTGAATAAGATAGTTATATTTTTATTTTCCTCTTCTGAATCGCTAGATTGTCTACTTTCCTAATTTGATAATAATTATTATCATTTCTAGACGTTTCCAACAATATTTTTAATTCTTCCCCTAAAGATCCAAGTTTATGGGCAGTAGCAGTTATCTCTTCCATGGAGGCAGTTTGCTGTTCTGTAGATGCACTTATCCCCTTCATTGAATCGAAAGCTATTTTAATTTTATTGATTATATTATTAATTTTTTCACTCGTAATGATGAATGCAGATTTTGACTCTTCAGCTAACTTCCGAACTTCATCAGCAACTACAGCAAAACCTCTGCCATATTCTCCCGCCCTCCCTGCTTCTATACTTGCATTTAGTGCTAATAAGTTAGTTTGATCAGTTATACTTGTAATTATATTCATGACATTTTGGATTTCTGTAGATGATATTACTACTTCTTGTGTAGTATTTGCCATTTCCTGGGTTGAGGATGATATTTCCTCAGCTGCTGCATTCACCTCGTTAGCGCTTGAAGCTAATTCAGTAGCTATATTTGAAATATTTATACTTGCTTCGGAAGCCTTATTAAGAACTGTGGTTAATGTACTATTAACTGTTCTAATTCTTTCCTCTATTAATGCGACTAGTCCTGTAACCAAGAGAATTGTGACAAAAAAGACTATTATCCCTTCTCTAAAATTTTGCATTATTATTCCACCAGAAAAGTAATATATATTGTTAACAATTACAATAATACCCGCTATGATTGTTAAACCTAAAAATGCGTGTGTGGGTGTATTTTTTCTCCTGTAGATACGCAAAAATAGAAATAAGCTTATGAAAAGTAAAATTAACAGTGTTATTAGAATTCCATTAATAACTACGTGCATAACAGGAACCGCTAGTAAAGCTGAGGGGTTTCTTAAGTGTTTATATTTAAGAAAAGTATCATAATATTCTTTAACTACTGCTAAAAAGATAGAAATAACTGAAAACATTATAAAAGCATTAGAGATTAAAGAAATATTTTCAAATAAAGATTCAAAATTTATTAGGATGAGTCCAATTGAAAGTAAAAAGTAAAATGGAAGCCAAGTTAAAAGATCTCGTCTTTTTACACACACTAAAGAAAATATAATTGTAGCTATTACTATTAGAATTGAATATTCAATCACCAGAGGATTTATCTCTAACATAGTTAAGTATTCACACTCCTGATACTAAAATTCAAAATATTTTTTTGATATGAAATTGTTATTATAAGCATTTTTCATTGTTCTCATAATTTTATATATTTCTTATTTGTAAATTTATTTTTACATTTTTAATAGAGGTAATTTTCATATTTAAACTTTATCTTCTCCAAATTTGGAGAATCCTTAGTTATTACATAAAAGTATTAAGGATTTATATTTCCTAATTTTTAAATTGAAATTTCCAGATATTTATTTTAAAATTTTTCAAATATGAAAAATTTATTTATGTATAATACTATTAATATTATATGCATATAGATAGGAAATCGGGAAATAGAAAGAAAATTAATAAGACAACATTTTCATTTTCGGATTTTGTTGATCTTTCACTTATTGAGATATTGACTCTACAATTCCTCTTAAGGCATTCAGAACCTGTTGTAAGACATACTTTGTATTTAGAAGTAAATCAATTTCTTCAAAGTGAAGAAACCACATCAGAAGTACTAGAAAAAGAAAACCTCGCGGGAAGTAAAAGTATGTATTCTACATTGTTAAAAAATAAAAGTCAATTATCTACATCAAGTTTCTATAATAGTCTTAAAAATCTAGAAAAAAAAGGATTGGTAGATTACAAATTGAATAAAAAAGGGAAAATAGAATCAATTAAAGCTAAGGAACTTACTCATGCAGCTATTGATGTTATTCGTAAACATTTTCTGCGTATGGGATTAATTATTGATAATAAAATAGTGTTTGAAAGTGCTCAAGAAGTTTTTAAAGAAATTGGACAAGACCATTTTAATAATGTGCTACTTATATGGCCTCATGAGCATTTAACTTTTGTTTTACTTCAATTTTTAACAAAAATTAGCAACTCAAGCTTTATATTATGCAAAAAAGAATTATTCAAAAATATAATTCAAAATAGAATAACAGGTATAAATTTTGTACAAATGTATAATAAAATGATTCGCGAACCTAATGATATATTTGATTTTATATTATTTTTCTTTGTTGATATAGAAAAAAAACTTTTTGGCTTATCCAGGTATGATTTACTTAAAGAATCAGCAAGAGTAGCAAAAAAGAATGGTGGTGTTGTTATTGTAATGAATTTTCGCGAACTTCCCTTTACAGATAACGAAATGACAAATCAATTAATTAACATGTATCACCAAGCCAATATTCATCAAATATCAAATTCACAGAAACTTAAAAAAGAAATGGAAAAAGTTGGATTTTCTAAAATCAAGATAGTTGAACATAAAGGTTTGATTTTTGGACTTGGGTGGGTTTAAATTAGGTTTATTTCAATGTTGAGATAATTGCATCTATACTATTTCTATATTTTTTTAGTTTCTCTTTAAGTATTTGTTTTAATAGTAATTTTTGAAAATCATTTATATTCTCACTATTTAAGAAATTGTCTATGGAAAAATCCTCTAATAAAAGGGGAATTAAAAAAGAATCATTTTTTATCAAGGGAAATAAATCTTCGAGCATTCCCGTAATTTCATGGCCTAGATCAGATATCATTTTTACCAAAAATTCCTGTTTATAAATTTTATTTAATATTCGAAGTACAATTTTTACATGATCTTCTAGAAGCATATCCAATCGGTTACTAAATATTTTAGCACGAGGGATGATTGCTTGATTTAATTGACCGAATTGTGATATCATAGCGATTGCTGCTGTTTCTCCTTTATCAGTAATACGAAAGAGTTTCCTTTCTCTTCCATTATGAATATCGGTTCTTGATTCTCGAATTAAACCTCTTTCTTCTAAATTACTTATTACTTGATATATTGCTTGATGGCTTTCCCATATTTTTATTTGTTCTTTTTTTTCTTGAAGGATCTTTTTAGAATCATCAATAAAATCTTTAATATCTTTTAATAATTCTTCGTCTTCCAACGAATATTCCATGACTTGTTTACCTAATTGCTTTATCATTGGATTTCTTACATTTCTTATAAATTTAAGAAGTTTTTCATTAAATTTATCAGGAATTTCACTACTTTGTAATATATTTTCTCCAAGCTCAATTAAAGCATTCAAACCAGAGATCATTTCTTTTTGATTACGAAATATTTCATTTCGAAGAGATCGTGCAATTTCATAAGGATAACTTTCTCCCTTTTCTTTAAGAAGTGAAAGGATGATGAATTCTGAAGCTGGGCGAACAATTTTTTTGAACTTCATTTTGTAATAATAAGATACCAATAATTTTAAATATTAAGATTTATTACTATTAATAGTAAGAAAGCTTACTATTAGAAATTATGCTAAAAATAGAAAAAAAAAGTGAAATAACATGGATTTGAAATACAAAATTCTACTAATAAAGATTGTCTACTTGATTGGATTTATATTAGATGGATTGACTGCAATTGATATGATACTTTCAACCTTTATGCCAACTGCTATTGCCATTCCCTATGCAAGTATGACACCAAGTTTTCAATTTGCCATGGGATGGGGAGCTTCTCTAATGTTAGGATGGACAGTATTATTACTTTGGGGTTTAATTAAACCAGTTGAACGAAGAGTTATCTTATTGTTCACTATCATTCCTGTTGTATTAGGGTTAGCAATTACAGAGTTGTTAATAAACCCATCTTTTTTCATGAGCATGTTAATATTTCAGTTTTGTTTTATTATCCCATTGTTCATTACTGGATATATTTTAAGCATGCTAGTGGATAAGAATGATGTCTAAATAGAATTGTAATATCCTTTTTTTTTTAATTACTTTTTCTGAAGTTCTGATAGAATTCAGATTTTCGTAGGATGTACGCTCTTGCAATTGGTTTAATCAAACGAAATAAGTACTTTTTTACCCCGATCCATTTTTTTACTTCATTATAAAAATCTTGGAGAGTATGATGTTGATAATTTAATAAATTTTGAAGATGTTGAGTTTCTTGGGTTTCAAAAACTCCACCGTAATACCCCTTTTTAGTAAATGCCGTTTCGGGCAAAAATTCTCTACCAAAACCCATAATTTCATAATATTTACTAAGATTATCTCTATAGGTTATTTGACAGTCTTTCCCTCCGCCCAAATTAAAAATTTGTCCCCAAATCTTATCAGATTCTAGTGCGTTAACAATAACTTGAGCCACATCTTTAACATGAATTATTTCCAAATGAGTATCTAAAGGGATATGAAACATAATTGGTCTAAATTTCAGCATATCCACTGATGTCACATAAGAAATTCTAAGAATGCAATAATCCATCCCAGAGTTTATGATTAATTTCTCTGCTTCTATTTTTGTATAGGTATAAATATCTGGTGAATTAGGATCAACTGGATCTGAGATTCTAATATTTGGATTTTCTAAATTTTTACCATAGACAGCTGCAGAGGAGGTAAAAATAATTTTTGGATTAGTTTGAACGGCTTTTACGGCATTTACAATATTGTTTGTACCACCGATATTAGTCAGTTTTGCTAATTCAGGTTCATACATTGCAATATCAGGCAAGACTCCAGCAGCATGAATAATAATTTCTTGATTGGAAACTGATTTTTTAACATCTTCATAATTTTGGACATTTCCCCAGATTATATCAACAATGTCCTTGTAGGATCTAAAGAGCTTTTTATTCTTGCGAGAGGGTCTTACTAATAAACAAAGTTCATACTCTTTGGTCTGAGAGACTAATTCCCTTAAGATCTCTTTGCCAATTGTACCAGAAGCACCAGTTAACAATATATTCTTCTTTTTCATAACCTATCTATTTATCATTCATAATTAAATGAAATTATTGAAGTGTCTGAATTAAAGTTTTATTTAGAACCTTTGTTTAATATAATTTTTGATTAGATTTCGGTATATAATCTTAATTTAATGTCATATCTAAATCATCAAATGCTATCGTTGTTTTTGGAAATATTGCTTTAATTTTTTCTTCTGCCTGTTTCCGGTCTTTTAAACTTTTATAAAGACTAGCATCAAAATGAGTTAAAACTAATCTTTTTACATTTGATTTCACTGCTACCTCAGCAGCTTCTTGGGGTTTTAGATGAGGCCATCCCCATTTTTCTTGACCAGGCTTATATGAGCATTCTGTAATAAATATGTCAGCATCTTTAGCAAGTTCAAATAAATTGGGGCACAAACCAGTATCAGTACAATATGTAATAATTTTATTTTCTAAAGTTATTCTATATCCTAGACATGGATCTGCATGAACAAGAAGCCTACATGTAAGTGGAAACCCAGTGTTATGTTTGCCTTCATTTAAATCATTAATTTGGATATTTAGTGGTAATTCAGCAAATGGGGATGAAAATGGATGTTTAAAGATTGTATTTAACCCCATTTTAGAACCTTTATAACCATAAATCTTAATTTCCTGATTAAAATGGAATTTTGATAGTGCATGAAGACCAATTATGTGATCCAAGTGAAGATGACTAAGTAGAAAGATAATAGGTTTATTATCATCAATATATCGATCAATCTTATAAGTCCCATCGCCCGCATCTAATAAAATATAAAATTTATCCGTACAAATTAAGGTAGAAGTAGTATTTCCTAAATTCGTTGCGTACCAGCCATTAGTTCCCAGAAATATAATTTTCATTTTACTAAAGTAATATCCTTTAATTTTAAAATAAAATTAGCTTAATTATGCACTTTATCCAATTTGTATGCATCTCATTGAAACGGAACCATGTTGAAATCCTTCATGGATAAATTTTACTGGATCGTCTTTTTCTTGTAAAGCAATTGTGTAAATTAGTGGAAGGTAATGATCCCAGGTAGGAATTCCTATTTTAGCTTCTTCACCCATATTTTCAAGGTTTATTAAATTATGATGATTATTATTCACTAAATTTTGTTTTACTATTCCATCAAGGTGTTTTGCCCACTCCATTATTGGGGCATTAACTTTATAGTCAATAATTCCTAGATTATGAACAATATTTCCACTCCCAATTATTAAAACGCCTTGTTCACGGAGAAATGCTAGTTTTTTTGCCAATTTATAATGATATACTAAAGGTTTCAAGTTCCACCTATTAAACCCATAGTCTAGACTAAATTCTAAAACAGGTATATCTGCATTTGGGTATACGTGTTTAAGGATTGCCCAGGAGGCATGATCATAGCCCCATTCATAATCACATATAACATTGTAGGATTCAAGGTTCTTACTAATCATTGTGGCCAATTCTGGTGATCCAAAACTCGGATAGTCAATGTCATAAAGTTGTTTAGGAAATCCATAAAAATCATATATTATTCTAGGTTTCATAGAACATAATACTCTAGTTCCAGAAGTTAACCAATGAGCAGAGACTACTAAAATAGCTTTTGGTTTTGGAATATCCTTCCCTAATTTTTTCAAATCTTGAGTAAATTTATTATCAGATATAATATTCATTGGAGAACCATGCCCTATAAAGAGTACTGGCATCTTTAGTCCATTAACTTCTCTTTCGTTCATATTTTAATGAGAATAATCAAAATATTTTATTTTTATTCTTATAAAATATAGTTAAATAATGAAAATATCACTTATTTTGAAGATTTTCAATAACTTTTTGATATTTTTCATGAATTAAAGTTTTATCAAAGTCCCAGAATTCTTGGAGCATTTTGTCCTGTTCCTCTTCAGTGAAGTATTTCATTACTGGGATAAAGAAATGCTTATCCTCTTTTTCAATATGTTTTGGGTAAAATTTTGTTAATTCACTCATTAAATTTACAATTTCATTCAATATATTGATATTACCTTTTTCATACAGATTTTTAGCATCAACCAACTTACCAACTGTATTTCTTGCCCATGTATGTTCTTCATTAAGTTCATCCATTATCTTGCTATGATTAGGAGAGAGTACTTTGTTTCCAAGATCTCTAAATAAAATATCTTCTTCTTTACCATGATGAGTTCTATCGGCATACATTCTGATAAAGTCAACAGCAATATCAATAAATAGAGGATTTGCTTTACTATACTTCTTCATTTTTTCAATTTCATTTTCCATATATTGAATCATTCTCTCAATAAGTCTATGTTCTTTCATTAAAGGTCCAATTGGCATCATTATTTTTTTTACCTCTTAAAAAATTAATTTATTTTTATAGAATCAAGTAATAATACTACTTTTATAAAAATAAGTTAGAACATGTTCTATGTTCCAATTTAATCTTCTAAATTAATTACTCTAAATTTCTGATTTAACTATTCATGTGGTAAAAAAAGTACTAAAGTTATAATAAGAATAATTCCACATAAGAACATTAAAGCTTGAATAATCGACTTTTTTAAGTTTTTTTCTTTTATCAGTTCAGGCATGAGCTCTGTGCTCGCTATATATAAAAAACCACCACCAGAAAAGGCTAGAAAAAAGAAATTAAACATTTCGACTTTTTCTGACAAAAAATAGGCAAATATTCCACCGAGGAATGCAACAAGAGCGCTCGCAAAGTTAAATAAAAGAGCCTTCTTTTTAGAAAAACCCCCATACAGGAGGATTCCAAAATCACCAATTTCCTGAGGTAATTCATGGAAAGCAACTGCAAGTGTGACAATTATACCATTTCCTAGTCCACTTAAGAACGCAACCATTATAATAATTCCATCTAGGAAATTATGCAATCCATCGCCAATTAAGTTAAGAAGGGCAAAGTTTTTTATTTTTCCACCTCTATTTACAACTCTATCAATACCTTCGGTAAGTGTGTCATAGCAAACTAATTGATCTTCCTTTTCATGAGCATGGCCATGAAACCAATAAATAAATCGCTCTATTATAAAAAATACTACAAATCCAATAATAATTATTGTGAAAAGGACACTTTCTACAATACTTGCTCCTCCTGCGTTTAATTCCTCGAGATGATGAAGAGATTCTGGAATTAAATCAAATAAAGCCGTAGCAAGAATTGTACCGGTAGCAAATGCTACAAGAATGAATAATATCTTATCTAAAGATTTTTCATTGAGTGAAATCATAAAGACTCCGACTAAACTTAATAAACTGATGATTAAAATCATTAAAAAACCTAGAAGTGCTTCCAACTTTTTCAAGACTCTTTTATTTTATTTTCTAATGGTATATCATAGATTAAATATCAATAAAAAGATTGCTACTAAAATCTATAGACAATTATTTTTGTATTTTAGTTCCATAATTTAAAAAGGTCAAAAAGTAAAAAGACTATATCTTTTCTTTTTACGTTATATAATAATTCATCAAATTAACCTTCAATAAAATTCAACCAATCTTGATGATAAATTAATTTATATATAAACTATAAATGCAAGTTTTAATAAATTAAAGCTTACAATTAATTATAATTATCAAATTTTTTTACTAACATTATATAAAAGGATACACAATGAAATATCAAGAGAGCCCAAGAGTAAAAGAACCGGAGGATCCTGAGGCATGGTTTGATCTAGGAGTAAAGTTTGGAGAAAAGGGAGATTTTAAAGCAGCGATTAACGCTTTTAATAAAGGTTTGGAACTAAATCCTAAAGATGTGATGGCATGGATTAATCTAGGAGTAGCTCATGGTCAGAATGGAGATCCCCAAGCTGAAATAAAAGCGTATGAAAAAGCTCTTGAACTTGATCCAAAGAATGTGGAGATATGGGTTAATCTTGGGGTAGTTTTTGAAGAGACAGATAACTTTAAAGATGCGATTAATGCTTACAAGAAGGCATTAGAGCTTGATTCAGAAGACTCCGATATCTGGTTTGATCTAGGGGTAGCTCTTGGAAGAATGGAAGAATTTGCTGGTGCAATTACAGCTTATAAAAAAGCTTTAGATATTAATCCAACTGATTCGCAAGCTTGGCTTAATCTTGGTGTAGTTCAGATTCTTACTGAAGATCTTGAAGAAGCGTTGAAAGTATTTAAAAAAGCATTAGAGATTGATCCTAATGATGAAAAAGCATGGTACAATCTTGGATTAGCACTTGGACAAATTGGCGATATAGAAGGAGAAATTAGATCATATAATAAAGCTCTTGAACTTGACTCAGATATTGAACTTGTATGGTATAATCTTGCTGTAGCACTTGAGAAGAAAGAAGATTATAGGGGCGCGATAGAGGCGTATGAAAGAGTAATTAGGCTTGATCCAGAAGATGCCGAAGTTTGGGATGATCTGAGCATAGTTCTCGAAAAAGTAGGCGATTTTAAAGGTGCAAAAGAAGCAAGAAAAAAGGCACAACAATTAAGAAAGAATTAAAAATCTATTCTTATTATTAATGAATATTATGCTACGGTTTTATTAATCTGAATTTTCATATTTGAATAAAATGTATTGTCAAAATTGTGGTTCTGAAATTAACCAGAATGCCAAAATATGCCCCTATTGTGGGCAAGTGAATAATAATTCTGATATCCTAAGAGAAAAAGACATTAAGATCCAGGAATTAGAGCAAAAGATGGCAAAATTAGAACAAGTTTTCGAAGAAGGAACAAGATCAACGGTTAAAAAATCGGGAATAAATCAATTTCAACCATGGATTTTTATTTTTCCTATTATATTCGTAATATTATTTTTCGTTCTTTTTATGATATTAGTTAGTATTTGATATGGAATATCCAACTAATTCAACATAATTATGAAGAGAATTGACTTTATTTTAATACCGTGCTAACATTTCCATAAACGCTTCAAGCCTCGTTAAAATTGATCCTTGTGAATAATTTCGTTCATCTACACAGTCCACATCAAGATGGATAAGGGGAATACCAATTTTTTGAAGAGCATCCTTAAATAGTACTCTTGCTCCAGAGGACTGCCGACAACCCCAATGTGCAGGGTTTATCGCGCCATGTATTTTATATTCTTCCGCTAATTGGGTGATAACTTTAAGTCTTCGCTCTGCTGGTCCTACTAATGGATGAGTGATCATACGATAAGCAAGGCTCCTTATTGGGTCGCTTTCGTCTAATGGATCCCACCAAATATGATTCAATTCGTCTATAACAACTTTTGCATCATATTTTTCTTCTAACGCTTCAATCAGGT
>SMTZ1_10005407_pt1 | contig 12846 bp, 14 predicted proteins | sample DeeMarSWOR136_30_FD_25667 | JGI IMG/M metagenome (IMG submission 25667) | reverse complement strand
TCCAACTCCAACACCCACACCAACACCCACACCAACACCCACACCAACACCCACACCAACACCCACACCAACACCCACACCAACACCCACACCAATTCCGAATTATTCTCTCTCAGAAGCAGTGGCATCTGGATTCGTTGAGGCAAATATAACTGGAAGATCAGGGCTCTCTTACCCCCCTGGAATTTCATCTGGCGACAGCATTATTCTCAACCTCAAACGGCTCGTGGATTATACAATTGAAATTGACACGTTTCCCACAGGTACATTGCTTGTGCAGTCAGGAATTGATCAGAATATGGCTGTCCTCGAACTGAAAGGGTTGTACTTGAATGAATTTATGGGTTATTACCCACGGGATAGCATAATATTGGATACACAAGATTCTGTGAAATACCTTTATAGTGCATACTGCGTTTCTTTTGAAGGAGATAACCCGACAAGCGCAACTCTTTTTACCCAAAGCGGAATGGCTGATCCCGACATCATCAAAATCTTCAACGTATTAGATGAGCTTCCGGATGACGTTACAGGAATCGCCGCCATACAAACAGCAGTATTCGTAGTTTCAGACAACGTATCGCTTGCTGATCTCGAAAGCAGGTTTTCAAGCGGAGTAGATGAAGTGGAGAACGCTAGAACAATCTTGGAAACAGCAGGCATCGATACTTCAACAAAAGCATTGTTCAGCTAGCGAGCGGTGAATTAATGGAACTTAATTTTTTTCTTTCTTCTTTTTTGAGAAACCTATAGAAAGGAGTATTCTTAGAGGCTGTTTGTTATTAGTGATACGCAGTGGAAGATGATCTGGAAACTAGCTCCTCGTAGTGTCTTGGCGAAGCATTACACTGGAAAAGGATTGGAACTATTGAGACTAATCTATCAGAAAGCTAATCTGAAGATATTTAATTAACTTTCATTTTTCCTACGTTAAAATTCTAACTGTAGCGTGTCTGCATTATACGAAATAGTTTATAAGTGAAATCCTGAAGAAAGTATCGAGAGGGAAGAGTAAAGAATGAATAAAGGCAAGCTTGAAAAAACGATAGTTGATCCGTATTTACCAAACAAGAATATTCCTCCTGAATACATTAAAGATGTATTGGACGAAGCAAATCGAGATTTTCCTTTAGTAGAGTTTGAATATAAAATCCCTCATAATTTCCCTCTTGAAGAATACAAGAATAGATACGAAGAATTAGAGCATCAGATGCTTGAGATTTTAAATTGGCGCCTTCGATGGTTCGGTAAAGTTCGATCTCAATAACTAATAATAGAACTCACCCCATCTCTCTAAAACAACCTTCAAAAACAACCCACCCCCAAAATCCAACCCAACACGTAAGAGCAAACAAAGAAAAGCGGAAACAAGCATGCTTTTTCAAAGTTTGCTCAAGTTAAAGAGCTTTTATGACAGGGCGGTTTGAAGGTTTTATCCGCGCAGCCAGGTTCTAACTAGCGAAAACAACACAAGAATAATTATTACAATAGCTAGTAAGGTGATGGGCCAAGGAGCACCTATTTCACCTGCTTGAGCAAGTATGAACATAACTATTATAATGCTTATTATGCTGAAAACAGTAGCTTTTATTCTTCTCATATACTGTTATGTAATCCTTCTACTTCTTTTATTTTTAGTCTAAAGGTATTTATGACAAAGCAAATTTGAGAGCATTTCTTTAGAAAGATGTTTAGACTTTACAAAGTATTTTATTCACGTTTTGGTTTGAATTGGCATCCAATGTCGAAGGCTTTTGCTAAAAACTTCCCAAGGTTCCAATAGTTACCTAAACCATCTTCATAAAGCAGCGGATCGATACTCTTCAAGTCCGGCTTGTCATTAACAAGGTATTTTTCTTCAATATAAACACCAACAATTTCCCCTATGAAAAAATTAGCATGATGCGATTCAACAGTCTGGATGAGTTTGCATTCGACGTTTATTGGCATTTCGCTGATCATTGGAGCCGTGTAGAGTTCTCCATAGAAAACATCGAAAACCAATGATTTGTCAACTTCTGCTCCTGAATGCAATCCACAATAGTCTGTTACTGAAGCCATTTTGGAAGTGGGTATGTTTACACTGAATGTTTTATTCTCTTTTATTCCCTTGTTTGTGTAGTGTGATTTTTCGGATGATAAGCCAATGAGGCAGGGATCATAGTCTACCATGTTAAACCACGCAATAGCTTCGAAGTTAGGTTTTCCTTTTACGTTGGCTCCAACGAGGCAGACAGGCAGAATCAGCGGGGGACGCCTAAACTTTGTCTTAACTTTTCCCATAATGACACCTTGTTATTACCTAATTTTAATCATCCGGGATTCTATTTAACTTGTGTCACTTGTTAACTTAACATATTCATAAATTAGTTGAGTGGACCGGGCGGGATTTGAACCCGCGGCTTCCGCCTTGCGAAGGCGGCGATCATACCAGACTGATCTACCGGCCCTTCCGCCTGCGCTTCTGGAATAGGACTGCAGATGAGGAAGTAAAGCGTTTTGGTGCTGGTGTCTGTGGGCGGGTTAGTGTATAGCAATGTATATGCGTTTGCCGTCCAGTTTTGACTCGTGCCATTCCGTGTCGACTTCGTTGCGACTGTCGTGCAGGTACACTTTTTTAGTACGTACAAGCGCACCCATTTCCTCTAAGTAGGGCTGCAGAAGCCCCATGTCGTCTTCGTCAAGGTGAGCAATATGCACGGCGTCTAAAATATCGGTGGGCATATAGCCAAGCTCCTTTCTTAACGCTTGAACGCGGCGGGCAAGGTCGCGCATGAGTCCCTCGCCGAGCAGTTTGTCGTTCCGCTGTCCGCTCAAAAATACGAGTACGTCGGCTTCCGAGGCTGAAACCCAGTTTTCGCCTCCAACGTAATCGGGTATCTCCGCGGCGTATTCTGCGGCTTTAACGTTGGTCAACTCCAAGAGCAAAGGCTCCTGCCGTTTTAGGGCGGAAGCTACTTTGTCTGGAGCGACTACTATGACTTTGCTAAGAGGCCATCTGCGTTTCAGTTTTGCTTGCTGCCGTGCAGCGTAGACAAGGGAAACGCTGTTGAATAGAATTTCAAACTCTTCTTCTAGGGATTCGTTGCGCTTTTTCTCGTCTGGGAGTGGCCACTGCTCGAAATTTACTGAGTCTGGTAGTTGGGCGTTGAATTTCTTGTAGACTTTCTGGTAGAGGGCTTCGCTAAGGTAGGGAGTGACAGGGTTGAAAAGCAGCGTGATCATCTTCAGCGTGTAATGCAGTATGGCATAGATTGTCTGTCGCCGCTTGAATGTATCTGGGTCATCAGTCCACAGTTCCTTCCGTATCATGGGCACGTAGAGTCTACTGAGTGTGTCTATTACGAAATCTTCCAGAATAGCCATGGCGACGTTGAATTCGCATCGCTCCAGGCTGTGTGTGTACTCTTCCATCTTCCCCTGTAGCTTGGATAGTAGCCAGCGGTCGGCGTCTTTGAGTTGGTTTTCGCGGGTTGCCCATTCTAGCGTGAACTTGGATGGGCTAAACTTGTCGAAGTCGGCGTTCTGCAAAAAGAACCTGCTCAAGTGGTAGAGCGTGGAAAGCACCTGATAGGGTCGGCGGCTGAGTTCTTGTAGGTCAAAGTTCATGAAGTCGATAGGTGAGCATTTGCGCATCATGTAGAATCTGCAAAGGTCCGCGGAGTACTCGTCCAGTAGTTTTTTGGTTTCTATGACGTTGCCAAGGCTTTTGCTCATTTTTCTGCCCTTAGCGTCCTGCGTTAATCCTTGGAAAAGGAAGGCGTGGTAGGGTGCTTGGGGCTTTCCGGTGAGTATGACGTATTCCAGCAGCAGCGAGTTAGCCCAGCCTCGCGTTTGATCTATGCCTTCGGTGAGGAAATCGGTGGGCACCAATCGCGCATACTCCTCGTCGGTGAACCTTGCGTAGGGTGAAGCGCCGCTGTTGTGCCAAGTGTCCAGAACAAAATCTTCCCTGCGCATCACGCCGCCGCATTTTAGGCATTCGAAGGTGACGCGATCAACCCACGGCTTATGCAGCTCGAAATTTTCGGGCAACTTTTCCAAAGCGGTTTCCACGAGCTCTTTTTTGCTGGCTATTAGGTGTTTATTTCCGCATTTTTGGCAAGTCCATATGGGCAAGGGCGTACCCCAGACGCGTTCCCGTGAGATGCACCATGGTTTACCTTCTTTCAGAAAGGCGATGAAGCGGTTTTTGGGTTCGTTAAAATAGTACTCGACCCTTTCTGCGGCTTCGAGGACTTTGCTGTTTATTTTGTCTGTTCGCAAAAAATACTCTTTTCGTGCTAGCCACACCAGTTTGTGATGGGACCGCCAGCATGTGGGGTATTCGTGAGTGACCTTTTTTACGGCTACGAACGCGTTTCTATTGCGCAACTCCTCCACTATTGGGTAGTCGGTGTCTCTGGCAAAAACGCCGTTGAACGCACCCGCCTCGCGTGTGAAATTTACCTCGTCATCAAAAGGTGCGAACACTGGTACACCGCGTTTCTGTGCTGCCCAGAAATCTTCTTCCCCGTTTCCAGGTGACAGGTGAACCACACCTGTGGCGGTGTCAACGTCCACGAAGTCTTCGCCGATGACCGTGTGCACCAGCTTGTGCTTTGTCTCAAGTTCGGCTTGTTTTGGAATTAAATCTTTTAGTGGGTAATCGTATCGGGTGCCTTCGAGGCTTTTGCCCGTCATGGTCTTGGTGACTTCGTATTTTTCTATTTTGAGCTCCTGCATGACCTCTTCGACACGCTGTTTCACCAATATCCATATTTCGTCGCCGACTTTTACTTTGGCGTATTCGGCTTCGGGGTGAACCGCTAGCATCATATCCGTGATAATGGTGAAGGGCATGGTTGTCCAAACGAGGAAGTATTCGTTTTTGCTACCTACTACTTTGAATTTGAAGTAGAGTGAGGGATCTTCCACGTCCTTATAGCTGCCTTCGTAACCTACTTCGGCGCTGCTTAGGCTGGTTTGGCAGCCTGGGCAGTATGCCACAACGTAGTGTCCTTCTTCAAGCAGGTTTTGGTCCCAAGCGCGTTTTAGGATTTGCCATTCTCTTTCTATGTAGGTGTCCAAGTAGGTCCAGTACGCCTTGCCCTGGTTGATGAAAATACCGAGGCGTCGGTCGGCTTCAACCCATTGGCGGTGATATTTCATGATGACTCTTTTGCATTCTTCTATGAAGCGTTCTTCGCCTAGCCGCTCCAGCAGCTCTCGCTTGTTCTTTACGCCCAGGAGCTTCTCCACTTCCAGCTCAACGGGCAAGCCTTGGCAGTCCCATCCAGCCCAGAAAGGCACATAGAAGCCCTGCATGGTTTTCAATCGGTAGCGAATGTCCTTCATCACGCGACCTCTGGAGTGACCAATATGCGGAATGCCATTCAGCGTGGGTGGTCCTTCAACGTAGCCTAAAGAGCCCTTGCTATCTTTCTCTTGCTGCTCTAGCTTCTCGCGAACATGGTTTTTCTCCCAGAATTGGCGGATTTCCTTTTCCAAGTCAAGGGGACGATAATTTGATGGAAAACTGAGGCTGTTATCGGCTTCGGATTTAGCAGTCAACTTTTATCCCAGCATACCCGCAAATACAAGGCGAAAGTATATAAAAGCATTAAGCTTCTAATTTTGCACCTTTTGTGCAGTGGCTGGAACGGCTGAGCCAAATGAGAAAACCAAGTGAAAATAGCCTGTTAGTTCTGCGTTAAAGTCAAGCGATTATAGTTTATATAATGCTATAATTTTCCCGAGCATTAAGAAGCTACGCAACATATTTGCCATATATTAGGATCCTACCAGGAATAATATGTAGAAAATGGCGAGTGATGCAGAGTTTGTTAGAAAATAAATAGGAGGAGGGTCGTTTTTGACTTAGAAACCCTCTATTGCAAGAGGAAACTGCAGAGGTCGCTCCTGCAGAATTTTATGCAGCTGTATAGAAGAGGGTATAGGCAATTTTTCACGCGTTAGTCCTGTTGAGAGGCTGTATGGGATTACTTTCATTTGCTTTGTTTTATCAGCGTTATAGCCTTGTTCAGGTCTGCTGGAGTGTTTATGTTGAAGAAACTGAGTAGTCCTGGGTCCAGCTGTTGAATTGCTATAGTGGAAATGTAGCGCACCCCCTGAAGTTTTTCAATCAAGGCACGCACTTTCAATTTTCCTTCAGTTAATGCATTTTCTGCAGCCTCCAGCGCAAGCTTTGTCTGGTAAACCGCGTGCAGCGGCTCAATGTACCCGTTTGGCCATCTAGGTATCACTGCTGCCTTGCCTTGACACAGCTCAAAAAGCAGCGAAACCACCTCTTCCGAAACAAATGGTGTATCAAACGGTAGAAGCAACGAGTATTTACCATGAGCAGACCCAAAACCCGTCAAAGCACCTATCAACGGACTGCTCGCCTCGTATACGTCAACAAAAAACTTCACATTAGCAACCATAACCTGAGAATACTTTAAGACGCGCTCCAGAGAATTAGTCACAACAACAACTTCATCAACCAACGGATCAATTGCGTCTGTAATATGTCTTATCAACGGCTTGTCCGCGAGCTCTAGAACGCCTTTATCATGCCCGAAACGGCTGGAAAAACCGCCAGCTAGCACAATTGCAGATCTTTCCACTGTTTTTTCTCCGCTCATGCGGTTTTTAACATTGTTTTATTCGTTCTATAAGCGTTTGCATGAAGTTTCCCAGAATCGTGGAATGCGAACTTGAAAACAGGTTTTGGAAGAAAACGAAGCCTCTTAGTTGACTTCGTTGTTTTCTATTTTCCGCGCCATCTCATCCAAAATTTTCGTGAAAGGGTGATTCGGTTTATCCTGAACAAATATTTGGTTTCCTTCAGCTCTAAGAATCTCACAGAAACACGGCACTAGCCCTAACATGGGAACCTGATACACGTTCTTCACCCGCCTATCCATCTCATCCCTCTTAGACTTTGAAGTGGGATCAAGAACCTTATTCATGACCAAGCCTGTTTTCTTCTCAAAAAGGTTGTACAACTCCCGAAGCATACGCCGTGTCCCATCAACATCCGACCTGTCACCAGTTGTCGCCACCACTACAAAATCAGCAGTAACTATAGCGTTTATCGATGAATACTGAAGCCCTGGGCTCGTGTCAAACACCAAATAGTCAAATTTCTGATCATTAAGCAACGTGTTTCTTAAAGAAAGCAACCTGCCCAACGCACGCATCTCCCACTTCCTATCCTTCGCAGACATCTCCCTAATCGCCTCAGTCGATGGATTCGCCAAGGCAGCAAATAGATTACCAGTCCCTCCAATATTGTTGCTTAAATCCATAATCACTTTATTGATGTCGCACTTGCCATTCAGGTAATCATTCAGCCAGAACTCGGCATTATTAACCTTAAGTATCGCAAATAAGCTTGGAGCACGAAAATCAAGATCAAAAAGGCAAACTTGCTTTCCATGCTTAGCAAAAGTCGCAGCCAAATTAACAGAAAGCAGGGTTTTTCCTGTCCCACCCTTATAGGAGTGAACCGCTACAATTTTACTCATTCCCACTTTCACCTCTAACTATCACGGTCAGCATAAAAGTAAGCTTTCCTTCCCTTTCGCTCCTTTTTAAGATATCCCATAATCACGAGTTGATTTAGATACGCACTCTCTACGGCTCTTGCTCTGTTTGTTTGCTCAGAAACCTCCTCTGCGGTTGCTCTTCCACATCGGCAAATTGTCATGGCTGTTTTTCGAAGATGGTCAGGCATTGAGAGCAGAGTCATGACGTCCAATGGAGCGTCGTTAAGAGGTTGAATTTCTTTGTTACCGTGCCTTTGAAGTTCAATCATGATTTCCATTTTTTCGTTGAGTCGCTCGAGGTTTTCTCGTATTTTTTCGAGTACGTATAAAGGTTTTTTGCTTGAGATATCTTCTCTGGTCACTGTGGTTCCCCGAGTGGTTTTAATGTGTTATACAGCAGTACTAATCGCGGAGGGTTTATTAAGTCTTACGAAACACTGGTAATTATTCACAACAATAACACCCGCTACGCACAAAAACAGCCAAAGGCAACCATTACAAAAATAAACGAACACAATCAACAGAAGATTACCAAAAACAAGCAAAATAAACTTGACAGTAATAGAATCTAAAGCAAACTCAAAAAGCTTAAAGAGAAATTGGGGAGTTTAGAATGGTACTGGCGCTTGATTCCTAGATTCTTCTACGATAGGCAGCACTTGTTTTAGTTCTCTGAAGTATTTCAGCACCGTTATGCCTCTTTGAGTAATAGCGTACACTACACGTCGCTTTCCGGCTGTTCTCTCTTCTACTAGCCCCTGCTGGATCAAAAACTCCAAGTATTCCTTGAGTACACTGCAGTTAACGTTAGCCTTATACATGACATGGGTCAACTTAAGTGGACCTCTGTGAGCCAACACCTTTAAGATGTCTACATACATTTCAAGTTTGGAACGTCTCATATCCGAGCCTCTTTTTTTGCCATATTCACCGTTTTTATATAAAGCTTTTATGTATCAGTACTAAGTATTCTTCTTCATAGCAGCGCGTCAGAAACTGCCTTTTGCCTGTGCGATGTTTAACACGTTTAATCTATTTTCGAATGCCGTAACCATGTCGTCTAGCAAGATTCTTTGCAATTCTGTCGAAAGGTTCGTAATGTTTTCCCCGAAAATCGCCGCCATTTTCGCTTCTAACTCTTTTCTATCTCTATTTGTAGTTTGTTGCTTCACTTACTTTCCTCCAATTTGTACGCTCAAGCATATGCTTTAGGCATTTAACTAACTTATGAAAAAGAAATTAAGATGTGAAATACACATTTGAAAGAACCCCGAACAGCACCCACTATAATTTACCGCGCGACCTTTTGACAGCCAGCAGAGTGATCGACGACTTAGCGAGTGAACTCTTTACGAGCAAAATGGTACACAGTGACTTCAGTGAGGATGCTTCAAAGTTCAAACCTAAATCATCTAGAATATGTATAAGATAAAAAAAGCGAAAAAAGATATTTAAGTTGGAATCTACACGCTAGTATCTAGGTCTGTATCCGCCGCCACCGCGTCTGTCTCGGCCACCGTATCGGCCACCGCGTCTAAACGGTCTGCGTGGCTGGTCATATGTTTTGCTAGATACATTATTTTCCATGTTAACTTCGCCTTCAAATGGTTCTTCTGCAGGCATCATTTTTCCGTATTTGCCTATGTTGAGTCGCATGTTGCCTTTGAAGAGTGTAACGTAGCCGTTTTCTATGCGCAGTGTGTCGCCTTCGTTTACTTTTTCGATGTTGTCGTCCCAAAGGGTTAGGTATATGCTACCTGTTTCGTCGCCTACAAGTGCGTCGCAGACTTTGTGGGCGGATCCATCTCTTCCCATTGGAATGTCACGTACTTCGCTTTTTGAGACCACTTTGGCGGTAACGTTAACTGCTCTTGATTGCGGGGTTAACTCACCAACTTTGGCTTCCACGGGTTGTCTTTTGTTTTCGAAAAAACCTTCAACAGCCAAACTAATTCAACACCTATTTCATTAAACTAACACATGTAGAATAGCTGGCACACTTAAGGCTTTTGGTGATGCGGTTTCGCCTTTAAGTATTTAATTATTACATCTCAAGACTTAGGAACCGCTTAGGCTTTCTAAACATCATTATGCCGTTTTTCTCATGCACAAACTCGAATCCAGCTGCCAAAACCGTCTTTGCTTCCTCGATGGTTGTTGCCGTTGTCACTTCAAATTCGCTGTCTTTGAATTGTATAAGCTGAGTGTACTTCATTGTATTCTCAATTTTCTTGTGTCCCAGTAGCTTCTTGACTAACAGTATGTTCCTTGTTTGGTGGTAGAGCATTGTTGCAGCCCAATGCCTAAAGGTTACAAAGCTTATTTTCAGTATTCGCGGTTTGTTGAGTTTTTTTGCGATTTGCTTTCTCATTCCATAGTAGCTTCGCGCCATATTTGCGTATGTGGTCGGGAATATTCTCTCTGAATCTTTTGGTAGGGCGTTAAGCATTGAAATAAGGTTGTTAGACACCTGTATCGTTCTGGGATAGTGTCGCTTGACTGGTTTGTTTATGGTTATGACGTTTCCGTTTATGTCTATCCAGCGTAGCCTTAACGCTTCGGAAGGGTCAGCCAATGTCTATTTCAGAGCAAAACATAAAACCAAAACAAACAAAAGATCTAGAGGTAAAGAAAACATTTCTCAAAAATATTAAAGTTGCAATAGAAAATGGATGAGCATCATAAAATTGGATTAATAATTGCTCTAATTATAGTGCTTGGTATCCCACTTATAGGATTTGTATATCTCAAAGAGATAACAAACAATCAAAATCCAGATCAACCAACTCCTACACCAACTCTTACACCAACACCAGATCAAAATGAATATGATGTTAGGATTGTCGAGTTCGAGTGGACAAGCGATTGGGTGAGAGGGCCAGTTCCTGGTGATTGGCGTTTTCGAAACTTCATTACTACAATTCAAAATTTTGAAGATATTGATGTAGATGGATTGACTGTTGAAGTTAAAATTGTAGCAAATAATAGTGAGCTTCAAACTGCCACAGCTATTCTTTATGATACCCTTGAGGGGGTGCTTTATGTGGGGGAAAGTAGGGATCTGATTGGTAGAGTCAATATAGAGTTAGATGAATTAGAAAAAGCTAGTGGAGAGTGGAATAATAAAATTATTGTCATGTTGGATGATTTAGTTTTATATGAGTTGGCAATTCCTTAATTTTTTATGTAATTCGTTTTGAGAGATGCAAGTGCTAGAAAATATAATCTTTCGAAATTCTATTTGCATTCAAATACAAAGGAAGGATGGAAAAAAAAAATTTATTTAAAAAATAGGGGTTTTTAGGGAGATATCTCCACATGCACCGAGGCTACCTCACTCCACATGCATTTAGGCTACCAAGCCAAACTGAAAAGAAAACAATCTTTGTCGGCATATTGTTAATTTAATTAATTTTGACAACAAAAAGGCAGCAAAAATCGCTTTATTTCCATATTCTGCTTTTCTTGAATTTCTTTGCAGCTTCAGAATTTTCATTTTCTAATTCTTCGATTATAGCCTTCTTAATTACAGGCTTAGAAATTGGTGGATCCAATTTAGAAAGCTTATTGTGAACCCTATCAATAATCTCTCTTGCTGCCTTACGATCCACTCCAACTTGGATTAAAGAATTCAATATTTTATCTGTTTTGAACTCCTCAATAACTCCAGATTTGCCCTCCACACTCAAAGCAGGCGGCTTGGGAACGCTGATAGGCAAAGCAACAACTAATCTTGCCCTACTATCTCCTACCTCTTTAAGGCTCTTTGGATCAGAAAAAATTGTTATAACCTTGTTTTGTTCATCTATTCCCTTAACCTCAATTTTCTCAATAACCTGCTTATTCTCCAGAAAAACGGTCACAAAATCACCAATTGCAAGATTAGAAGGTAATAATTTACACTCTATGGGTATGGCAATTTTCCCAGTAGGCAAAATTACACTAAGCCCCTCCTCTTTCGCTGCTATAGAGAAATGGGTAATTCTTCCATCCTGAGTTAGTTCAATTTCTGCATCTCCTAATCCCCAATCGGTGATCAAACGTCTTTTTACTCGTTTAACAATAGCTTCTGGGGGAAGGTCTGCGGGTAGAGTAAATTCTCTTTCTGATAATTCTGCTTTTAGCGAATTGGGTACTCTTGGTTTTGAGGCAATATCAAATATTAGACGTTGGTGGGGAAGTTTGATGTTTGTGAATTTTTTGTTTGGGGATCGGATTCCCTTAATTATATCTATTCCTTTTTGGGGAATTTTCCTTGAGATTTTATCACCAGAATTCACACCCCAAACAACAAAGATGAGCACTGTCAGTATCCTGATTACCCCTCCTACGGTCGGTTGTTGAAAAACATCTAATAGTCCTCCTGTGAATCCCCAAAAACCTAAACCGAAAGCTATTCCAATAAAGGTGGGTAGTTTGTCATTTGTGAAGAACCTGTAGAAAAAGGCTAGAAGTAGGACCATAAAAAATGCTATAGTGCCTGAAATTAAACCATCTAATAATCCAGTTAGGGAATCCTGCAATATGTTGATCATCTTTATCGTTATTCATATATTGTGGATGAACATTAATCAAATTATCGAATCACCCAAGTTCTGCATAGGAAAAACGCATTGCACTGTTATCGTTTTTTGGTTGGTTGGATTAAATTTTAATCCCAACCCAACCCATATGCACCTGCTTGCACGGACGCGTGTGTACCCCCGCGTGCGTGTGTGTTTTTCAAGTCGGATGGTTACTCTTGTTTCTTTCATTTTACCTACGTCCGACCATAAATTATAAAGGGGTCCTTGAGTTATTCGTTCGAATTCTCGCTTCACGAAGACAATGTAAAGGTTTCTCTTTTTCATTTGCATGTATAATCTTTTATATTTTGAATTGCATTATTTGTTGAGAGGGGAAAGACTGTTCTTCCTAACGCGTGTGCGTGCTCTTCACCATGCTACGTGCAACTATTAGCTGGAAAGAGTAAAGATTATTTTAGGATGGGATGAAATGCCTTTATTTGGTCGAAAAAAGCCAAACATTGAAAAGATGGAAAAAAAGCGCGATGTCAAAGGCTTGTGTAAAGTGCTAACTCACGAAAATTATCATGAACGATGTTGCGCTACTCGAGCTTTGGGTAGAATCCGCGATAAAAGTGCTGTGGAGCATCTTATAGGAGCACTCAAAGACCCAAACGAGAATGTACGCGGCGCTGCTGTTAGGGCTTTGGAGCGCAGCAGTACTAGTGATGATCGTGCTGTAGAGCCTCTGGTAGAAATACTCAAAGACCCAGATTTTGCTTACCGAGAAACGGTTGTCGAGGTTTTGG
>SMTZ1_10005406_pt1 | contig 12846 bp, 34 predicted proteins | sample DeeMarSWOR136_30_FD_25667 | JGI IMG/M metagenome (IMG submission 25667) | reverse complement strand
TCTTAATTGGCGGATTCCGTGAAACTTGAGTTGTTCCCAAAGGCTGCTCTACAGTAACTACCCATAAACTTTCTCTTTTCAAAAACTTGACTCGCCCAAAAGTCTCGAATCTAATAAGCATACCTTCAGTTATATCTTTATCTTGTATATGACTCTCTATCTGAGTAACGTCTCGCCAAATTAGAATAGCTGGTTTGCCACCCATTGGTTGATACTCCATGTGTTCATCATCATAACCATGTAAAACTTTCATTCTACCCATTTTACCACCAATCTAACCTTATCATTCCTCGTTCTTCTCGTATCTTATTCACAAGTCTTCTTACTTCTCTGCGAATCCAACCCAGTCTATCTCCTATCACCATCGCTTCTCCATATACATTGTCTCTTTGTAAAGCAGAACGAAAAGTATCACAAAAATGTCTCAAACATACAATAGGTCTGAGATTATTAGAAAGCAAACATCCACTCTCAGAGTTTAAAAAGGGACATAAACTATAGTGTAAAGACTTCTTAATCTCTTCAATACTGTAGAACTTCGAAAACTCTTGCCACTCTCTTTCATTTAGTACAGAAATTTCTTCTGGTGAAATAAAACCACAAACACTTGTACAACAAGTTTTTACGCACTTCACACAATAAACTTCATTATAAGGTTTCCAAAAATCTAAGTATTCCTTCTTAACCTTGTACAACCTCTCTTTCAACTCAAGAACTCGTTTATCACTACTAACCCAAGAGTTATGCTCTTCCCAGACTTCAATATAACTCCAAACTCTTTGGTATGGATCATCCAGATCCCAGGTTCTCACTTTGTGTCTCCTGAGGTTCCGGTTCTGTCGTTCTTTCCTCCTCTTCTGCTATCCATAACTCTGCAGCTTCTTTTACATCAACAAGGTAAAAGCCAATACAAGTAACAGGAGAAGCTCTAACATCCTCTGTTGGAATTCCTTTCAATTTATCAGCATACACCTCTAACAAGGTAGTGAGCAAAAGGTAACTATCACGAACTCTAGAATCATGTTCTCGGTCAAAAACTTCTTGTGGAACATCTTCTAATTTACAAACATAAAGCTTCTGAACATAGCCAATCTTATCATCTACTCCTTCTAAACAAAATACATCCCCTAAGCTAAGTTCGCTCTTCCAATCTTCTCCCAACCGGACGGTAAAATTCAACCCTTCTCTAAAAACGGGTTTCTTAAACCGCATTATTCTCACTAGTCTAGTCCCCCACAAATTTCATCAAACTTCTCAGATAATTGCTTCATACATAACTCATACTTTACTGCCTCAGGTAAAATCAAATCGTTCGTCATTCCACTCTCTTGGGCATTTCTAAACCAATCAACCTTACTTAGAAACTTTCTTATTTTTTCTATGTCCTTGTACATCTTTTTTCTCCCTCAAACAACACCCTACCTTACCCTCCCAAGAGCAAGTTAAAAGAGTTTTTCTAAAACCTTCTGCTAAACAAGCTTTACAATAAAATTTCATGTTGAATCATCCGTTGTATCAAGATATAGAGGGCCCCTATTAATCAATAAGTTCCGTCTGGCTTCCATTTCTTTAACAACATCAAAAGTTATAGTAACGTAGTCTAATCTTATCGGATTCCATATTGTTATATAATCTCTGTATAATTTTGGAGGAACTCTGCTAGAGCTTAAACAAATGTTTCGCACCTTTTTTCCTCTTAAACTTCCCAAGAAAATTACTTATCCGACTAGAAACTACAATTGGGATAGAACAAGCATGGTCCTTTTCCAACGGAGTTAAAAGCGCTTCTCCGATCTGCCCAAGAGTACGTACACGCTTACTAATTACTATACCACACCGGGGACACTCTCTAAGAAGATAGATATCAATAAAATCTCCTGGAACGTCAGAACTAACACTCCTTATCGCAAAGAAATTCATATCATCATACTTAAAACTCATATTTGCACCTTTATACTCCACAGCTGTTATATCAATAACTAGTTTTTCAAGGGGAACTTTAATCATCGAAGAAAATTCTTTCTTCACTCTTTCTATAGTATATTCTCTATGTGTAGAATACCATTCATTCTCTTTCACTCTTCTCCCCCTATGCGCTAATATAGCTCTTCTTTGGAAATTATTCATCTCACCTCCGTACACTTATGTAGCTCACATAAATCTCTCTTAATTTCTTCTCCAAGACACTTTAAGAAAAATATCTGGTCACTCTGAACTTGTGCTTTACACTTCGTTATACCAAATAGAAACCCAAACTATACCACTTGAAGATGGTTTCTCTCGGCTTACATCTACAGATTGCTTAATAAACTTAATGTAAATATTACCGTGGGTCTCTAACCAACGGTTTATTCTCTTCTCAATGCCTTCTTCTGATTGACCAGTAAAGAATTTTACTTTCATGAGGTACTCTCCATATTGTAGTAAATTTCAAACCTTGCTTTCATTGCTCTATATACATTATCAAAAATTTCCTTTGGAACTTCTTCTTCTCTAAAATAATAATAATGTACTCTTCCCGGAACAAACGAAATCATGCCAGAACAATCACCAAACTGCACTATATCAACTTTAAAACGCATCAACCAACTCCCCTCTTCTACTCCATTTATAACTTTCCCCACTATATTATTGTACTTACCGGATTTCTCCATGTAAAAGCCCTCTACTATTAGTATCCCAGTAAACTTTCCTTGGATTCTTTTTAGTTATTTTAACATCATTTTTCAACTTCCAAAAATCAGAAGTAGTAAAAATAGGAATACCATATTCTAGAGATGATGAGCTTACAGTATCTCCAGCTCTTATCCCTCTTATTATATTTATCCGACTTCGGTTTACTAAATGAATTCCTCCTTTCGTTAATAGCGCCTCTCCTCCATAAACCTCTCTCCACTCGGGTGCTAATACCACTCGCCGGTAAAGATTAGTGCGTGTAATAACAAGAAAGTCAATATCCCTTGGTCGTACAGGTACTCGTTTTACTTTCGTCTTCATAGGACCAAAAATAAGATATTTTTTATAACGTTGAATATATTCATCATAACCTGGATGTTGAACAGCAGATCCATACGCTACAATAGCTATAATATCGTCTAACTTAACAACACTTTTGTTAATCTCCCATCCCACTGCTGCTTTGTACAGTTCATCTAAATTAACAAAAAGTGGAACACTTCTGCCCCACTCAGTATAAATACCACGCGCGATAAACACTGTTCCATTAGGAAAACTCAACTTCCCCAAATCACCTCGCTCAAAAAACTTTGCGAAATCTCTCGTAGTTAGTTTTGTCTCTACCATTCTCACTTAATATTCCCTCCTCACAATATCATCTATATCTCTTAAAGCTCTTCTTGCTCGGCCAAGAGGGTCAGGTTCCGAAACAGTATAATAGAACGGTGTATCTCTATCATAATTAACTAAAACCTCTTTGATTAACTCCACCTTACGTTCAGAACCAAACTCCTTATATCGTTCTAACCCGGAAGTAGTAGCCACAGTAGTAGTTCCTAAAGATTGAGGTGGGATTATCATAATCTCTTTAAATATGATTCTCCAACTACTTCTAAACTTAATCCCTCTTCCTAAGATTTCCATAACTTTCATATTAGGTGGAATAGGCAAAGTTTTCCTCCGATTAGCGTAATAGATAACTTTCTTAGCATGAGAAACTGTCATACCAGCAGATATTCCTTCTTTACTTTTTATCCACTCTCCTACAGATAAAGGAATAACTTTAGCTGGACCCATTCCCAAACTATAAACCTTACCATCCTCATGAACTGAAACCGCTTTAAAAGCCAAATAGCTCTCACTCCTCATTGGTCACCCCCACAAAAGCTTCAATTTGTTTTCCTATTTTCCCCCGTATTTTAGTTCCAGTAGAAGATCTTTTCTTCCTTCCTCTTTTAGGCTTTTCTACTCTTTGCTTACGAACGGTGGGTTGCGCTGGGTCTTTCTTCATAACTTCTTCCTTAAGATCTTTTTCTACTTCTGCTTTAGACTTTATCTTCACTTTCACTTTACTTTTCGGATCATCTAGTAATTGTACTACACAATAAGGACAACCTTCGTAAATACTAGGCCAACCCATACCACATTCAGGGCACCTTTTTGCCATCGTCTTTCCTCCTAACAACTACAGGCTTACTATTTAGAACTAAAAGAACTTCTTCTGTTTGCCCCACATGTACACCCATCATTTGTGGCCAATCTACTACTGTAGTTTGGCGACTCTCTGTAACTTCCATAAGAGCCAAGAAAAGAGATCTCAACTCTAAATTCGGACCCGTAAGGATAAGAGAAAAACCATCTTTAAAATTTAAAATAACCTCATGCGTTTTTCCCCCCGAAGCTGAACTAAACCTTAAAAGCGGCGTCCAGTTATATCCTGTTATAATCTTTCCCCTTATCATTTATTTATCCAATACCTTTTCTTGACTTGTTTTGTCATAAGACACTCTATATTTCGCTAGAAACTTCTTCATTCCAAGATTAAAATTCTCTTGTTCATTCTTCATCGCCAAAAGCAATAAAGCAGCTCTATGAACATAAGCCCGCGCAGCATATAGAGATGGAAAAACTCTAGGTTCGTAAAGACCTCCTACATAATTTACCCACCACACAGAATACACACGACAAGATCTACAATACCAAATATCAACTATATCCGCAAAACTACGACCATTACCAAATTCAAACTTATCTGAACCTCTTAAACTCGTAGTTCGTTTACAAGCTGGACATTTCAAAAACCATCTTCCTTCAGCGAACCATGATTCGCCTTTAAACTTATCTCCCAATTTTTCTCTAGCTTTCTTATGATCATAAATTCTGACTTCATTTCCATTCTCTAGAATCCATTCCTTAAGTTTTCTATAATCACAAACGAAATAGAAATCCACAAAATCTTCAAGAAAAAGAAACTTAATCCATCTAGCTTGCATAGGGACTTCAAACGCTCGATTCCCTACCTGAACTAACTGCCTTACTCTAGATGGTGGTAAATTAAGAACGTCTCTTAAAATTTCCCTCTTCTTTTCATAGGAACATTTCTTAAATCTTCTTGCTTTTTCTCTAATCAAGTTTTCTTCTTTCACTTTTCTCCCTCTTTCTTCTCTTCAGCTATAAAATGTTTAGCAAGCTTTACCAAAGCCCTAAATCCATCTTTAATATCACAACTATTCCCATTATGAAACTCACAATCTCGATTACACATTATATTTCTAATTGGACACCAACGTCTTAACGCCATTTCTACCTCTTCTTTTCAAACGCTAAACACTTTGGCCCATCTCTATCTCTTACCCATTCTTTCGGATAATCAGAATGATCTTCAGTAAACGCTAAAGCTCTACCGTGTATTTCACACCCATTACTAATTTCTTCTCTCTTACAGTTATTACACCAAGCTGCTTCAAACATCATCCCTTCTGTACTATTAGAAGGTCTATAAGAAACTCTTTTATTAATCACTTCTTCTACCATCTTATGGAACCTTTCCCGAAAAGACTCTGGAAGATGACAACCATTCAAACAAATCCCTTCACGTAAATGAGATTTACATGTAGTACACAGATACTTACTAAAACCTAATTTCTCAAATATACTCCCTTCAAAATTTTCATCCACCTCTACCATTGAAAACCCCCATCTCAAACTTCTTTTCTTCCTCATCTATATTATCGAAAACTTCCTCTAAAGAAACCTTCTTTCTTACCCAACCACTGTCAGTAAACTTCAAAATTAGTCCACATCCTGGACATCTAAGAGGAGAATAAACATCACTTAACGTTGTAGGATGTCCTATAAACCTTTTGCACTCGACGCAATTTAAGTTTATCGTGTTAGCCATTCAGAATTCACCTCCTATATCGGACATTCTTCTTCCACATATTTTAATGGAACATGCTCCTTTAACAATCGGTTAATTGACGTTACATTCCTTTGAAAATACTCAACAAATCTAAAATTCTCTGCGTAAAGTTTTAACGTTTCTACGTTTAATTGCCTCTGCTCTTCACTCAAAACTGGTTGATAATAAGAAGCATAATACGGACTTTCATACTTCACCCACGTACCCTTATTCATTACTATAAGTTTGTTCCTTCTTTCTTCCCCACTATCTAATTTAGCAGTAAGACCATACACATTGAGATAAATATCTTTGTTTATAAGAAGCGCTTCTTCTACAAACTTCTGAGCTTCTACTAGATCATCCTTAGTTAACACACTCCAACCAACTATCATTGAGTACCTTACTCGACACCCAAAATCTGTCAACAACTTAGTAGTTTTAAGAATAAGGTCAGTTGTTAAGAACTTCTTCATAAACCTTTGCATTTTATTAGATGGAAACTCTACACCAATACTAAAAGAAAAGAGTTCAGGACGTTCACACTTTGGAAGACTTTCAGAGAGAGATCGTATTATTGAAGCGTCAGGTCTAAGATAACTAAAGTACCTAACGCTTGTTGGAAGTTTATGTAACTCTTCTTTTATAAACTCTGGTCGTATTGATGAAGTGGCCAAACAAATTACAAGCGGCTGACTTGTTGAAGGTAACACCAAATCACTTGCTCTGTAATGTAAACCCCCCTCATGTTGCCACTGACCGCTACAAAATATACACTTTCCCCAATAACATCCTTGATCAATAGTATAACTAGCAACTATCCTTTTCTCTTTTGCTTCTGGTAGCTCTAATTTCCACGCTGTTGTAGCAGGTTTATTAAAAACTTCCCTTTCCACAAAACCCAACTTAAATTCTACATTCTTAGGAATAGATATATAGTTAACATTAGCTGCTGGCCCACCAACAATAAACTTTACACTAGGATAATTTTCTGCCCATTTAAAAACCTGAAATAGTTGCGGAGTATAATAGCAAGTAACATAAACTTCTTCCTTTTGCGCGGGCAAATCATCTCCTCTTCTTGCCCACCACATTGAGCCAGTAGCTAAACACTCATCCCATACTCGAGAAAAACCATTACAGAGAAACAGAGTATCTTTAAACTCTTCTATAAATTGGATATAAGCTCTATCTATCATCACTTACCTCTGGAGCAGAGGAGTAGTACCCTGTCCTCTTTTGGGTCAACTATTTGGTTGCTGATGAGCATATCACCACTACTAAGCAGCAGATGACATAGGCCCTATCCCCAAGGTTTGACAGGATTTCCCCCAAAGTTTTAGTACTACTCCTCTACATTTTTCTTAAAACTCTCTTGGAGCTCTTTCAACTCAAACAACAAATCTACATCACTTTTACTCGTAGGACAAATCTTAATCCCCTTGTATTCATAATGTTCATGGATAACACAACAAGAACTTTCATCTATATTAATCATATGTTGTACTTCCCAAATAGCTTCTTCAAGAATCTCAACTGGATTTCTTCCTTCAAATTCTATTGTTATCTTCATATCTTCTCCTACACTCCAGACAACGTGACAGTAGATCTGCTAAAGACTCAGTTACGTTAACCTCACCTCCAAAGGAAAGTCTATCTGCTTCTAAAGGTGATTTATGATTATAACCTCTTCGTCCCATCTCTCTACATAATTCGTCATGTCGTTGTTTTATACAATGTATTTCAACTAAGCCTTTTCTAATATAACCATCTAACTTCTTACCTTGCTTAATACAACCATGAAACATATGCATCTCTAAGTGCTCGCCCAAGAGGTGGTTTCTACAAAGAATCTTTGGATCTACTTTCCACATTCGCACCCTCAACCCCCTTTCCTACTTTCACAAAACATACCATCTGGCCACATCTCTTTCAATTTTTTTGCCTCTTCCTTTACTTGACAACCTAAACAAAGAACTCTAACTCCTCCAATCTGTGGCTCAATTAAACGGGGCTCAAGGTTCTCAATTTTCTTCCCACAACCATCACATATGTACTCAATTCCCATCCCAGCTCCTTTCTTAGTCTCGTCTTTTTGTGAACCTACTGAATAAATACACAGTCAGTATAGTTGCACAAATAATTGCTACAGCTACTACGAAACCTGCTGGCCAGTTCATGCCTTTCCTCCTTATAAAGATATCTTATTTTTTTGTTCAACTATTTTCAAACTGTTTCCAAACAACAAAAGATTTAATAAACAGACAGGTAGGGTTAAAGTTTAATCGCCATGGCAATACACTGAATCTACAGTTTTTCCTTGATCATTCATAATATACAGAGAAGATTCTATCGCTACAACTGTATCAACTCTATCTCCATCCATCAAAATAAGTTCAATAAACTCTAACCACTTATCAAATCTTTTAGTACACTTCTCACATCTTTCATTAAACCCACAAGCGCAAGGTGGTCCTTCACCAATCACAGTAAGCGTGGAATAATCTTTTGTCCGTACATTAAACTCACGCCAATCTAAAATTTTAACCTTAGTATATCTAGCTCTTGGTGCCTCAAAAACCCAGTTCTCATAAGGAACTACAGGAACGTCAATACGACCATGTTTGTCTGATACACCTTCTCTTTTTACATGTTTTTGGATTTTGAATATCATCTTTCTGTCTCCTTTCTGTCTGTCTTCCTACCTACCTGTCTGTCTATTTAGATTTATGTTCAAACATAACTTCATCTCATCTCTCGAAACTCGCGAAAAGTAGTAATCCTCGTTAATCTAAGAACTATTGAGCAGTACTTACAAAAAGCCATACATACATTGTCGTTTTCAAACTGATAGTATTCGATATCTTTAAACTTAACTAGGTCTCCACAAAAAGGACATCTAAACACTTAACTATCCTTTACTCTGTTTTCTTTATGATCTCTCGGGGAGTTTTTACTATGTAACCACTCTCATCTTTCTCACTGTCACGTCTTTCTCCTCTTCTTTTTGTCCCACGTCGGAACATTATTAACCCACCAACTTCTTTTGCTTTTCTCGCAGCTTCTCCTAGTTTGTTATGTTCTTTCTTAGAATATGGAATGAAATAAGCCCTAGGTACATTATTCAACGTAAATTCATAAGCATATCTAGGGTCCAACTTACGAAAACTTTCTTCAACTTCGCTAAGACTTTTAGGAACCATCCATAAATACAAACCTGCCTCTTTAGGATCTATAGAAGGCTCAATAACTTTCCAACTTAACAAAACAGCATAATCTGGCAGTCCTGGTTTAGGCCATCCCATAATTCCTCGTGGAAGATAGTATAAAGTCATTCCCCACCACAAAACGGCTACAATCAAAAAAGCTCTCATTATCTTTGAGCCTTTCTTATCTACTGTTTGCCACAAAAGAAGAGCAGCTAAAATAGCAAACGAGACAACAAGACTCACTAAACCCCAGAGACTCATGATAAATCCCTCCTAGCGATGTCCACGCATCATTTCATCACTTGTTAACTCTTGTTCAATTAGTCTTACGGGTATCTCATCTATACTCGTGATATCGCCAGTACTATTCATTTCAAATCTAGCAACAGTAATCTGCTCACCATGAGACTTTATTTCGTAGTGCTTTATAAAAATAGTCTTAACTGATGGATTCATCTTTTCTAACTTCACTTCTACATTAGCTGGCTTAACATCTCTCTTATAATACATATGGATATTCAATATCCACTGCCCTGGAATAAACCCTCGTATAGTTACTATCTCTTGGTTGTAGGGATAGTAAATTGTAGTCCCATCAGGTAGCGTATATGAGTCCCTCACATTTCCACGATCATCTCTATCTAGGTGCATGAGACCTACATTCTTACGTCTAAAGAAAAGCAAGTTTCCAGCAGGATCACGTAGCCACGTATCAATATCATCAGTATTATTAAGATCCCACGTAAGAGTAATTACATACTCTGCTTTCGTAGTAATATTAGCTTTCTTCTTGTCAACTTCTACCATTAAGAAAGAAATCACAAACAAATACACAAACCCAAGGAGACAATTGAACAAGAGGTCTAGAAAAGCCCTATCACTGTGATAAGTCTCTTTTAACATAACGCCCTTCCTTACTCCCAATATGACGCATAAAGGAGTACAATTGAATCCTTAGAAGGACGCTACAAATTAACCCAGCTGCAGTGGTGTACAGAGCTGTACTCATCCCAATACCCATATTTTGAAGTGCTAACCGAAGACCAGCAGTATTCGATGCGTCAACATCACCAAAGCTAACACTCAACATATAAATAAAACCAATAACCGTTCCAACTATACCTAAGTCAACAAGTATTCTAGAAACAAACCCACACAGTTCAGAAACTTTCTTCTGGGCTTCTAGGAACGCTTTGGCAGGTTTTTCAACGCTAGAAAGTCTATAATGACCAATCCCGATTCTAACTGTAAAGAACAGAAAGATTCCACTAATCAAAAAGCTGAGTTTTGTAACGTCTGCTTCATTAACCCTGCTAATCAAATCTGTTACGAAAAGAAGTCCTATTCCTATAGAAATAAGGACAACTACAATTAACCATTGTAGTAACGGAGTATATTTTCCCATTACCTTAACTCCTTAAACTGTATCTTTTGTTTCTCTCTGTTTGATACTTTTTACTAAGTACATCTTTTACCTGAACCTTCTTTGCTACCCATCCTCCTTTTTCTTCTTCAAACACTAAAGTTAGCCCGCACTTAGGACAAGGGGTAACACGAAAAATGTCAGTCATTATTAAAGGAAGTCCTACAAGACTATCACACATTGGACACTTCGCAGCTCCATGAGGAAAACCGAGCGTGGAAGCAATATCAATCGCTTTCACAAAATATCCTATGATTTCTGCGACTTCTTTTATTACTAGCTCTACCATCCTTTTAGTATCCCTGGCAAACTAATAATCCACTCCAAGATATCTTCCCAATAGTTACATATAATAAAAGCTACTAGCGAAATATGAACTACAACTCTCCACGCCCCTCTTAAGGCTACAAGATTAATTTCTTTCTCTTCTTCGCTTCCCATTCACTACTCCTCTTATATGTTTGAAAGCAGTTTGCGTTAAATCTTCTTCTAGTAAAATATCATCGATTATATCCAATAATAGAAGAATCTTTCTCGCTCTATCTTCATTCATTACTTCAGTTTTAGTCCACTTTCGGAGTTCCTCCAGGGCCTCGACCCAGTCTTTTACCTCCTTTTCTGGATCGTCTGACATTAGAAGATCTCCCTTTTGGTGCACATTTTTTACAAAGCCAGTACTCCGCTTCAATTCTCAACCTTTTCTTCAACTCACTTGACCAATAGGACGCGACAGCTTGCCTTTTGTTTAATTCTTCCATAGGCCGAATTCTGCCACAGTCGTCACATGCAAAGAAATCAGCTCCCACTTTTTCCTCCTATTAATCCTTTCACCTTCTGTCTATGTTCTTTTGTTAGATTTCTCCATGCTGGATGTGGCGCAATTATATGAGGAATACCAACTGCTCGCATTCCTTTTTGCGCTACTCGTCCACACGCTAAAATCACATCAGGTTTTATTTCTTCGATTTTCTCTTTAAGGTGGGCAACGTCAGGTGGGAAAACTGCTTTAGATGCGCTACCAATGTGATTGGAAGAGTTTATTATATAGACCAGGCAATGTTCTGGAATCATGGTTTTCAACATCCTGCCTGTATGTGAGGACCACAACGCTTTAAGCCAAATTCTCTCGTTACTAAGTTGCTTCCTACGCTTCTGCGTAGTTGCATAAGCGCATTGCAAAACCACCAGAAGCTTTAGTTTATCTCTCACTTTCGACCCAAATTCTTAAGTGGTAAAGATAAAAAGTCTATCTCCTGTTTTAACTTATTCAAAGCGTCTTCCCGACCATCAGCAACCCACGGCCCATAGACACTTTCTACGAAGGGACTTTCTCTTGCTTCAGCTAAATCTAGGTCAGAGAAGTATCTTTTAACTTGTAAAGAACCATCAACATGTAAATAACCCCACCATAGAATTTCACCGTTCATATTCCCCCCCAAGAAATTTAACCAGTAGTTTCAGGACCACACGGTTTTCTAGTTTGTTTCCACACTTGCTTTTCTATATCCCACTCCATCATATACCTATAACCATCCTTTTCAAAAGCATAAGCAAGAGCATACCAATTCATGTCAAAAACTTAACAATTGGAAGTTTCTCATCAACTTTCAAAAATTTCGCAAGTGTTTCATATATAGTCGCTAAGTTAACTTTTTGCCCATCTTTCATAAGAATGAAATGCATATGTCCCACTCTACATCTACCAGCTTTCAACACTCTCCAAGATTCAAACTCCTTCACATCTTTAACTATATCCAACTGCCCCCAACTTATAGAAGCAAGGATAAAAACTAGAATGAAACTAAGTGCTACAAACAAAGAAACAATCTTACTCCTCATTACTTATTCCTCCTAATATCTAATACTTTTTCTTCTCTTAAATCTCCTTTAGTTAGAGTTAAGAGGCCTACACCTCCTAAATCTTTACAAGGATGTAGTTTTCCTTCTAGGGGCAAATATGTATTACCTCTAACTCTTATCAAATCTCCTTTAACACCGATATTTATAGTATCGCCGTTTGGTAATGATAGTTGAATACATTTCCACTCCATTCTCACTTCCCTCCTACTCATTAGTTAGCCAAATTACTAATTGTGCTATTCCGTAGCCAAATGCTAAATATATTATCGCCCTAACCACGAGAGGAACATGAATTATCCACCATTCAAGTGCCCGTCTTATACTACCCTTTTTCATGTTTTGACTCCTAATGGTTCGTCCACGTCAGTTTCTAACATGTGCTTGCGCATGTTCGACCGTTTATCTTTTCGAGACCCTCCCGGTAACAAACTACGAATTTCAATATCCATCTTATTCGTCTCAACATCTACCGCCCGTTCCCACCGTCGAGCACGATA
>SMTZ1_10020266_pt1 | contig 12847 bp, 13 predicted proteins | sample DeeMarSWOR136_30_FD_25667 | JGI IMG/M metagenome (IMG submission 25667) | reverse complement strand
GCGACGACTGAGGCGTATGGAGCAATACGCCGCAAGCCTTTCGACAAGCTCAAGGTCGAATGAGAGGAGCGATCGAAGGCAACGCCGCTTGAGCTTGCGAAATCCCGTCCCGGCGGGGAGATGATGCCTTGATGGTGGATCAGGGGGGATCTTTTTGTCTTGACAGCCGATCTGTTTTTTCCTATAAAAAAGAATTTCGGTTTCTACTGCAAATTTCATAAAGGAGATATTTATTTGGCCACGCATAAATCAGCCGTCAAAAGGACGAGGCAAAACAGAATCAGACGACTCAGAAACATGAACCACAAGACCAGAGCCCGGAACGTGGTCAAAGAGATCCGAGCGGCCCTGGCCGAAAACAAGACCGACCAAGCCTTGGAGAAGCTCAACACAGCTGTTTCCTTGCTCCAACAAACCGCCTCCAAAGGCGTTATCCATAAGAACAAGGCCTCCCGGACCATATCCCGCCTTACCCGTCAGGTCAACCGGCTCACCTCGGAAAAAAAGGCGTAGCGTCTTGGATCATAAGTACCTATAATAATTACCAAAAAATAGAATGGTTAAAATTGGGTTTTTACGGGCCTGTCCGGGGATGGTCTTACAGACCCGTAACCCAAATTCCTTCGGAGCATGTTGGACGCCCCCATAATGTCAATAGGAGCGCCGCGCAGGCCCAGAAGATGTAGCGTGTTTGATAGACTGTCTTCTGGGGCTGCCCAGTGCCAGATATTCAGAATATGGGGCCCTTCGACTTTGCTCAGGACTTTGCGCCGTTCCAAAGGCACGGGAGGTATGGTTGCGGGCTGAAAGACCACCCCCGGACAGGCCCTCGAGCAACTGAGAGTCTCTTCACCGTATCTGGAGCACGATACTAACTGCAAAGCGATATAATCAAATTCTCCAGGACCGGCTTTGGCCGAGAGCCTGACTTGAGCCATCCATCCGCCTTGTAAAGAAGATCCAAGCCTTTCTCCAGGTCCTCCTTAGACCACTGTTTGGACTGCTGGCTGAGATCTTTGGCCAAAAATTGGACCGGACCCAGCTTTTTGGCCACATCTTTCATCCGGCCCCCCTTATCGAGGACCGCCTTGGTCTGCCAGATCAGCCTTATCTGCCGATTCAGCATGCCGATCACCCGAAGGGGCGCCGCCCTCTTGTCTTCTTCTTCCAGAAACCGGTTCAAGACAATCAAGGATTCCCTGCACTGTTTTGTTGAGACCCGATCCACAAGCTCAAAAATGGTATACATCCGGCTGTGCCTCACCATGTCTCTGACTTGCTCAATGCCCACGGTCTCACCATATCGCAGATACAGTTTTTCCAGTTCTCCAGACAGATCCCTCGGGCTGTTTCCCACGATCTGCTGGAGGTAGAGGCAGGCCTTCATGTCGATTCTCAGCCCGATTTCCGCAGCCCTCTTCCGGATCCAGGGGGCGACCTCTCTTTCCCTGAGATCCTCAAAATTCACGGCCCCGCCCAGGGATCTCAAAGTGCTGTAGAACTTCTTTCTGAAGTCCGGCTTAGGGCATACAAAGATCAGGCATGTCGAGTGGGAGGGCTTTTCAAGGTAGGGGATACACTTCTCCAGATCTTCCCCGGTCAATTTCTCCGTCCTCCGGACAATAATGACACGGGTTGTCGCCATAAAGGGCAGGGAGCGAGCCCGCTCAACGATCGATTCCGGTTTGATCTCATCGCCGTAAAGGATTTCAAGGTTAAAGTCTCTTACAGACTCGGGGATGAGGCGGTTTCGGATGGCCTCGAGGGCCTTCTCCATTCGGAATTCTCCAGGCCCATGGAAAAGATAAACGGGGGCGATGCGCTCCTCTCTCACAGCCTTGAGCAGATCCTCGGGAAGCTGGTCCCTGGCCATCAGAATCTTTCCATGGTTTTCAGGTATATCCTCTTGGCAAACCGCAGGGCAATCTTCTCAAGGGCCTGCTGTTGGTTGAATTGGGTGGCCAGGGGATCGGTACCCACGGCAAAAGTGGCTCTCTCCTCCATGGCCGCTTCACGCCACACAACCTTGCCGCTCTCCCTTTCGATTAACTGCATATCCAGTCTGACCCTGAGCAGGCGGCTGGCCGTCACCGAATAGGTCGTGACCGTCCCCCTCACGGTCTGCTCTTGAGATTCAAAGCTCACAGGGTCGGTCCGGATTTCGGTAATGCTCCCTTTGAGAACGGCCTGCGCCTTGTCTGCGGCCAAAAGGGGAACCTTTCCGTGGCTGATGAATTCCTCCCGGATAATCCTGGTGAATACCGCTTCAAAGCCGAGGTTGGAAGAGGGGCTTGGGACCAAGGGAATGGCCAGACTCTCCAGTTGGATTCCTACGGGCTCTCCGGGGGCTCGGAAGTGATACCCGCATCCCATCATCAAGCAACCAGCGACAAGGGAAATGCCAGCCAAGTGCAGCAAGCAGGATCGTCGCAAAGGGACGGCCATGTCGTTCTCCCTGGAGCCTTAAGGCTCCCCTACCCGGTGCCATGGGTGGGGGCGCTTTCACGCTCCCTGTTCAAGAGGCCCAAAGCTCCGGACCCTCCTTTCCGGAGTCTCAAAGGCTTCCAAGTCACACCACCACGTTAACCAGCTTATTCTGAACCACGATGACCTTCTTTATCGGTTTGCCACCCACAAAATTCTGGACCTTTTGGCTCTTGAGGGCTTCGGCCTCAATCTCCTCTTCATTGAAGGCGGCCGGCACCTCAATCCTGTCCCTTACCTTCCCGTTAACTTGGAGAACGACCAACCGGCTTTCCACTTCCAAGGCCTTGTCGCTATAACTCGGCCACCGCACGTTGAGCAGGCTCTCTTCACGTCCCAGCAGGTGCCACAGCTCTTCTGCAATATGGGGAACCACGGGAGAGAGGAGCACCACCGTGGTCTCCACAGCCTCTCTGACCACAGACCAGTCTTTGTCTCCTTCGTTGCTCAGATATTTGCTGATCTCGTTCACCAGTTCCATGACCGCGCTGATGGCTGTATTGAAGTGAAAGCGGTCCTCAATGTCGCTGGTCACCCTTTTGATCGTCTGGTGCGTCTTTCGGTGGAGGTCCCTCTCTGGTCCTGTGAGGGATGATTTACCGTCATAGGGCTCAACCGTCAACATGGCGTCCATGTTCTCGGTCACGAGACGCCAGACGCGGTTCAGGAACCTGTAAGATCCCTCCACCCCCTGATCGCTCCACTCCAAATCCCTTTCCGGTGGCGATGCAAAGAGGCAAAACATGCGAACCGTGTCAGCCCCGTACCGTTCGATAAGCGCCTCCGGATCCACCACATTGCGCTTCGATTTGGACATTTTCACTGTATTCCCGATGACCACCTCCGAACCGCACAGGGCACAACGGTTGTCGTTGACCTGATGAGGATAGAGGAAACCGTGTTTCGGGCACTCTTGGGTTTCCTTGCAGACCATGCCCTGGGTCAGGAGATTGGTAAAGGGCTCGCTTATCTTGAGCTCGCCAAAATCCCGCAGTACCCGGGTATAGAAACGGGAATAGAGGAGGTGAAGAATCGCATGCTCGATGCCCCCGATATATTGGTCCACGGGCATCCAGTAATCTGCTTTTTCCGGATCAACCGACCCCCGATCATAGTCCGGACAGGTGTACCGATCGAAATACCACGAGGATTCCACAAAGGTGTCCATCGTGTCTGTCTCTCTTCGGGCTTTGCCACTACATTTCGGGCATGTGGTCTCATAAAAGGACGCCTCAAAGGGCAGCGGAGAACCGCCGTTCGGCCTCATCTCCAGGTCGAGAGGCAAAATCACGGGCAGGTCCTCCTCGGGCACCGGAACTGTTCCGCATTGATCGCAATAGATGACGGGAATCGGAGCACCCCAGTACCTCTGTCTGGAAATATTCCAGTCCCTGAGTCTGTAATTCACGGTCTTGTAGCCCATGCCTTTGGATTCCAGGTGTGCGGCGATACCGTCGAGGGCCTCCAAGTTTCGCATGCCGTTGAATGGACCGGAATTCACCAAAATTCCCTCCCCTTCGAAGGCCTCGGTCATGGTCTCCTCCGTAAGGTCCTCATCGGGTGGTTTTATGACCACCCTCAGCCGGAGGTCATACTTCTTAGCGAATTCGAAGTCCCTCTGATCGTGGGTAGGCACAGCCATGATGGCACCCGTGCCATAGTCAAAGAGGACAAAATTGGCTACGTAGATGGGAATCTGCTCCTCCGTGACCGGGTTGATGCAGTACCGGCCCGTGAATAGCCCCTCTTTGACTGTGAAGTCGGCTGTCCTGACATAGCTGTCCACTTTCAAGGTCCGTTCAATAAAGTCAAGAACCTCCTTTTCCTGGGGCCGCCCCTTGATCAACGCCTTGAGCATGGGATGCTCAGGGGCAAAGCAAAGAAAAGTGGCCCCAAGGACCGTGCCTTGTCTCGTGGTATAGACTTCGATCACCTCCTGTGATTCCGCTACCGGGAATCGAATGATGGCCCCATAGCTTTTGCCGATCCAGTTCCTTTGCATGGTGAGCACCCTTTCGGGCCATCCGGGGAGTTTATCGCAATACTCGAGAATCTCTTCGGCGTAATCCGTGATTTTGAAGTACCAGCTATCCATTTCCTTGAGGGTCACTTCCTGATCCGTGTGGCGCCAGCACCGCCCATTCTCCACCTGCTCCTTGGCCAGCACGGTCTGGCAGCTTTCACACCAGTTGACGTAGGTCCTTTTCTTGTAAACCAGACCCTTTTCGTACATTCTCAGGAAAACCAACTGCTCCCAGCGGTAGTAATCGGGATCGCAGGTGGCGATCTCCCGGTCCCAGTCATAGCTGAACCCCATTCGCTTCAGCTGGGATTTCATGTTGTCTATATTTTGGTACGTCCAGATGGCAGGATGGCTTTTGTTTTCAATGGCCGCATTTTCCGCCGGAAGGCCGAAGGCATCCCACCCCATGGGATGAAGGACGTTCTTTCCGATCATTTTTTTGTATCGCGCCACCACGTCGCCGATGGTGTAGTTCCTCACATGGCCCATGTGGATCTTACCGGAGGGGTAGGGAAACATCTCCAGCAGGTAGTATTTTTCCTTGCTCGGATCTTCTCCCACCTTGAAAAGGCCGGCCTTTTCCCAATAGGATTGCCATTTCTTTTCCAGTGCTTGCGGGTTGTACTTCGTCATCGCATACCACCTTCCAATACGTTTTTGCCGGGCTTATTTTCCGTCTTTTTCCCGCCTCTTCCGTGCAACGTAGGCATAAATTTTGTCCAAAACGCCGTTGATGAAGGCGCCGGAATCCTCTGTTCCGTATTTCTTGCCCAGCTCAACGGCTTCATCAATAGAAACCTTAGGCGGGATATCCTTCATGTAGAGAACTTCGAAAGCAGCCAACCTCAAAATATTCTTGTCCACCCGCGACATTCTTTCCAGACGCCAATTGATGGAAGACCGGCTTATAAGGGCGTCCAGCTCATCCTTTTTTTCCCACACCCCCAAAACCAGCTGCCTGGAAAAAGGCCGGATATCTTCCGGCGGGCCGAAGCACTCACAGACTAAATCAAAAGCCTCATTCCCATCACCGGAATTGAATTCCATGTGAAAAAGAACTTGAAGAGCCAGCTCTCTGGCGCGACGTCTTTTGCCCATGGCTTTTTTGTAAACCGCTTCAAATGGATACGGCAGTCTTAAGGTCGGGCCATCGCAATAGGCGAGACCCGCTTGAACGCGCGAGGATGAGGAAAACCCTCTTCGTCCTCTGGGGGGCGGGCGTCATCCCAGATCTTTGTAAAGATTGACCAACTCCATGGCCGCCATGGCAGCATCCCAGCCCTTGTTCCCAGCCTTGGATCCAGCCCGTTCGATCGCCTGCTCCAGATTGTCGGTCGTCAGGACACCGAATGTGACGGGAATGTTGGTTTCAAGGGCAACGGTAGCTATTCCTTTGGAGACCTCTGCTGCCACGTATTCAAAATGGGGTGTCGATCCTCTGATCACGGCACCGAGACAGATGACCGCATCATACTTGCCGCTCCCGGCCAGCTTCTTCGCAGTGAGGGGGATCTCAAAAGCACCCGGAACTTTCGCCAAAGAGATCTGGTCCTCTTTGGCACCGTGCCGCATCAAAGCATCCATGGCCCCCTCCACCAGCTTAGAAGTGATGAAGTCATTGAATCGGCTCACAATGATTCCGAAGCGAAACCCTTCTGCGGATATCTTGCCTTCCAGGACCTGATACATAAAGCACTCCTCTCAATGGTGTCAAAAACCAAATCTGGATTGAATCGATTTGAGCGTGATCAAGTGCGCTACTGTTGCTTCACCCAGGGCACTCTTCTACTGTTTGATGTTCAACAGATGGCCGAGCTTCTGGCATTTCGTCACCAGATACCTCAAGTTCTCCGGTCTGGGCTCTGTCTCTATGGGCACACGGCCCACCACTTCAAGACCGCACGCCGAGAGCCGCCAGTATCTGAGCGCCTACCCCGTAGTCTCTCAGATCCGCTTCGAATCCGAGTTCCTCGTTTGCCTCGACCGTATCCCTGCCCTGATCCTGAAGGGCATAGGCTTTGATTTTGTTTGCCAGGCCTATTCCCCGCCCTTCCTGCATCATATACAGAATAACGCCTAAACCCTGCTCCTGGACCATTTCCATCGCCTTTTCCAGCTGGGTACCACAATCGCACCGATAGGAACCGAAAACATCTCCGGTGAGGCACTGAGAATGAACCCTGACCAGCACCTCCTTGTCCGGGCTGACCTCGCCTTTGATCAGTGCCAGGTGCTCGTAGTCATCGATGTCGTTCACAAAAGCAACGGCCCTGAACTCCCCGAAAGGCGTTGGCAGCACAGTCTCCGCCGCTTTGTGGACGAAAGACTCCTTCCTCATCCTGTAGGCGATGACATCCGCTACTGTAGCGATTTTCAGCCCATGCTGCTCAGCAAATTTTCTCAGGTCGGGCATGCGGGCCATCGTGCCGTCATCGTTCATAACCTCACAGATGACACCTGCGGGCTTCAAGCCGGCAAGCCTGGCCAGATCAACGGATCCTTCGGTCTGGCCTGTCCGGAACAGCACCCCGCCTCGCCGCGCTCTCAAGGGAAAAACATGTCCCGGTTGAACCAGATCATCCGGCTCTGCATCATCAGCAATGGCCGTCTGAATGGTATGGGCCCGGTCCGCAGCAGAGATCCCCGTGGTGACGCCCTCCCGCGCCTCAATAGACACGGTAAAGGCCGTCTTGAAGGGTGAGCGGTTGTCGGTGACCATAAGGGGCAGTTTCAGTCTGTCCACGATCTCAGGCGCCAGGGACAAACAGATCAGCCCCCGTCCATACTTGGCCATAAAATTAATGGCCTCCGGCGTCACCTTTTCGGCCGCCATGGTCAGATCACCCTCATTTTCCCGGTCCTCATCGTCCACAAGGATAATCATCCTTCCCTGCTTTAGATCTCCAAGGACCTCTTCTATTTTTGCAACAGTCATTTTCTTTATTCACCAAATCCGTATTTTTTTAGCATGTCCTCATTGATATCGGAAGATCTCTTTTCCGGCGCGGATGGGTGTTCTTTCAGGAAGAACTTTTCGATGTATTTGCCGATTATATCGGTTTCGATGTTGACGAGATCTCCCACCTTCTTTTTCAAGATTGTGGTCACCCTGCCGGTCTCCGGAATCACGTTGACCTCGAAAGCTGTCTTTTCGCAACGGTTAACCGTCAGGCTGATACCGTCTACCGCGATAGAGCCCTTCTCGATCACATATCTTGAAAGGGCCGCTTCCATAGCAATCTTCAAAATCCAGGACCGCTGCTGCTGCTCTTTTTTCAGGAGGCTGCCGACGCCATCCACATGGCCGGATACCAGGTGCCCGCCGAGACGGTCTGTGAAGCGAAGCGCCCTTTCCAGATTGACCTCGTCAGCCAGCCTCAGATGACCGAGTGTGCTTCGGGACAGCGTCTCCCCAGAAACATCGACGGTGAATGCGCCCGCCTTGACATCCGTCACGGTGAGGCAAACCCCGCTCACGGAAATGCTGTCCCCTGTGCGGACATCGGACATCTCCACAAGAGGCGCAATGGTCAAACGCAAATCCTCTCCGCGGCCAGTGATCGCCTTCACTTTGCCAATGCCTTCTATCAAGCCCGTAAACATCGCTGTTCCTTAGCGAAGCTTCGCATTACTGGCCCGTCCTGATCCGGGACAGGCAAACCGACAAGGCTTTCGCCAGGGATGGCCATTCCCCTCAAGGCGATATCTATAACCTTCTGGGGAGGCGGACTGATCTTCGAGGGTTTGAGAGAGCTTTGACTTCGTCGGAATGAGAAATTCTGCCAACGCTTTTGTGGGGCAACCCTCAAAGATCAGCCCGCTGGAATGTCCGGCGAAATTCTTTTGAGATATCGCCTTTCGGGGAACAGCCATCCCGGCTCCGCCGAAAACTTGACATGAACCCGCTTTTAGCAGGTGAATGTTAACATCTTTGCCTATGAAGACAGCTACTGCCCATCCAGAAATGAGATTTAAGTACTTGAATAGTCCGGATACCCCATGACCAGGATATCTTCTCCCAATCGCCTGATCTCCACATCCTTTAAGCAAAGAGACTCGTCCATCCTCTTTGGACCCGGCCCGGCGGCCATCGGTATGCCGTCGTCGCCCCCCAGTATCTTGGGTGCTTTAAAAAAAAAGAACTTGTCCACCAACTTTTCACGGATCATGGCCCCCATTAGAGTAGCGCCGCCTTCCAGAAGAACCGAGGTGATGGACATGGCCCCCAACCTATTCACTAGAGCGGAAAGATCAAGCTTCCCTTCCCTTGTGGGGCAGATCAGGGTTGAGACACCGCTCTTTTGGATCGCTTTGAGCCGTTTCTCGGACACCCCTTCACCCACAGCAAGCACCGTTTCAGCAGCTGAATCCACATGCAACACCCGGGCGCTCGCAGGGACTTTCAAGCGGGTATCAACCACGATCCGGATGGGATCCTTCCCGGCGCGATGTCTCAACCGGGTGGTCAGTAACGGGTCATCGGCCAGGACGGTCCCTATACCGACCATAATGCCGTCTACCTGGTCCCTGAGTCGGTGACCAAACCGGCGCGATCGCTCGTTCGTAACCCACTGAGAATGGCCTGTAGCGGTCGCTGTCCATCCATCCATGGTGAGCGCGGTCTTGGCAAGTACAAAAGGTCGGCCCGTGGTCACAAACTTCAAAAACCACTCGTTCAGCCGGCGGCACTCCGGCTCCAAAACACCTACCCGAACATCCACACCGTTTCGGGCCAGGAATTGGCAACCCCCTCCTGTGACGTTCGGGTTCGGGTCGTTCATTCCCACAACCACCCGTTTGAGACCACATCGTAAGATGGCCTCGGTGCAGGGCGGCGTTCTTCCATGGTGATGGCATGGCTCCAGGGTCACATAAAGGGTATCCCCTTTCTTCGCCTTTTCGCCCATTTTTGACAGCACCTCTACCTCGGCATGTGGCGCGCCTGCTCTCTTGTGATACCCTGAGGCTATCACCTTCCCTTGGCGAACGATCACCGCGCCCACTGCCGGGTTGGGCGAAGTCCGTCCAATCCCTTTTCTGGCTTGGCGAAGCGCCTCCTTCATGAACTGTTCATCCTTGTCCTTCAAGGGCGATCTATCCCTGTGCAATCATAGCTGAAATTAGACTTGTCCAAATAAGTTTTTCACCACAGAGGCTCGGAGGGCACAGATACGACTGTCCCACCCCTGTGTAGGGAACGGCCTCTGTCCCGTTCCGGATCGACACGGAGGCCGATCCCTACGGAGCAAATTTACCGCGTCCCGTCATTCTAAAGGCGGACCTCCCGATAGACGAAGAAATATCTCTCCCTCTCTGTGACCCCTGTACATTTCCTATTGATTTTGGACAAGAACGGTCCCCGTGCTTCTATGCCTCTGTCAAAGAACACCGCAGGTCATGAACGAATCCTGAGGGTTGGGACTTCCCTCAGGTCCGTTCTTTCTCCTTTCTCGACTTGAGAATCTCTTCGAGTTCAGCCATGAACTCACTGATGTCCCTGAATTGCCGGTACACGGATGCGAATCGGACGTAAGCCACATCATCCCATTCCTTCAGGTTGCTGATGACCATCTCGCCGATCTCTTTGCTGTCGATTTCCTTTTTCCCCAGTTCTTGAAAATACAGCTCCAATGCGTCCACAAACTCATCGATCCTGGTGATGCTGATCGGCCTTTTCTGACAGGCCTTCTTGATGCCCTCCATGATCTTTTCTCGACTGAACGGCTCACGTCGCCCGTCCTTCTTGACCACGAGCGGCAAGATCTCTTCCAGTTTTTCGTAAGTGGTGAACCGCCGACCACATTCCGTGCATTCCCGCCGTCTCCGGATGGTTCGCCCATCCTTACTCAGGCGGGAGTCAATGACCTTGTTCTCGATTTTGCTGCAGTACGGGCATTTCATATCTTCAACCTCGCGACTTCCAGACCGGCTTCGGCAAACATTTGATCTGATAAGGGATCATCATACCCTTCCTCATAGTATATCTTTCGAATCCCCGCGTTGATCAACATTTTTGAGCAGATAACGCAGGGCTTATTGGTGCAGTACAGGGTAGCGCCCTTGATCGAGATTCCATGATAGGCCGCCTGAATGATCACATTCTGCTCTGCATGCAAGCCACGACACAGTTCATGCCGCTCCCCGGAGGGAATCGATGAGCTCTCTCTGAGACAGCCCACCTCCTCACAGTGCTTCAGTCCTGCAGGCGCCCCGTTATAGCCGGTCGCCAGAATTCTTTTGTCCTTCACCAAAATGGCACCCACACTTCGCCTCAGGCACGTCGACCTTTTGGCCACCATCTTGGCTATAGCCATGAAATATTCCGGCCAGGACGGTCTTGACACGGTGATCACCCCTCCTGATCCTCCTGATCATTCGGTCCGCCCGGCTCGGGCGGTTCGTACACGGGGAATTTTTCACAAAGTTCAGCCACCACCGAACGGGCATCCTGAATGGTCTTTTCATGAGCCCCGTCGGCGAGGACCTGTTGCACAAGATAGCCTATGACAGCCATCTCGGGCTCTTTCATCCCCCGGGTCGTCAGCGCAGGGGTACCAAGCCGAAGGCCGCTCGTCACTTTGGGCCCTCTCTTGTCAAAAGGGATGACATTCTTATTCGCCACAATGCCGGCAAGGCCCAGCGCCCTTTCGGCATCCAGTCCACTCATGCCCCTTGCCGTCAAATCGATGAGCACCAAATGGTTGTCCGTGCCGCCCGACACCAGGTCAAAACCAAAACGGGCCAAGGCATCAGCCAGGGCCTGAGCATTCTTGATGATCTGACGCTGGTAGTCTTTGAACGCCGGCGTCAGCGCCTCGCCGAAAGCGACCGCTTTCGCCGCAATAATGTGCATGAGCGGTCCACCCTGGATACCGGGGAACACCCCCTTGTCCAGTGCCGGGCCGTATTGCTCCTGGGACAGGATGAGTCCGCCTCGCGGTCCTCTAAGCGTCTTATGGGTGGTCGACGTGACAAAGTCCGCCACGCCCACCGGCGTCGGATGAAGATCCGCGGCCACGAGTCCGGCAATATGGGCCATATCCGCCATGAGGTAAGCCTTGACCCCCTGGGCGATATCGCGGAACTTCTGGAAATCGATCACCCTGGGGTAGGCGCTGGCTCCTGCGATGATCAACTTCGGCTTGTGCTTTCGGGACAGGTCCTCGACCTGATCGTAGTCAATGGTCTCCTTTTTCGGTTCAACCCCGTAAAATCTCGCCCTGAAAAAAGAACCCGAAAAATTAACCGCGCTGCCATGGGTCAGATGTCCCCCGTGGGACAGGTCCATCCCTAGGATGGTATCTCCCGGCTTCAAAAAAGAGAAATACACAGCCATGTTGGCCTGCGATCCGGAATGGGGCTGGACATTGGCGTACTCCGCCCTAAAGAGCCTTTTCACCCGTTCAATGGCCAACCACTCCACCACATCCACGTTCTCACAGCCACCGTAATACCTTTTCTTGGGGTAGCCTTCCGCATATTTGTTGGTCATCACGTTGGCCTGCGCCTCGATGACCGCAGGAGAGGCGTAGTTTTCCGAGGCGATCATGACCAGGGTGTTTTTCTCTCGATCCATTTCTGCCTGAATGGCCTTTGCCACTTCAGGATCCACGGTCTGAAGAATCCTGTGGTTCAAGCAGGCTCGCCTCCCCTCTCGTCGATTTGGTCCAATCTGGCCTGATGGCGACCGCCCTCGAACGCCGTCTTCAAAAAAACATCCAAGATGTCGAGCGCCAAGCCCACACCCAGCACCCTTTCACCCATGGTCAAGACATTGGCATCATTGTGCAATCGGCTCATCCGCGCAGCGTAGAGGTTATGGCAAAGGGCGGCTCGCACCCCTTTATATCGATTGGCCACAATGGACATACCGATGCCCGAACCGCAAATCAAAACCCCCCGTTCATATTCCCCGTCGGCCACAGCCCGGGCCACCTTGTGGGCGATCTGCGGATAGTCGGACGAAGCCCGGCTGAAGACCCCCACATCCAGCAGCCCATGTTCTCCGGAATCCTCCAGAAAACCCTTACAGGTTTCTTTCAGTTCAAACCCCGCATGATCCGATCCGATGATGATTTTCACGATCCAAAAACCTCGTACAGGGAGTGTCCGTCAACCTAACAATGCCTCCCCCCCCCCCCGCCCGCCTCGCCTGTCGTAGCGCAGCGAAGATCCCGTTCGCGGGGAGCGGCTCGCGATGGCGGGCAGGCTTTATCCCCTCCCGCCAGAGACTCTGTCATAATCCGCTTTTGGCACTTCTCTGTCATTTCGAGCCCTTCGATCAGCTCAGGATAAACGCAGCGAGAAATCCAATGCGAAGCATTGTCCCGAGTCCCGCCT
>SMTZ1_10017807_pt1 | contig 12847 bp, 8 predicted proteins | sample DeeMarSWOR136_30_FD_25667 | JGI IMG/M metagenome (IMG submission 25667) | reverse complement strand
GACAGTTTTACCTTTTAGTCGATACGTATGCGTACATTCGCGCCTACCAAGAAACCGATAGGTCGAATGCAGTATTTTATATTGCCCACCATGCGGTAGCAGCACATAAAGTTGAAGCAACCGACGCAGGAGTTTGGCGCCAGGCTCTTATTGAATATCTCTCCCTGATTAGTGATGATGTCGCTTACTATCCAGTCATGAGCCTCGGTGTTGCCACGTGGGCACTGGCGGAAACAGGACCGCTTGATGATACGAAACTCGATCCTTTTTATTGGGGTGATGTAGCGTTAAGCGATTTGCCGGATATCCTTTTGAGCCACTTGGTCATTAGTCCCACAGATGAAATCACTGGCACTTTCTACCACAGGTTCGACCATACTTCAGCGGGCGAGGATTTTAAGGCCAGCGGCTACATCGAAGACACTGTTTTCGGCCTGCTCGGTTTGATGGCAGCCACTACTTCCGAAAAGAATTTTTATGAAGAGATTCTGAATGCACAAGTAATGCTGTGCTTGCCTATAAGTTCCGATGGTATCGTCTATGAACGCATTATTCAGTCAGTTGGTAAATCATACCATGTCTTCGGCGGTGATATTCTTCGGGCTCTTCGCTGAGTAAGCCAGGTTGTTTCTGCCGCAATATAAACCGCGGCGAAGACGTAAGACGCAACCTTGGTTAACTCTACAAAAAAACGATAAGGAGGTAGTTATGAATGAGTGACATATGTATGGGAAAAGGAAAAGACAAACTAAGTCTTAAGTGTAAAGTTCTGTTAGGAGCATTGGCCTTGAAAGATAAGGAGATAATTATGAGTAACATGTGTATAGGAAACGGAAAAGGCAATCTAAGGCCTAAAATTCTGTTAGGAGCATTGGCCCTGGCGGTTATGGTAGGACTTGGTACTGGGGTGTATGCGGCTTCGGCTAATAAAAGCGCGGACATGTCGCTATCTGGCCAGACGAGCATCTTCGATCCCTTTAACTTAACAACAACGATGCCTACTACATTACGCACACCATTTAAGCCGGTTCCGGCAAGTAATCTGAGTGATCCGCAGCCGATGATAATATTGGGTGAAATGTTCAACTCGATAAAAATAATACCTACAGTACGCATACCATTTAGGCCGGTTTTGCGTTCCAGCTTTCGACCGGATTTCATGTCTCGGCCGTAAGCCCTGTCTTTCGTTAATATAGTAATAAGTAGATAAGTATATGGGATTGGGGGAGAGGGTAAGTGTATGTCTTTATAACCATAATAATTTCGTTGGAGGAATAGCTTGGAAATTTGAGTTGTGGACAGACAATTAGATCAAAGTGATCAAAATATGAGACTTCAAGGAGGAATTCTCGAATATTTAAGATATTCAAAGCCTAGTGCAGTATATCATAAGCTCTGCAGCTATACCATCATTTCGACCGAAGCGATGCGTAGCATCACGAAGTGGAGAAATGCGTTTTTTATCTGCGGATAGTGGTAGCATTTGCTAGTGCCGTGTAAGGATGTCGGCACTTAGTGCAAGGCGGTCGGTGGAGGTGTCTAAAAGTGAACTTCGTGAAATGCAGTTATTATCTTGTCATGCGCATATCAAAGAATCAGACCTTTTTTCGTCTCTTTCTGACCTTATTACTATCCATCTACTTAGTTGGATGCAGCGACAAGGTTAGTCTACCCTCTGTTTCGCAGTTGGTTGAGTTCGAAAATGCTGGCCCTGCAGACCCTGTAGTAGACATGGGCCGTTTGGTGAGAGCCAAAATAGGCGGAGGGGCCTATCGCATTGTGCCTGATGATGTTCTCGAGCTGACCATGCCGACTATATTGCGAATCGTCACAGCCGAGAGCCCCGAGGTTCCTGAACAAGTTACTCCGTATGTATGCCGGGTTAGTGAAAGGGGGACCATCACACTTCCGGTAGTCGGTGAAATCGAGGTAGGGGAAAAGTCGCTGGCTGAGATAGAATCAGCCATTATTGATATGTACTACCCCCAGTACGCCGTAACTCGCCCCTCTGTATTTGCCCGCGTACTGGAGTATAAAACAGCCAAGGTTTCCATTACTGGTGCAGTTAAGAAGCCGGGTCTCTACGAACTGCGCAGTGATAAGAAGTCTCTTGTTTCGCTTCTCATGGAGGCTGGCGGCATAATCGATGAAGGTGCAGCTCTTATCCGGATAATTCGTCCTGAAGAAATTGCCCCTGATGATGCAGAGACACTCAAAGAAGCGATCGGGGATTCACTCGAACAGATGCTTCGACTGATAACTGAACGCGCGCACATACAAGCGATCGAAGTTGCAGTAGCTCCTGCGATTTATCCAAAACATAATGAAATTGAGGTTCAACCTGCCTTCGAACAAATAGCCCCACCAAGTACTGTAGGTCGATTCGTTATGAAGCAAAACTCAAGCTCAGATGAAGTCCTGGAGAAAAGCCCAGAACTTCGGAGAAAAACCAAGTCAGGGAAACCTCAAAAACCCAAATCAATTGTTCTGCCAGTCAAGGGGTATAATATCCCCTTTGCCGATGTTGCTCTCCGAGACGGTGACAGTGTGGTAGTTGAACGATTAGAGCAACCGTTGATTACTGTCATTGGATTGGTTAACAAGCCCGGCAACTTCCTATATCCACCAGATGTTCAGTACAACCTTATGCAGGTGCTGGGTTTTGCTGGTGGATTGGACCTCGCTACCGAGCCCCACTACGCTACTGTCTATCGTCTGAAGTCGGATGGAGAAATTATCAACGCGATTTTCAAAATTATAGATGGTTCAAAGCTGACAGAAGCTTTAAGCACCTTGATAAAGCCTGGTGACATTATTGCTGTAGAACATACGCCCAGAACACGTACAAAGCTATTTCTGGACAGGGTATTCAGGATCAATCTCGGCACGTACATACGCATGGAAGATGCTTGGGACTAAAAACAAAAAAAACGTATTTGACCGAGATAGACAAGGAAGAATTACGTGATAAACAGGCATGAAAATATAATAAAGGCAGAATCACATGACTCGTACGTGCAGATGCTGCCAGGAGCCGGATTGATGTCCGAGAGCCTGGTGCAAATTATATGGCGCAGCCGCTGGATCATATTGCTTGCTACAGTTGCAGCTCTGGGAGCAGCTTTTGTTTATATTACCACGGCTACACCCATTTATACCAGCACATCCAGGATATACGTCGAGCAGAGCGGCCCGAAGATACTAACAGAGGCCGAAGGTGTAATGACGCAGTCCAAGAATTATCTCTATACACAGGCTGAATTGCTAAGATCTACCCCCATACTTTCTTCTGCCCTCGAAACGGCTGGCGTAAAACAGATGAAGATTTTTGATTCGGTCGATAATCCTATTGCCTACCTGAAGAAGAAGGGGCTTGTTGTCTCTGTAGGAAAGAAAGACGATATTATCAGTATCTCGTCTGATTCTCCCAACCCAATTGAAGCTGCACAACTGGTAAATTTAGTTGTGGATTCCTACATAACTTATCACGCAACCCGCAAACGCAGCACAGCCGGAGAGGTTCTGAAAATACTCCAGAAGGAAAAAGTGAAACAGGATGAGAAGCTTGCAGAAAAGCTCAAGTCAATGATGGATTTCAAGAAGGAAAATATCGCACTGGCCTTTGAAAACCGTAACAGCAACATCATACTTGACAGGCTTGACCGACTTTCTGAGGAGATGACACGGGCCCAGCTTCTCACCATTGAGGCCAAATCCATCTATGAGACTACCCAATCGATGGTAACTGACCCAGTCAGGCTCAAGCAGTTTGTAGAGACTGAAAGGGCCAAGGGCATGTATATCTCCACCGCTAACGAAAGGTCCCAGCTTAAGACAGAGCTTGAGCAGCTTCAGCTCCAGCTTACTGACCGTGGTCGGCAGGTTACACCCGAGCATCCCTCAATCCAGGCACTGAAGGAGAAGATTGACCAGATTAGAAATCAGCTTGCCGACTTAGACAGGAAGTTCGCCGAGGCACAGTTAGCTGTTACCAAGCAGCAGTATCTGGCAGCCAAGGAAAAGGAATCGCAGATCACGAGTTACTTTGAAAAACAGCGCCAAGAGGCCGTTGTCTTTAACGAGCAACTCTCTCAGTACACGATACTGCAATATGACTGGGAGCAGACCAAGAAACTCTGCGACATTCTTGACGACCGTATAAAAGAAATCAATGTTACCGAGGAAGTCGGCGCCCTTAACATAAGCATACTTGAAGTTGCTCGTCCTGCCGACAAGCCTTCAGAGCCCCAAAAGGCCAGATACATGGCTATCGCACTGGTGCTAGGTCTTATGCTCGGAGGGGGTCTTGCACTTCTTCGTGATTGGATGGACCAGAAGCTGCACACAGCGGAAGAAATATCCAATATTCTTGGTGTTCCAGTTCTGGGTGTGGTGCCATCAATGTCTAAAAGACAAAGTGTTGCAGCTCGCGGCCAGAAAGTTCACCGAGATTCCCATTCCTCTTGGGCAGAAGCCTATCGCACGATACGCACAGCCGTGTTTTTCGGTGCACCCAAGGGCGAGGCAAAGACAATACTTATCACTTCACCTGCAGCGGCTGACGGCAAGACTACCTTAGCCAGTAACCTGGCCATTGCGATGGCTCAGGCTGGGCAAAAGACTCTCATCCTCGATGCCGATTTCCGGAAGCCAATGCAATACAAAATTTTCGAAATTAACCATCAGGATAAGGGGCTTAGCACCGTGCTTGCCGGGACTACAACTCTTGAAGAAGCAATCCAGCTTACCGAAGTTAGAGGTCTGGAACTGCTGATGTGCGGATTAGAAGTACCCAATCCGTCCGAGATACTCAACAGTGAGAGCTTTGCACAGCTCCTGGAGCTTCTCTCTAACAGATATGACCGTGTCATTGTCGATGCGCCTCCGGTTATGCCTGTTACCGATGCCCAGATACTTGCTGCTATCTGCAACATAACCCTTCTGGTTTTAAGGGCGGAAAAATCCACCAGAAAGACCAGCCAGCAGGCCCGGGATGGATTGACGAGCGTCGGCGCACACATCCTCGGAGCGGTTGTAAACGATGTTTCAAAGAAAGGCCGCTATAGTTATTACAGCGGTTATGGGTACTATGGTTCCTATGGTTATGGTCACCGCAAAAAGATAAAAGCAGGTGATAGGAAACCCGCTGTTGTTGTGGAAGGAATTAGTAGTTCTACACAACCTGTGATGATTGAGGATAACAAATGATAGACTCTGTGAACGGTAACATAATTGATGGTCAAAATGACCATCTCAAAAGGCACAGATGGGAGAAGTTCAACGATATCCACTGCCACTGCCTGCCTGGTCTTGATGATGGCCCGGCTACAATGTCCGAGTCACTTGCGCTGTGCCAAAAGCTGGTCGGGGATGGAATAGCTGCTGTCGCGGCAACACCACACCAGCTCGGCCGCTTTGAGGGTTGTAACGAACCGGAGAGAGTAAGAGAGGCTGTACATAATCTGAACGAAGTGGTCAAAAATAATTGCCGACGGTGGCAAATATATCCTTCTTGAACTTCCATACCTGGTTTTTATCGATATTGAGCCACTGCTAACAGAACTTGCCTATATGGGCATCCAATCTGTCATAGCACATGCCGAGAAAATCGCTTCTCTGGCAATACAGCATCAGGTAGTACTCAGGTGGCTCGAGCACTCCACCCACCTTCAGATAACCGCATCCGGTCTGTTGGGCGATTTTGGGCCGGAAGTTCAGAGGGCTGCGTGGTACTTTTTAACTTCGGGCTGGGCAACACTTGTGGCAACAGATTCACACGATATGAACGTCCGGAGGCCTCGGATGAGAGCTGCTTTTGAGCGCATAAGCAACAGGCTGGGTGAGGATCTCGCACGCTTGGTCTGCATTGAAAATCCATCAAGGGATATACTTCCTGTTTCACTCTATGACCAACTGGAGGCGGACCGATGAGGGAAAAGCCAATCAATCCTGACATCATCGATGTCCCCCTAAGCAGGTTCGATAAGGCAATCGAATGGCTGCTGATATCGCTTCTGGCCTTTATGCCTCTTGCGTTTGGAGCAGTGGAGGCCTGGAGCGAAGAGGTTGTGGTAGCCCTTGCAGCGGCAATTTCGGTTTGCTTTTTACTGAAGCTTATTTTTGAAAGAAATACACGCGTCATTTGGTCGTGGGCATACCTTCCGGTGGCTCTATTTGTCCTCATAGCAGTATTTCAGCTTATTCCCCTGCCGGGTGGGGTAGTAAGTGTAATTTCCCCCGGTACGGCTGCTGTTAAAAAAGAGCTTTTGGGCGATTTGCCAAATTCAAGTGAGCTGCTTAAGTCTATGGCTCTTAGTTTCTATTCAAACGCTACGAAACACGACCTGCGCTTGGTCCTCGCCATAGCAGCGGTTTTCTTTGTGGTTGTAAATGTATATCGCAGAACAGAACGGATAAAGCGGCTTCTGGCGGCAATCGCAATCATCGGTGGTGCCATTACCTTGCTAGCGCTTGCGCAGAACGTTTTCGGCAATGGAAAAATATATTGGATAATACCTACAGCCTATGGAGAGGCCTACTCCGGTACTTTCGTAAATCACAGTCATTACGGCCAGTTTATAAATTTATCTATTGGGGCAGCTATTGGTCTTATTATGGTAAAGGTCCATGAAGCATTCACAGGGAAAAAAGTTACGCCACCACTTGTCTTTGAATACCTCGGTTCTCCTGCTGCTAAGCTGATGTGGTTTCTTGTGGCAATGATAATTATTGGTGCGTCTACAGTTTTCGTGTCGCTGACCCGCGGCGGTATGGTCAGTATGTTCATCGCAGCGGGCTTCACTACTTTGGTCCTCAACTCGCGACGGTCTATAAAAGGCCGGGGCTGGATAATAGCCTTGATGGCACTTGGCGCATTTATCTGTGTGCTCTATATAGGTTTCGACGCAGTTTATGACCGGCTGGCGAGCCTCCGGGAGTTACATCAAGCTCAGGGAGGTCGTTGGCAAATAGTTAAAGACATATCAATTGCTTGGAGTAAATTTCCCGTTTTTGGGACAGGTCTGGGCACACACGAAGTTGTCTACCCAATGTTCGACCGCTCAACGATTGCAGCTCTTGCTGCACATGCTGAAAATGAGTATGCACAGGCCGCGGAGGAAACCGGCCTTATGGGTCTGACTGCTCTGGTGTGCTTTGGAATTTTTGTATGGGTAAATTATATTCACAATATAAGAACCGATTCTGTACCGATTTGCTCGGCTGCCTATGGTCTTGGCTTTGGCCTTCTTGCAATAATGCTTCACAGCCTAAGTGACTTTGGCCAGCATATACCAGCCAACGCATTCCTTTCGGCAGTATCCTGTGCGCTCTTATTAAATCTAATCCCTGCGGGACAGAAAAATAATCCAATTGTAAACGTCGCTGAAACATCTCAAGTATCCAGAAGTTTGAATATTGCCATACTGGTTTGTGCTTCCGGAGTTTGGGCCTGGTCCTTGCTCGGTGCCAATAGCGCTCGCCTTGCCGAAGCTCGTTGGAAAAAAGCTCTTACCGCCGAGCAAGGCCTCATGGAGAAAGATTGGCAGGCAAGCGATGAGGAATATATAGATTTACTCTCAAATGCAGCCGCAGCGGCTGATTATCAACCGGAAAATGTCAAATACCGGCACTGGCTGAACGTCTACCGCTGGCGGTCTATAAGCCGCATCACTGACCCGAATACCGGCGCAATTATCATCCCTGAACAGACAATGGAGTTTGTACGCCGTATTGTCCAAGAACTTCATAATGCACGCACGCTCTGTCCAACTTATGGAGCGACCTATTGCGTTGTCGGCCAGCTTGAAAAATTTACCCTATCCGATCCAAATGGAGCAGAACGTATCCGAAAAGGCTTTCAGCTTGCACCTTGCGATCCCACAGCCTGTTTCGTAGCCGGCCTTCTCGATGCGGAAGAACAACAAATCGATGCCTCATTTGAAAAATTCAGTAGAGCTCTTCAGCTTGATGGCAGGTTCTTCCAAGGCATTGCTGATGTGTATATCAACCATGTGAGCCGACCTGATCTGGCCGTAGCTATTGCAGGTGACAATACCGGCTGGTTAAGCCACATCGCAAACACACTGGCAAGCACAGAAGAGCACGAAGACATTGTTGAGGAGGCGCTAGCCCGAGTAGTTGAGCTGCTAAGGGAAAAGTGCTCTGAGCCCGATGCTCCTGCCTGGGTATTCGCCGCCATAGCAAATATTTACAGAAAAGAAAACGATAATGAGGCGGCAATAGAACATTACCGCCGTGCACTTGCTTTGGATTACGGCCAGATACACTGGCGATTTGCGCTGGCAAGACTGCTTGCTGAGACCGACAGGATACCTGAGGCTATTCACGAGGCAAGGATTTGTCTACGCCTTCGTCCGGAGTTCAAGGCAGCAGAAAAACTTATTGCGGACCTGTCCATCTTACCAAGCGAAGTAACTAAAAAAAATCAGGCGCCTTAGTGCACTTAAAGATCGTAATAGTAGAGCTCAACTCTCGACTGTTTCCTGACGTCTGATAAATTAAAGCTGACAAGATAGAATTTCTCGTCGGGTGCACCAACGGGGACGAAGTATGCACAGAGGAGACGGACGTTGAATGTAAATCCTTAATACCTGAACGCTAAAAATGCTCAGATTATCCGACAATCCAGCTATTTTAACACCAGAAGCTCACTCGCTGACCGAACTTAACGGCACCTGGTGGGTAGCCCACACAAAGGCCCGATGTGAGAAGGTCTTTGCATGGGACATGTTTAATCGCGGTATAGGCTATTTTCTTCCGATGCGGGAAAAAATTATCTTCTCAGGTGGCCGCAAACGCCACATCATGGCGCCGCTTTTTACCTCTTACGTCTTTATCTGCGGTACAGAACTGGACCGTTACACAGCACTAACAACCAACCGTTTGTGCCAGACGATACAAGTAGTTGACCAAGACAGTTTAATAGAAGAACTTGCGGGCGTAGAAAAGGCCCTTTTGAGCAAAGCTATTATTGACCATTATCCTCATCTTCCCGTTGGCAAACGCTGCAGAATCGTCTCCGGCCCTATGATTGGCACCCAAGGTGTGGTTATCGAAAGAAAAAAAACAAAAGCGCGTATGGTCATTGAGGTCACTATCCTCGGCCAGGGCGCTGTTGTAGAAATCGACTCTGACCTATTGGAACCAATAGAGTGAAGGCTGACAACTAAATATGAAAACCTACCTATTTGTATATCTCGGCTCCGCCTTCCTGACGCTACTGATTACGCCGGTTGTTATATGGCTTGCCCACCGACTCAGTATTGCTGACGTTCCGGGAGCGCGCCACATTCATACAAAACCTATATCAAACATCGGAGGGGCGGCAATATTTCTCTCTATGATGTCTCTTACCGTTTGTGTGCTGTTCCTGTCGAACGTCATCGGTGATGCCTTTCGGAATATTCTACCTAAGGTAATTGTGCTGCTTTCTGCAGCTGCGTTTATATTTTTTGTAGGTTTGATTGACGATATTCGGACTAAGAGCCTGCGAGCACGTATAAAGTTTCTTGCCCAACTGGTTGCTGCGATTGCAGTGTATGCCGTCGGTATCCGGATAAGATCCGTGGTCGTTGCTGACTGGCTTACGCTTGATTTTGGCTGGTTCTCCTTGCCGCTTACACTGCTTTGGATTGTAGGTATTACTAACGCTGTGAACCTCAGCGATGGCCTCGACGGCCTTGCTGCTGGGATTTCAGCAATGGCCTGTGGAGTCATTGCCATCTTCGCCATCTATAGCGGCCAGGTTGTGATGGCGATATTGATGCTCGCGCTGCTCGGTAGTTTGAGTGGATTTTTATTCTTTAACTTCAATCCAGCAAAGATTTTTATGGGCGACTGCGGCAGCTTATTCTTAGGTTTTATCATTGCCTCTTCCAGCGTACTATGCTCGACCAAATCTCCCGTCCTGGTTGGACTTGCCCTGCCGGTTTTAGCTTTGGGAATACCTATCTTTGATACACTCTTTTCTATGCTCCGACGGTTCCTGGAGCGCCGTTCAATGTTTGCACCTGACCGCAGGCATTTCCACCACAGGCTAGTTGATTTGGGCCTGAAGCAGCATCAGGTGGTTATTACTATATATGTAGTGACGCTTCTTGCTGCCGGACTGGGGATGTTTATGATGGTTACCCGCAATAGTAATTCTCTGATAATTTTCTTCTGCATCTTATTATTGCTGCTTCTTGTATTCCATGTTGTCGGCTCCGTGCGGCTGAGGGAAATGATCGCGGGCCTTCAGCAAAAATATGCCATAAGCCACCAGGTACAGGATGAGATAAAGAACTTTGAGGATGCGGAGTTGCACTTTCGGCGGGCGGTGACTTTTAATCAATGGTGGCAGGCAGTCTCCAAAGCAGCGGACAGAATGGATTTTTTGAGTCTCAGCCTGCCTCTTATCAACCGTGATGGTACTGTTCGCACGTTAACCTGGCGAGACGATAGCCAAACACCCGAATCCGGTCATGACGAACTGCTGAAGGTAGACGTTCCCATTCGAGACCGTCGGGCCGGGCCATCTCTTACCTTGAGAATCGAAGTCTACCAAAACGGCTCTCTCGAATCTGTTGGCAGAAGGCTCGCACTCTTTACCCGCCTGATGGAGGAGCACAACTTAGTCAAGCTGCCAGGAAATGAAAAATAAACACTAAGAATAATGTCTTCTGAGTACATCGCAACCTTGACTCTGAAGGCAATCAGTGCACAATTCATATCTTGCGATGTACTATTTTGTGCAGCACTTGTGAGATGTAAAAGCTAAGGTTTTAAAGATGGGTTGGGAAACCTTTTTATGTTTCGGTGTTCTCATACTGATATTAGGTGGATTGGTCTACAACCGTCCGCCGGATATATTATTGCTGGGGGCGCTGGTTATCCTGGCGGTAGTAAGGATAATAACGCCCGAAGAAGCTTTGGCAGGTTTTTCCAACACAAGCATGCTGACCGTCGGTGCGCTTTATGTGATTGCCGCTGCTATGCGGGAAACCGGCGCACTCGATACAGCCGGGTCATGGCTCCTGAAACGAGCGAGTTCCGAGCGGGCAGTACTAGTGCGTATGGCTGGATCCCTTCCCGTGATGTCTGCCTTTCTAAATAACACACCAATCGTCGCAATGTTTATCCCAATCGTATCTGGTTGGTGTAAGAAGCACAGAATTGCTCCTTCACGACTGTTGTTGCCGCTTTCCTACCTTTGTATTATAGGAGGGACGTGCACCTTGATAGGCACCAGCACAAACCTTGTTGTGAATGGTTTAATGGAGGAGACATCGCGATCAAACCCAGAGCTAAGCCAAGCCTTACATCCTATGGGTTTTTTCGAACTGGGTTATGTAGGCTTGCCCTATGCGATCGTAGGTATCATCTACCTGCTCGTTATTGGGCAGCGCCTTCTTCCCAACCGTAAGGACCTTATTGAAAAGTTTACAGAATCGTCCCGCGAGTACCTCGTTAACATGCGCGTACAGTCCAATTGTCGCCTCATAGGCCAAACGGTTCAGGAGGCAGGGCTTCGGCAACTGCCAGGCCTGTTCCTCGTCGAGATTACTCGTGACGACCGGGCAATCTCACCCGTTCTGCCAGACTGTGTTCTTAAATCAAACGATATCCTCACGTTCACAGGGGTTGTGAGCACAATTGTGGATCTTGAAAAAATACAGGGGCTTGTTCCCATCGCTGATGAAGGTTATGAAACCCATGCTGCAAAACGACGAGAGCGCGTGCTTTGCGAAACCGTGGTTTCAAAGACATGCCCCAGTGTCGGGAAAAGCATTCGCGATGCGGATTTTCGTGCTCGGTACAACGCTGCCGTGGTTGCCGTCCATCGTGGCGGAGAGCAACTCGTTGGCAAGGTTGGGGATATGGTCTTAAAGCCCGGCGACACGCTTCTTATTCAGGCTGGTCCGCATTTTATGCGCGCCAATAGAAACAATTCCCATTTTCTTTTAGTGGGTAGTATCAACGATTCCCGGCCTTTGCGACACGACAAGGCTATATGGTCTTTGATTTTGCTGGTTGTGCTAATAACATTGATGGTTAGCGGTATGATCAAAATCGTTTTGGCAGCGTTTTTGGTAGCCGGCCTGATGGTCGCCACCCGCTGCATCTCAGCTTCGCATGCTCGTCAGAGTGTCGATTGGCAGACTCTGGTTACTATCGCAGCCGCTTTTGGAATAGCCAAAGCCCTTATTAACTCAGGATGTGTGGATTCGATTTCGGCGCTTTTTACAGGTCTCACCGGGCGTTTGGGACTGTACGGAGTGCTTGCCGGAGTTTACCTTATGACCAGTCTGCTCGCCGCAATGGTGGGTAATAACGCTGCTGCCGCACTTGTTTTCCCGTTTGCTGTAGTGATTGCCGGGCAGACCGGAGTCAATCCACGACCTTTTGTTATGTGTGTGACTTTCGCAGCATCGGCCAGCTTCATAAGCCCACTAAGTTATCAAACAAACCTAATGGTCTATGGCCCTGGCGGCTATCGCTTTACGGATTTTGTACGAGCCGGTTTACCCCTTAATATTTTGCTCCTGATCTGCGCCACCATACTAATACCGCTTGTATGGCATTTTTAACGTAAATATAATAGATTGATAAAAAATATCCTGGGAAAGTTAGTACACAAGTAGAATCTATTGATTGGTACTCTGGAGAAGTAACATTGTTCCGGATTTGCTTTGTTGATGACGATAAGGAGTTTGAGATTCCTCTGTTCTGTGATGTGTTCGGGGAAGCCTTTGATATAATCGCGGCAAGTGACTACGCTGAACTAAAATCTCAGATCGATAGCCGAGAAAAGTGGAAACCTGATCTGTTTGTTCTCGACTTGTAC
>SMTZ1_10034634_pt1 | contig 12850 bp, 11 predicted proteins | sample DeeMarSWOR136_30_FD_25667 | JGI IMG/M metagenome (IMG submission 25667) | reverse complement strand
TAATCTTCAACGCTGACATCGAGGCGGTATACTTCGCGGATTGTTTCGTCGGAGCCAATTATGTCGATTAGTGCAGCGTCAACTCCAGCAGCCTTCAACCGTTCTGCAGCAGAAAAGTCGACGACCCCTGTGTGAGCGATGACAGTTAGACCTAGCTTCTTCTTTATCTGGGCGATGGCGTCTACGAACTTGTCGATGGGAACAGAACCGTCCGGAAGGCATCCGCCACTTACGAGACAGCCAACCGCTCCATCGTTTTTCAGTTTTGCGCAAACATCAAACAGTTCTTCTGGAGTTAGGGCGGGAACCATGGTGTCTAACACTTTTCCGTTGCAGTGCTTACATTTCAGTGCGCAGGAGGAGCCTGTGATTGAGATTGATGGGAAAGCGTTTGGAGGCGAACGGAAATGTTTGCTTTTGTAGTAGACAAAACTTGGAGCATAAAACCGAATTTTTCCTGTCCTACTAGGAAAATATCCTCCTTCAATTAGCGAAACTAACTCTTTTTTTGGCATCCGCCATACAGTGTCAGCATCTAGGTTTGACATACATGTCTACCATCGTAATGGCTTTCTAAAAAACTTTTGAGAGTTAGTTGAGGATGACCCAGAGAACCTACTCTTTGGTGGCTCTGTTTGATTGCTCCTTTTAGCCTCCGTTTTTGGGAGAGACAAATATAGCACCAAATTACTAACTATAGATTCCAAAAACGTTCGGTGCTCGTTAATGACTAGTGCATCTATCCCTAAAAGAATCCGTGTTTCCACCGGTTCAGCCATAATGCTCGGCTTGTTGAAGGGCAAACTTGACGCCAAACCCACAACCGTCTATCTGCTGACCTGTCGAAAAGCAAAGTGCTCCGCCAACTGCGGTTTCTGCCCACAAGCCAGAGACAGCACGGGTAGAGCCGACATGCTCTCCAGAGTCACTTGGCCCACATTCCAGACAAAACAGGTAGTCGATGGAATAGAGAGAACCGCACAAGACGGATCGATAAAGCGGGTTTGCGTCCAGACGCTCAATTATCCACAGGTTTTTGACGAGGTTTTGCTTCTTGTTAGGGAAATCAAGTCGCGAGTAGCTGTTCCCGTATCCGTTTCTTGTCAGCCCTTAAACCCGGAGAAAATGAAGAGGTTAGCAGATGCGGGGATTAATCGGATGAGCATGACCTTACCGTTGGGAGAGACAGCGTGATGCATTGCGGGAGGCTGTTAGAGTCTTCGGCGAAGGCTCCGTGAGTACACATCTTATTGTGGGTCTAGGAGAAACAGAGAAGGATATTTGCAAAACGATTCAATGGTGCGTTGATTCGGGAGTCTATCCAGGATTGTTTGCCTTTACACCAATTCCCGGAACCGCGCTTGAAGACAATCCCCAACCTTCACTGAGCAGTTACCGGAGGGTTCAGGTTGCCCATTACCTCTTAACCCACAGGAAAACCCGATTTGAAAACATGGCATTCGACAGGAACAGTTGTCTCAGATACTTCGGAATCCCTAAGGAACGGCTGCTGGAAGTCGTAGACACGGGCGAACCGTTTCTAACTTCGGGATGCCCAGGATGCAACCGACCCTACTACAATGAGAGACCGGGCGGTCCCCTCTATAACTATCCAAGGCAACTGCTGCCCAAAGAGATTGAGGAAGCAAAAAGAATACTGGGGTTTTAGACCCAGACTTTTTTGGGTTTTCTCAACAGCAGAACAAAGACGGTGATGCTGGCAACAACGGTTGTTGCGATAAAGATGTACATCAGATTTCGGGTAGAATCTCCGTCGTTGCTGCCTGATTGCATTTCCGTGTTTTCTTTGATGATAGATTGGTAAGTGGCATTCAATTCATCATATTCTGCTTGAAGATGTTCTAATGCCAAGTTTTTAATGTACGTCAAAGCAAATCCTGATGAAGGAATCTTTTCCGGGCAACCCATGAAATCCCATTCACAACTTATGAATCCGTATAATACTCCGGGGGAAAGGTTGTCAGGGATTGCTATGTCATATTGCGTTTCATGAAAAGTGAGGGAAGAACCTTCGATGTGAGTGATGTTGATTAAGGTAACTTCGGTTGTAGCGTTTACCCGCCCACATATCCTTATGTAGATATAGTCGACGTCAATTTGGGTAACAGCTTGCGTTGTCACATTGATGCTTATGTTCTCGCCGGGATAGGCTTGAATCGGAGCACTAATGTCTATCGTGAGACCCCCATAATCAATGTGATGCATATTCTTTGTTTCTTCAGGGGCTGAGTAGCCGACTCCCGAAAAGGCTAGGATTAAAAGGATTGTACATAGCATCATTACACACAATTTTTTGAGCGCCATTTTTTTCGCCTCTTAAAATCACTGTTCCTTCTTTTTCGTATAGAGAAATATTTAACAGTTTTTATTATCTTTGAATATGCCTCTCTATCGGAACCCCAGAAACCTATAGAAAACTTTTAGAAAAAAATGGTTCGCCGCAAATCACCGTATTGAACGGACAAATTTTTGGTACATATAACCGAAATAAATCATAGCGAATATGGCCAAAAAAACCTCGAACGACAGTATCATCTGGTTCTGCTCGGTTGCCTTGAAAATTCCTGTTTGAGATATATCCCAGAAAACCAGCATCTGCAGAAAAATGGCGCTGCTTATGCAACCGAGACCCAAACTGTGGAACAGGAATCGCAAGCGTAATGGCACTTTGCTCATTGTTCTTCGGAAAATGCTTACGCTGAGACCTTATCTCACTTATGAAAAGGAAATAGAGATTAGAAAAAAGGATTTGAGCTACCTATCTAGGCAGTTAATCCCACAGTTCTCTAGCTTATCTCCAGCGCCAAATCTTTCTTCCATAGAAGACCTCAGGCAATATTAGGAGACCTGACAGAGAGAAGGGCACGACAATAGCCCAGTCCATTGGGTCTAATGGCGCTGTTCCTAGCAAACCAGTGTAAGGCACCAGAACCGTTAATATTCCTGAGACAACCACTGCAAACAGCAAGAACTTGTTTGAAGTGAAACTTAACCTGAAGGCGCTCTTCGTTTCTGACCTGCAGTTCCACACAATCAGCAGTTCCTGTAGAGTTGCCTGCACAAAAGCCATAGTTTGTGCTTCTTCCAAGGGGCGTCCCCACACAAAGTAGGCAACCGCAAATAGCACGCCAGTGCCTATGAATTGGGTCACAAAAGTGGCTAAGATTGAGGCGAATCTGCCGTGCAGTATGCCTTCGGTAGGGTCTCGCGGCTGTCGGCTCATCAGGTCTTCCTGTGGCGGGTCCATGCTCAAAGCTAATGCAGGTCCGCCGTCTGTCACCAGGTTTATCCACAAAATCATTGCGGGTGTTAAGGGCAGTATGAGGTTTTCCCATCCCATGAACGGTCCCATCAGCGCGAAGACGCCTATGACTAGGAGTTCGTCGAAGTTGGAACGTAGCAGGAAGAAGGAGAATTTGCGTATGTTGTCATATATGGCTCGTCCGCCTTCAACTGCGGTAACGCCAGCACCATGTCTGCGGCTTCTCGGGTTACGTCGGTTCCTGTGATGCCCATGGCAACGCCTATGTCTGCCTGTTTAAGGGCTGGCGCGTCGTTAACGCCGTCCCCGGTCATGGCGACGATGTGTCCCTTCTTTTTCAGGGCTCCAACTATCCGAAGTTTATGTTCAGGAGAGACCCTAGCGTAGACTGATGCTTCTTCCACTATTTTGTCGAATTCTTCTTCGCTCATTTTGTCCAGTTCTGCGCCTGTCAGAGCCACATCGTTTTCCATTATGCCTAACTCTTTGGCTATGGCAACTGCTGTGAGTTTGTGGTCTCCAGTGATCATCACGGTTTTTATGCCTGCTTTCCGGCACAGCTCGTTGGCGCCCTTTGCTTCGTCTCTGGGCGGGTCAATCATTCCAGCCAAGCCTATGAAAACTAGGTTACTCTCCAATTCTTCTTCGTCATATTTTCCGGTTTCAGCTTTCGGTAACTCTTTGTAGGCTACAGCGAGAACACGAAGAGCTTGACTTGCCATCTCCTCGTTGGTCTTTAGGATTTGTTCCTTCTCTTCCTTGGATAAATTGACTGATTTACCGCCCTTGAGGATACGCCCTGAACGTTCCAAGAGGAGTTCAACGGCTCCTTTAACATATGAGAAGTTATCTCCTTCCGGAGACTTGTTAACAGTGGTCATGCGTTTCCTTTCAGAGGTGAAGGGCACTTCCTGCAGACGCGGATAATCTTTCTCAAGACCCGCCTTTGTCATACCCGCCTTAGCGGCTGCAACAATCAAAGCGCCTTCAGTAGTGTCGCCTAGCACTTTTATCCCGTCATAAGCGGCGTTAGAGCATAAGGTGCTAGCTTTCAACAATAGAGTAAGATCTGAATTTCCCGTTGGGTCTACGGAAACACCGTTTACAAGGAAATCTCCTTTCGGCTCGTAACCGGCGCCAGTTACGTCAACAATTTTGTCATCTACGTAGATTTTGCGAACAGTCATTTCGCCTTTTGTTAGAGTCTTCTGATTAGGGCTTTACGTTTTGCAAGTTCTCTGGCGCCTAAGGCAAGAGAAACGGTTACAACGGCGGGCAGTCCCTCGGGAACAGCGGAGACTGCAAGGGCGATTGCTGTTTCAAATGCATCGATTATTTGGTCTACAGCATATCCTAGGTTGGCGCCTCCACTCAGAACAAAGATTTCATAAAGTTCAAGCGCAAATATGACGGCGCTCACGAAGACGATTATTATTCCCAGCTTTTTGGCAAACTTAGTTAGTTTCTGCTTGAGGGGGGTTTCTGTCTGCTCTACTGCTTGAACCATTTCGGCGACTTTGCCGAATTCTGTTTGCATTCCAGTGGAGGTTATTACCGCTTTGCCTCTACCATAGGTGATGTGGGTAGCCATGAAAACAGAGTTTTTTCTGTCAGCCACAGCCGTTTTTGGGTTAAGAACTACATCTTTCTTGTCTACTGCTGTAGATTCACCTGTGAGAACAGCCTCGTCAGTTTTCAGGTCTACAATTTCGAGGAGTCGAGCATCAGCGGGGATGCGGTCTCCGGATTCTAGGAAAACGATATCTCCGGGCACAATCTCTCGTGAGGGAATAATTTTTTCTATTCCATCTCTTAGAACTCGGGCTTTGGGAGCCGTAAGCTGTTTCATGGCTTCCATTGCCTTTTCTGATCGGTACTCTTGGACAAAACCGACCACGGCGTTTAAGACCACGATGGCGCCTATGGTTGCGGCGTCTACGAATTCTTCACCCTCGGATCTTGTAACAGCAATCACAATGGAGATGATCATGGCGATTATAAGCATGATAACGAAGATGTCCTTGAATTGTCCGAGAAATATCTGAAGCGGAGTTACGCCTTTCCTTTCCATCAGCTCGTTGGGTCCAAATTCTTGGAGTCGACGCTCAGCCTCTTCAGTGCTCAAGCCTGCTTTGGTGGCTTTCAGAGATTCTAGGGCTTTCTTCTTTTCCATTGCGTGCCATTCAGTGCTCATTTCAACCGCCTATCTTACAGACTGGAAGATTTTGAAGTTTAAGGGTAACATTGCTCTTAAAAAGCGTTTCTTCCAATCTGAAGCAAAAATCTTCTTACGGCTATAATAAATTCTGAAATTAGACTCAGGGTTTGAGCTTAGATGCCGAAACTGAACTGTGAGCCAAACACTCTGATAAGATTTCGGCGAAAAACTTAAGACAGACATGTTGAAACCGTAATACCTCAAAACACGGGAGCGTAAAATTCATGATGATTGATTGGACAATTGCGCCGATCACGGCTATAGCCTCAGTATTAGTTGCAATTTACCTTTATTTCTACATCAACAGGCAAAGTAGCGGAACCGCGAGGATGCAGGAAATTTCGGACGCCATACAGGAGGGCGCCAGAGCATTCCTGAAAGTGGAGTTCAAGTATCTTGCGGTGTTCGTTGTGATAGTAGCCGCAGTCTTGGCGATATTTCTTAACCCAGTTATGGCGGTAGCCTACATTTTCGGTTCGATATGCTCTGCCTTGGCGGGATTCTTGGGGATGACAGTTGCATTGAAAGCAAACGTCAAATCAGCAAACGCTGCAAAACAGGGACTGAACAGAGCTTTCCCGATAGCCTTCCGTGGAGGAGCAGTTATGGGATTATCTGTAGTTGGGTTAGCTCTTCTGGGAATAAGCGTGGTATATTCGCTTACTGGTGACCCCGAATTGGTTCTGGGCTTCAGCTTTGGAGCAAGCGCCATGGCATTGTTCGCAAAGATTGGGGGCGGAATCTACACAAAAACTGCTGATGTTGGTGCAGACCTTGTGGGCAAAGTGGAGATGGACATTCCGGAAGATGATCCTCGAAACCCTGGGGTTATAGCGGATAATGTGGGCGATAATGTTGGTGACGTGGCAGGTATGGGGGCAGATCTTTTTGACTCCTATGTAGCCAGCATTGTGGCAGTGATGATATTGGGTGTGGCACTGTCTAAGCTAGCTCCTTATGCCTCGATATCATATGGCGATGTGCCATTAGTGTTTGCTGGATTGGGTATTTTAGTTTCAATTTTGGGAGTTGCAATAGTTCGAGTGGGCAAAAAGGGAAATCCTGGAAGTGCTCTCAACATGGGAACATATCTGACATGTATCATGTTTGTCGTCTTAACTTATGCAGTGACACACTTTATGGACATTAATATTGGCGTCTGGGCTGCAGCGGTCATTGGATTGGTTGGCGGTGTTATCATCGGAATCACCACAGACTACTTCACGTCGATAGACAGAGCTCCGGCAATAAAAACAGCCGAGGCATCACAGACTGGTGCTGCCGTTAACATAATCACAGGCTTTTCTTATGGGCTGCTGAGTATGTTTCCGCCGCTTCTGGGAATAGCTTTTGCATCTATAGGATCATACAGTGTAGCCGAATATTTCATTGAAGCTGAAGGGGCTGGAGTTTACGGAATTGGCATGGCGGCAGTTGGAATGCTGTCCATTGTTGGAATGATTGTGGCTGGTGACGCTTTCGGACCAATTGCAGACAATGCAGGAGGAATTGCAGAGCAGGCAGGATTCGAAGAAGAAGTATTGGATATCACGGCTAAGCTTGATGCCGCTGGCAACACAGCCAAAGCCATAACAAAAGGATTTGCGATTGGAGCAGCAGGGTTAACGGTGATTGCGTTGCTTGCAGCGTTTAAAGCGATAGTGCAAGAGGAGCTGGGGATAACAATTGTCTTCGATCTGATGGATCCGTTGGTTTTGACTGGCGCACTTATTGGCATTGCTGTACCCGCAGTGTTTTCGGCAATGGTGATGCTTAGTGTTGGCAAAAACTCGTTTAAAATGATTGAGGAGATCAGGCGGCAGTTCAGGGATATTCCTGGTCTCAAAGAGGGCAAAGAGGGCGTGAAACCGGATTATGCGTCTTGTGTAGACATAGCTACGAAGGGTGCTTTGAAGGAGTTGATTCCTCCAAGTGTTCTTTCTATTGGCATCACGTTGGCGGTTGGGTTCATTGGTGGAATTCAGGCTCTTGGCGGTTATCTGGCAGGCAGCATCTTTTCGGGGCTGATCTTTGCTCTGTTGATGTCTAACGCTGGCGGATTATGGGACAACGCAAAGAAGTATATTGAGGCTGGAGCGTTTGGCGGTAAAGGTTCAGATCCTCACAAGGCTGCTGTTGTAGGCGACACTGTGGGAGACCCATTCAAGGACACTGCAGGGCCTTCACTGAACACCTTGATAACGGTGATGTCTTTGGTGGCTTCAGTGTTTGCTCCAACAATAGTCCTGTATGCGCTACTGTAGAAAACGCAGCTAAAGGGATGCTTTACCGAGGAAAGTCCACTCCTCGGTCACAAACCTTTCTTTTCTAATTTTTTCAGCCAGCTTCTGTTCGTATTCTGTGAGTTCTCCATCCACAAACTGAACATCTAGCGCTTTCTCAAAGCCCCTAACTAAGGCTTGGTACGCTTCTTCTGTAGAAAATTCTGAGTCAAGTTCTTGTCTTGCAGAGGTCAGCTTTCTTTTCGAGACTGCAAGCACATCGTTTAATGTTTTTGCCCAAGGAACCCTCAGAAACGTGAACATTTTTTCATGATCAATGTCCAGCAGGAACGTGCCATGCTGAAGCAGCACGCCCTTTTTGTTTGATTGGGCGTTTCCGGAGATTTTTTTTTCGCTTATTGTTAGGTTGGGGCACCGTTTCGGGTCTGGTGGGTGGTAGTCGGCTTCGGCTCCTAGGATTTTTACTGCTTCGTTGAGTCCGCTGCAGATTCTCTGGTATGCACTGAGCATGTCCAGGTCCTTGCATCCTAGGTCTTTTGTTTTGGTTATTATGCTGTAGGTGATTTCTCCGTCTGAGTCGTGGTATACTGCTCCGCCGCCTGTGATTCTTCTCACAATGTCTACGCCGTGTTTTCTGCAGTTTTCTACGTGAATTTCAGCGGAGGGTGTTGGGTACCCGGTTTTCGATTCTTGCTTTCATTATTGCTTCGTCGATTGCCATGTTTGTGTAGGCGTCTGCTGTTTCGGGTTTGAGTAGTCTCCAGTGGTCCATTTTAGCTTCAGGAGATAAAAAGTGGAGAGGAGATTATTAAAGTTGGAGTAAGAGTGGAACTGCTATGATGGTTCTTCTTGGTTTTCCGGAAAAAAGACTGTTTTCAACAATGAACCTTTATTAGGCTCCTAATATGCGAGGTGAGATAGGGGTTTCTGGCGCAGTAACTAGGGCAGAAAAAGAGTTAACAAACTGCAGTTTAGACATAAAAAAGCGAATAAAATCTTCCACGGATTTACGGTAATAGTTAAATGCCCCTGTTTCTTTGTATTTGCTCTAACAAGAATAAGGTCTCCCCTCAGATGACTGTGCTAGAACAAAAATCGAATCTCTACCCTGCCTCCCCCATCTTAGGATTATTGTGTGGTCTCACTTTCTGCGCCTCCACCTGCCTTCCCCACATCACGTGTTACATCGCAGGCTTCGGAGGAGTAAACCTTGTTGTCATGGGACTTGGCGTCTCAATCAACTCTGTATCGGTCATCACTTAATGGAGAAAAAAGGATGCTGGAAACTATCGCAGAAATATTGCGTGCAATAATCGCGGTAGGGTTAGTGACAGCTGGAGTACTGGCAATACTGGTCTGGGTGAGGAATCTCACTAGAAAATTGAGCATCCTGAGACTCTTCATTCAGATAATAGCTTCAATCGCGATTTTTGTGATCTTGCTTTTCTGGCCTCTTCCTTGGAACCCCATACTTTCTGGACTCGTTTTTTCCATAGCCTTAAGGCTAACGCTCGTCTTCGCCTTAATTGTTGTCAGCACTCTTGTTTTAGGGCGCTTCTTCTGCGGATGGCTCTGCCCCTACGTCTTATATATGGATCTGCTTACCCGTCTCCGAAAGGCACTTAGAATACCGCACTGGAACCTGCCTGAAAAACTCAATAACGGTCTAGATGTGCTTAGATATGTGATGCTGGCCTCCTTTTTGGCGGTCGCCCTTATTTTCGGTGTTCTAAACGCGGACGTGTGGCGTTATGTGATAATGTTTATGGGGCCTTTCAAATCTCTAATCATAGTTTTCCTGAGCCCAATAGAACCACTGATCGAACAAACAGGAACAGCTTTAGGATTCGAAGTGTGGGGCGCCAGTTTCCATGATCTGAGGGGAACAATAAATTACTTTAACGGTCCCGACCTTATCTTGATCACTTGGCTCGTTTTCTTCGCCTTCACTGCAGGTTCATTCATGGTAAGACTGCTTTGGTGCCGATTCTGCCCTGTAGGCGCAACACTCTCCATCTTGAACAAATTTTCAGCCCTCAAGTGGGCTCCCATCCTGCACATAGACAAAATAGAAGAAAAGTGTACAAAATGTGGCATATGCAAAAGAGTTTGCCCCCTGCAGGTCACAGAGGTATACGAAGAAAAGGGAGGCAATGTAACGGCACCGAAATGTATACATTGCTTCCGTTGTTTAGAGATGTGTCCGTATGAGGGTTGCCTAAACATAAAAATGGCTGGAAAAACAATCTACAAATCCAAAAACTGGCTAAAAGAAGAGGAAGAATGAGGAGAATCTAATGGCAAGCGAAATCGAAACATCAAAGCCGCATCCATTAAAGTGATGGAGCAAAACATCAAAAGAATGAAAAAGACATGGCCGAACCGACCGGAAGCCATGGAGTACTTTGATGAAATCTCAAACTTTTTTGGGCAACGCGAAAAGGAGATTCGTGAACAAAAAGAGGCGGGAAAAAAGCTCATCGGATACACCTGCATGTTCGCGCCTATAGAATTCATTTTGGCTGCAGGCGCAATTCCAGTTCGCGTAGGCTCGGGATGGTATGACGCAGCGAAACTTGGAGACAGAATCATGCCGGTTGAGGTCTGCCCAGTTATAAGGTCCACGGTTGGCGCAAAGATGGTGAACCTATCCCCGTACCTTGAGCTCAGCGACGCCATAATAACCCCTCTCACATGCGATGGCAGAACCAAACTGAGCGAAATCCTATCAGACTTCAAACCTGTATGGTGTATGACTCCTCCACGCGTCAAAGATGATCCCCAGTCCCTGAGCCTCTGGAAGGAGGAGATGCAGGTGATAAGAGGAAAAATCGAGGAATTGACAGGGACAAAGATCACCAAAAGCAACTTGAGGTCAGCCATAGAGAAGATGCAGAAGGCAACGAAGGCTTTCCGTAGGCTACAGGACTTGAGGAAAGGCCCTCCGGTAATCACGGGAAGGGATGCGATGCTAGTGAGTCAAACCAGCCTTTGGGACGACATAGAACGGTGGACCCAGAAGACAAATGAGCTGTGTGACGAGCTGGAGAAAAGGGTTGAACAAAAAATGTGGGCTTTCCCTCCTGACACCTCAAGGGTGATGATTACGGGAACTCCAATGCTGTGGCCTGACAGCTGGAAGGTTCCCAATCTGATTGAAGAATCTAACCCTGCTGGGGTGCTGGTTGTTGATGAGCAGTGTTCAGGTGACCGGATTCTCTACGACCCGGTGGGTGTAGACGAGTGGACTATGAGCGACATGTTCGATGCCGTAAGCGAAAGATACCTTATGGCTTCCACATGCCCCTGCTTCACCTCAGAGCATGGAAACGAGGACCGCGTCAACTGGATCATGGACAGAATCAAAGAGTACAAGGTTGACGGAGTGATTTATTACGTAGTTCGAGGATGCATACTCTACGCCATGGAGTACGCGCGAATCAAGCGTATCCTAGACCGCATGGGACTGCCCGTATATTACCTTGACACCGAATATACGAGGGAAGATGTTGGGCAGATGAAGACAAGAGTCGAAGCATTCCTAGAGATGCTGGAAGCAAGAATTGACATATGAGGAGAAAACGGAAAGTGGCAATATCCGCCGGAGTAGACATGGGCACCCAACGGGTGAAAGTAGTCATCATGGAAGACAAGCAGATCTTATCCCAAACCCAAAACTTCCTGGGATTCGAACCCACCAAAGCCGCTGAACAAGCCTTCGAAGAGGCACTACAGAAAGCCAAGCTGTCCCGCGAGGACATACAGCATGTTACAGCCACCGGCTCCGGTGCAGGGATGGTTTCCTTCGCAGACAGCACTGTCAGCATGATGGGAGCCGACGCGCGGGCAGGAGCATACTTTTTCTCTTCAGCCAGAACTGTGATAGATGTTGGGGCTGAGGAGGCGCGGGCAGTGAGGTGCGACGAGAAGGGGGTGATGCTGGATTTCGTGGTGAACGCCCGGTGCGCAGCTGGAGCCGGCACATTCATTGAGGCTATGGCAAGGGCGCTGGAGGTGGAGTTGGAGGATATGGGTTCCCTGTCCCTGAAGGCGGAGAGGGCGAGTCCCATAAATGCCAGTTGCGTCATCTTCGCAGAGTCTGATGTGGTTTCGCTGATTCACAGAGAAGAACCGAAAACTGAAATCGCCCGAGCTATCTTTGACGCCATGGCTGAACGGGTCTCCTCCATGGTGCTCAGGTTGGGAATAAACCCGGATATTGTGCTTGTGGGGGGCGTGGCTAAAGACGTCGGTTTCGTTGCCTCGCTTAAGAGGAGACTGGGAACGGAGATACTGATACCTGAAGAACCGTTGTTTGCTGGTGCTGTAGGCGCCGCCTTAATTGCTGCCAGAAGAGCTGGAAGGAGGCAATAGGAAGATGGGAAATACAGAAGAAAAAACGGAATACTGGAGATGGCTTGAATACCACAGTGTTATGCCAGGCCGAAACTGGAAAAACGCTGAAATAATAACTGCTGGAGTGGATGTTGGTTCGGTGGGTTCCAAGGCGGTTATCATGGCTGATGGAGAGGTATATTCGTGGAGCGTAATGCGAACCGGCTCTAACAGCTCTGACAGCGCCAAGAAAGCGCTTGGTTGGGCTATGGAAGATACCGGATTGACGTTAGAGGACTTCAACTATATTGTGGGAACTGGTTACGGCAGAGTGAACGTTCCCATGGCTAACCGAGCCATCACAGAAATTGCGTGCCACGCCAAAGGCGCCAACTACATTTGGGGACCGACGGTGAGAACAGTGCTGGATGTGGGAGGACAGGACGTTAAGGCAATCCGCTGCGACGAGACAGGCAAAGTGGTCTCTTTTCTGATGAACGACAAGTGCGCAGCAGGCACGGGACGAGGAATGGAAGTCATCGCTGATTTATTGAAGATACCAATCGAAGACGTTGGCAAAGTATCCCTGAGCGTAACCGAAGAACCCAACCCAGTCAGCAGCACCTGCGTGGTCTTCGCGAAAACGGAGGCGGTTGGACTGTTGCGTAAAGGATGGTCCAAAGAAAAAGTCTTAGCCGCATACATGAGAGCCATGGCTATCAGAATGAGCGAACTTATAGAGAAGGTGGGCTGCGAAAGAGACTTCGTCAT
>SMTZ1_10005403_pt1 | contig 12850 bp, 8 predicted proteins | sample DeeMarSWOR136_30_FD_25667 | JGI IMG/M metagenome (IMG submission 25667) | reverse complement strand
GATTTTGGATAGAAACAAATCTCAATTATTCTTATCGAATGAATGATTTCTATGTTAAGGGGTATGAAAATTATCACATTGTTGGTGCAGGAGTAAGAGGTGGCTATGCCTTTATTCTGACTGATCCAAAAGTAGTTCTCCAATTCTATATTTCTGGTTACCCAGTATATGATCTTTCAAATAATAGATGGAACAGGGTTGATTGGCATAATAATTATGTCTATGGTGTGGGTTCACAATTTAGAATTAAGCCTGAAAATTTCTTTTGTTTTAAACCACGAGATTTTTACCTGGAAATATTTGCTGAAAAAACCTGGATTACCTATTGCCCTAATGAGTTTTTTTTTACTGGTCATCGTCCATCTGATGATTTTAAATCGGGACTTCGGTATTGGCTCTCATTGACAGGACAAGAATCAGCAAACTCTGACACTCAATATTTAAAGAAAAAAATTTATATATGGTTGGACTCTGCGGGTGCGTTTTTCTATGCGAAAAGTAGTTTTTATAATGTGCGACAAACAGGATTTTATTTAGTCAATCTCAGTAATCGATTCGGCTTAGGATTTGATACCTCGGTATTTTGGCCAATCGAAATGTATTTTGCTCACCATCTGTACCTGGATTTGGGACAAAATGAATGGAATAAGTTGGATTGGAATAATCGATATATTTTCGGCGGTGGATTACGATTAAAACATTTGCGTTTTTTTAAACATAGACCTAAAGAGATTAACATTGAATTATATCCTTATTTAGAAATGTTATGGATTCTATATAATGAAAAAGTATCATATGTTCCAAGTTATCATCCAACATTTGATATCCAGGCTGGTCTCTCATTCTGGCTTTCTTTTAGCCAATAAAAAATAAGAGATTATTATATGCTTAGTATTATAAAACATAAGCGAATTTCGAATAGTCATGATAACTCATTATTCCTTTTGTATTTAAATACTCAGTTGCTTTCCTATCTGAAAGAAAAAATAAGTTATAGATCTATTCCAATAACTGCATCAATCGTTATCCTGGTTTTTCTTCAATCATGTAAGACTGAATATGGGCCCAGAGAAGATGATTTTCCAATTTATGTAAATACACTCCGTACAGGTTTCGACATGGGCGTTGAAAGCTCTGAGAAACTACGTGATTGGCTATATGAGATAGATGGCTCTATGAAAATGGCCTATCCAGCCGGTCAAGAGGATGGCAGTGTTTTTATTGTCGTTGGAGCAGTTGCTTTGGAAAATGTAACAGAGGATTTTTCAGATTATAATTTCTTGGTTTTGGACCTGAAGGGTGAGAATGGAGGTGAATATGTAGTAATTGATATTGAAGATGGAACTCAATCTCCGTCGACTCCTCAATTTGTATCTGATCTAGACAAAGAATGGAAAACATACGTTTTCCCGTTTCTTAGATTTGGTGTTGATATCAATTTAAAAGAATTGCGTACGGTAACAAAATTTTCTTTTTACGGAAACATGCCACAAACTGTCCACTTTCGAAATGTTAGCTATCTAAAAGATATAGAAACCACAGTAACGGAACTACCTTTTTATATTTTCTCAAAACAATATATAGCTTCCGGATATAGATTAGGAGTTGCTATAGATAGTACAGCCATGAGCCCTGATTCTATGGAAATATATATCAAGGATGATTTTCTTGAAATTAATTATCCGTCTTCTAAGCAATGGGGTTCAGTATTTTTTTATCGTGAAGATGACATACCACAAGATTTATCCTGTTATGATTCGATTTCTTTTGAGTTAAAAGGCCATGATGGTAGTGAAATAGTTCATGTCGGTGTAAGAGATACGTCAAATTTCCCAAATGATGTTAGAATTGAAATCAATGATACGATATGGCATTCTTATGTAATACCTTGCTATGTTTTTACATTTATCAATTGGGAACAAGTTGTAGTAGCGGCTTCCTTCACTTTTTATGGGGAAAAAGCACAGTCCATATATGTTCGTAATATATATTATAAAAAACAATATTAGAGTCAGGGGGTAATTTGACCATGAAGTACTCATATAAAATCAGTTGTTATTGTATTGCTTTAATTCTATCACAACATATTGATGTCTGTAATGCACAGAAAGAGAAGGCATATCAGCATCTTTATGATATTATGGATCAATATCACAAAACAATAGATGTTTATACAGATCAGGACGCAGGCGGAAATAGTTATTATCCTTCTTTTATAGGGAATTATAATGCCCTTACAATGGACATGGATAATAATTCTTCTCCCCAATCGGGATGGAGTTGTATTGAAATACACTATAACCCAACTTCTCCACCAGATATTGATTGGGCCGGGATTCAATGGTTATTTCCCGATACAAATTGGGGATATTGGCAAGGTCGTGACCTAACAGGTTCTGATCGACTCAGCTTCTGGGCCAAAGGTGAAACTGGAAAAGAAAAAGTTGAGTTCAAGTTAGGGGGAGTTAACCGATCACCATTTCATAATCCAGCTATTCCATACCAGGATTCCTTTGATCTATTAAGTACAGGAATTCTCACTCTTTCTGATCAGTGGCAAAAATACCATATTGAACTTACGGATACGAATTTTTTTTCAATTTACTTGGATGGAAACAGCGGCTCAAATAATAGATATTTCTCTTCAGGTTGGTATAATGGTGATTTTAACATGATTGTCGATCCTTCTTGGCCAGATAATTCACATTCCGGACGGAGTTGTTTTAAAGTTGAGTGGACTGGCTTTACAGGATTGGATGGTTATAAATGGAATGGTATTATTTGGCAATTCCCTGAGGGAAATTGGGGATCAGAAGATGGTTACGACTTATTCGGTGCTACTAAATTGACTTTTTGGGCCCGAACAGATGAAGTGGGCCTAAAAATTAAATTTTTCATTGGCATTGATGGTGAAGATAGTTGTGGAGAAGTCGCAATTGATAGTGTATGGAGAACTATGTATTCCAATTGGACTAAATATGAGATTGACCTGACGGATAAGGACCTGTCAAATGTTCGTGGTGGATTTGGTTTTGTATTTGACGATGTTAACGATCCTGATCCTGATGGCTGTATTTTTTATCTTGATGACATTCAATTTGATATCCCGCTTTCAAATGATTTATCGAATTTGATCGGTGGTTTTGTATGTTCTTTAAGTGAAAGTAATAATCCTAATGGTTGCACTTTTTATCTTGATAATATTCAGTATGAATTATCAGAATCTGTGAAATCAGAAAGATTAAAAACTCCCCATTTTCTACGAAGTTATGTTCCTTCACCTGATACAGGTGATCAAATATTTCATAATGCTGCTTATGTATATGACAATGCACTGGCGATGCTTGCTTTTATGGCTAACGGAACACCAGAAGATTGGCAACGTGCTGAGGTTCTTGGTCGATCGATTATTTATTGCCAAGAAAATGATCGTGATTTTAAGGGTCAATATCTTGATTATCGATTGCGAAATGCTTATCGAGCTGGGGACTTAGCTGATCCTTCAACTGGATATACACTTCTGCCTTCGAAAACCGATGAACTTAATGCTGGTACTCATTCAGGTAATATGGCTTGGGCGATGATTGCTATGCTAACATACTATGAACAACAGAAGGATGAGGATTTTCTCTTTTCTGCAAAGAAAATGGGTGATTGGATATTTCAATGTATTGATTCCACAAGCCTGAAAGGCTATTTCGGAGGATATGAGGGGTATGGGCATTCAAAAGTATTCTGGAAATCTATTGAGCATAATATTGATATATATGTGGCATTTAAAAAGTTATATGCTATTACAAACGACCAGGTTTGGTTTGACCGGGCTGAACATGCGAAACACTTTATCGAAGCTATGTGGAATGAAAATGGTCCGTATTTTTGGATAGGCACCGATGACTCTGCCAATATAAATGATTCCACTCTGGTTGAAGATGCTCAGTCATGGGCGATAATGGCTATAAAAGATCCTCAGTATTTAGGGGCAATTGATTGGGCAAACAATAATCTTTCTTTATCACATCACGGATTTGATGGTTTTGATTTTAACACAGATTTGGATGGGATATGGTTTGAAGGCACGGCTCATATGGCCATTTCTTTTCTCCTGACTGGAGATAATGAAAACTATGATTTTTACATGAATCAATTGCGCAGTGCGCAAGTAAATGCGAGCAATGGTGATAGTTGCGGGATTGTAGCTGCTTGTCATGATGGTGTCTCAACAGGACTTAATTGGAGATATTTCAATAGATTACATGTGGGAGCTACAGCCTGGTACATCTTTGCTGAGACACAGTATAATCCCTATTGGAACGACACTGTTGAGCAAATTGCGGTAAACAATGATGACAATCAAAAGATCAACAAGACCCAATTAAGCATGGAATTGATGCCGAATTATCCCAATCCGTTTTATCAAAGCACGATTATACGCTTTTTCCTGCCCAAAGCAGACCACGTCAGCTTAAAAATCTATTCCCTCACCGGCCAACTTGTCGCTACTTTATTTAATGACCGAAAGCCGGCCGGTACGCATGAAATTGAATGGGTTGGAAAGAATAGTACTACCAATTCCATATCCAGCGGTATTTATATTGTACATTTGGAAAATAGTACAGATTTCATGTTAAGAAAAATCGTACTCATCAAATAAATGTGTTGGTAAGGGAGGTAAATCATGGATCCAAATATGTTTTCATCCTACCTATATTTGAAGACTTACCCTTATTGGGCAAGATTGTATAAAGGATAAGTCTTCACGGCAATAACCGGTTACATTTATGATCCAATCAGTCTTTAGTTTTATCTAATCTCAATCTTACTATAGGACAGTCATCAATCGCAGTTGGAAAAGGAATTGGTTGATATGGTGGGTCAGTATTTGGAGCAGTGCGTACCCAATTTTCTAGATCTTGATGTGTTTGTTCTTCAACAACCAAAGCAATGATTTCATATCTACCATATTCACCCTTTTGGCCAAAGTATACCAAAACATCCCAGTTGTTTCCAAATAATTGGGCTGCACCATTACCTTGAGGCCAGAATCCATTAAATCCAACTCTGTGCGCAAGAATCCATAGATATCCTGAAGGAGGTAAAGTAGCAGTTCCACTGATAAGAGCACTTCCACTTACTTGACTTCCCTCAGCTGGGGAAGTAATATTTACTTCGCAATCCTGCGCCCCTAGCTTAATTGTCATAAGAAGTAGAACTATTGGAATAATTAAATACTGCATTGTATTTTTTGCGGTCTTCATAAGTATAGTATTTATACGTTTATTAATATTGTGTAATAGTATCAAAATAATTCTTCATCAATAAAGCTGCTTTTCTCCATCTTCCTAACACATAAATTTCTTTAGCTTTTTCAATATTTTTCTGATCAAATAAATCTTTCATGTTTGAAGGTAATGAATCATATAATTCTACATATTTTCGAAATGCTTGGGCATATTGCTCATCATTAATTAAGCGTTCAATCTTCTTTAGATATAGTGAATAATGATCAATAAATATAATTTTTACACTATCATGATGTTCAGGTTGTTCAGCGGTCTTTGATATTCTAATTGTATCCACTTTTTGCATGGTGTCACTCTTAAATTCACCCTTATTATTCTCTGATGTATCATTACCATAAAAAAATATTCCTAATAGTGCTGCAACGATTATTGCCACAGCTCCTATGATAGCTGCAATAATCCTACTATAGGCAGTTTTTCTTGCTGCCTCAACTGTTGCTCGACTGTCTCTCTTTTTTATTTTTGACATTCGGTTTTCTAAATGTTAGCAACCAAGAAATATAAATATATATGTCTGTATCTATCCTACTTGTAATGGAAATTTAAATATAGGATAGCATCTGTTCTGAAGTTAATCTTTTTTTATATAACCGTATACGCATTTGCGATTCTTTTGAGAACTAAAAAACTAGTTTGATCTCAAAATTTACAGATTGGTCCCATTTCCGAGATTGGAGTATATCTACGACTGAGCCATAACAAATGACCTAGTGGAAATAATGTGAGGGACCAGTAACCATATAGATTCTACACTGACTGTTTTTTAGGTAAGGCTGCATTTTTGTGGAAGGCTACATCTCCAAGTAATATCATATATTCAAATTCATCATCGAAATCATCAATGTCTACGAAAACAGCCTGGTAAATCATTGATCCACAAGGCCCTGTTTTATTAAGACGTGGTACTACCTGCTCCACCAGAGTACATCTCAAACACTCCCTCCCCATAGAGTGGTTGAAGTGTCCTAAGGTAGAGCGTATCAGACTATAACCTAATCGTTCTTACAATCACATAACCAACGACTTACGCTTATGCCCCAAAATGATGGGTTGAGAATTTTCTAATTTTTACGGGCAAAACCACAAAGAACTAACGTATGGAACTAAGGTACAAAAATGCTCTCAAACCCCCATTATATAGATTAGGATTTTACACATGGATGATTTCATCCGCATTCATACTACGCGCCACAAGTTTGACTGCTATGAAAGATTGGTAGGGATGGAAAAAAAACTGCCGCAGGGAAAGTTCCTGAGGATACACCGTAGCTATATTATCAATCTTGATAAAATAGATTCTTTCACGAATACCTCGGTTCAGATAGGGCATAAAGTACTTGTCATTGGAAAGAAATTCAGGGAAACAGTACTTTCGAGATTGCAGGATGATCAATAGAGAAACACAGGCATAGCCTGGTTTCTTTTTATCCAACTGCCTGCAAGCTCGCTTGCTCAGTTGATTAAGATACAAGAGGATGACGTTATCAATAAACTAAATCCGCTAAAAGTTGCCCGGTTAAATCCATGGTGTTTTCTCGGAGGAAGTAATCTTCTTCTGTATCTAATCCTTCGAATTGTATTGCGTTTTCATAACACATTGCTGCACATGAACCGCATTCTGCGCACCAGGCAGGATTAATTCGGAGTTCATCCATTAGATCAACAATGGCACCATTCATACATACTTGAAGACAGTCATTACAAGCAGTACAATTAGGCTGGATTATGAAATAAGCCATAGCATGGAAGATATCATAAATATACTAAATTTAAGTAGTAAAAAACAACGATAACATCATAATATAAAATAGGAATTTTGAGACTTAATGAAAAACAAATAGGATAATTTTCAGCGACGTATTGCATGTTGGCAAGGGCAATACCGATACCGGATATGAAATTTTATATAGAAGCGTATGTTAACTGATAATTCACAGATTTCAGAGAGAAAGCTCAATACTCTAACAGCCATTATCAAATTATTAAGAGATTCAAAATCTTTTGATAAAACATTACAGCAAATTTGTGATATACTGCCTCAGGCATATTCTATTCCTGGTGAAGTTTCTGTAAAGATAACAGTGGATGAGCAAGATTTTTTCAGTAAACATTATCGTGATTCCCCATGGCTGGAGAGGAAATTAATTGCCTGCGAGGGAATGAGCGAGTGTTATATTGAAATTCATTTTTCAGAAGAATCGGAAGTACTTGATAATAAAGAGATTCGCTCAGAAGATGATGATTTTTTGAGTGATATAGTGATGCTTTTATCAGGTATTATATCACGTTATTTTCTCGAGAAATTATCCTATGATAATTCGGAACGACTAAAAGAGCTTGAAGGGATAACCCGCACTACCAATATTCTTAAACGGGGGGAAAGTCTTGAAGAATCCCTTCAGCAAATATGTGCTGTTCTCCCTGAAGCATGGCAGTTTCCTGAGTTCACCGCAGCGCGAATTATCTATAACGATAAAACCTTTGAAAGCCGCAAATTTAAGCCTACGCCCTGGGTAATGACACAAAGCTTTGAAATCCCCGATCAGGGGCAGGGATTGATTGAAATATATTACCTCAAGGAATTTCCTCAAGACTTCGAAGGACCCTTCCTTGAAGAAGAGCGCATCCTTTTGGATAATCTGGCCGCCATTATTTCCGGAATGGTTTCCAAGAAAGCAATCCAAGTTCTGCTAAAACAGAATACTGAACGATTAAAGGAATTAAGAGGGATTAATCAGACAACCCGTATCCTTAAGCAAAGTGAATCACTTGAAGATTCACTTGATATTTTATGTGCTGTCCTTCCGGAGGCCTGGCAATATCCCGAGGCTACAGCTATCCGGATTGTATTTGAAGATAAGATTTTCACCAGCCCAAACTTTACAGAAAGTAAATGGGTTCAAAAACAGGCTTTCGAAGCTCCGGGTAAAAAGAAAGGGACCATTGAGATTTTTTATCTGAAGGAATTTCCTGATGCTGATGAAGGTCCATTTCTTATTGAAGAGCGAAATCTTCTTATTAATATTTCAAATATAATCGCAGGATCGGCAACCCGCGAGGTATTTGATAAATTACTGAATGAAAATAAAGAACGTCTTAAGGAACTCAATGCAATCAATAAGACATCCGAAATTATCACTGCTGGCAAGCCTGTTGAGGAAACGTTGCAACAGATCTGTTGTATCCTTCCAAAATCCTGGCAATATCCAAGGTATACAGCCGTGCGCATACGCTTCGAGGAGAAGGAATATTGCAGCCGTGAATTTAAGGATACTCCCTGGTTCCAACAGGAGAATTTCATTACGCTCGATAACAAAAAAGGGAGCATTGAGATATTTTATTTAAAATCTTTTCTAAAGGCTTATGAGGGGCCATTCTTAAAGGAAGAACGTAATCTGCTCATCAATATTTGTAAATTAATCAGCGGGTACCTGGATAATCTGAAAGGGCGGGAAATCGTACAGAAAAACATTCTCCAACTACGAGCAAAACATAAACCGGTTGAGTATAGAGCATCGTTGGCGAAGAATAAAAATCCACTGCAATTATTCTTTAATAAACAGATCGCAGATAAGTATATCTACTTGGATATGATGAAGTTTAAGGTGAAGGAGATTCTATTTGTTGCAACCCTGTACGATGCCTTTACGTTACAAACTGAGGGGAGTTTCTTTGAACAATTCATGGGTGAAATCTATCAGTATAGTCTTTTTTCATTACCCCGGATCACAGGTGTAACTTCCTCAGAAGAGGCAATGGAATTGATGGATACCACACATTTTGATCTGGTCATTCTGATGGCTGGGATCGATAGAGACACGCCGGTTCAATTAAGCAGGCAAATGAAACAAAAGCAACCCGGTTTATTGATTTATTTATTGTCGAATCAAAAAAGCAATATTCAATACTACGAGGATTTGATTCCCAGGATAAATTCAATTGACAAATTGTTTATCTGGAACGGACATTCACAAATATTCTTTGCGATGGTTAAATCTCTCGAGGATAAAGTAAATGTCGACACTGATACAAAAATTGGCTTGGTACGCATTATTCTTTTGATTGAGGACTCTGCTCAATACTATTCAAAATATTTGCAAATCCTATATTCCATTGTTTTCGGGCATGTTCAAAAACTTTTACCAGAGGTTGAAACAAACGAACTTGACAAGATTGCCAAAATGCGTTCCAGGCCAAAAATTCTACATGCTCAGAACTATGAGGATGCAGTATATATTTTTAACAAGTACAAAGATTTTCTTGTGTGTATCATCTCCGATGTTGCATTTGAAAAGGAGGGAAAACTTGATCATAGAGCAGGGATGAAATTTATTAACTATGTGAAATCACATATTCATACTCTGCCAATCCTATTACAATCTTCCGATGATAAAAATATCAAAATAGCACAAAAGCTCGATGTGATATATATGAATAAAAATTCGGAGACCCTGCTGAATGACTTTAAACGATTTCTTACGAATAATATGGGTATCGGCGGTTTTGTTTTTTATGATAATGAAGGAAAACGCATTGCTGTTGCTCACTCACTTCGTGAATTTGAAACGCATCTTCAACATATACCTGATGAATCTTTTACTTTACATGCGCAGAAAAACCAGTTTTCTTTATGGCTTATGACAAGGGGTGAAATAGAGTTGGCTCGTTCATTAAATCCAATCAGAATGGATGATTTTTCATCTGTTCATGAGGCCAGAACTTTCTTTATTGAGCAACTCAGGAAATGTAGGGAGGAGAAAAAGAAAGGTAAGATTTTATCCTTTGAAGAGACTCCAATCATTAATGAAAGCAATATTATCACTTTTTCGGGTGGATCATTCGGGGGGAAAGGCCGTGGTTTAGCATTTATTAATACACTCATCAATAACCTGGATTTATCTTCTTTATCTGGCAAAATAAATATCCGAATCCCTAAAACAGTAATTATCGGTATAGATGAATTTGATCAATTCCTTGAACATAATAAGCTTTATGATGAAGTGATCAAACCCGGGTCGGGTTATATGGAGATCAGAAGGCAATTTGTTAAGGCTAAGCTTTCTCATAGTTTAATGATCAAGTTGAGAGATCTTATTAATCAAATTAATAAACCTATCGTTGTTCGCTCGTCAAGTCTTCTGGAAGACTCTGTTTCGCAACCTTTTGCCGGCATTTTCGATACGTATATCATTCCCTATTCCGGGGATCAAAAACAAATAATCCTTGAATTGTTAAGCAATGCCATAAAGCTTGTATTTGCTTCCATCTATTCTGACGATGCGCGTGCCTATTTTAATGCCATACATCATAAAATTGAAGAAGAAAAAATGGGCATTGTTTTGCAGGAACTGGTGGGAAACAGATATGGAGACTATTACTATCCGCATATAAGCGGTGTGGCACAATCTTATAATTATTACCCCCTGGCAAACATGGATCCTGAAGAAGGATTTGCTGTAATCGCTGCAGGATTAGGCGCATATGTTGTTGGGGGTAATAATTCATATCGATTTTCCCCGAAGCATCCTAAAATTGAGATGTATACGACAAAAGATTTAATCAACAGCTCACAGGTTAAATTTTACGCCCTGGATTATTCTAAAATGGATACGAATTATGTTGAGGATGGTGAAATGGCGTCCTTAAGTTTACTGGATATCAGTGAGGCAGAACAGCACGGAACCCTGAAACATTGTGCAGCCGTTTACAATGCCTTAAACGATAGAATAGAGCCGGGGCTAAGTAATCCTGGAACCAGAATTTTAAACTTTGCCGAAATTCTTCAAAATAATTACATCCCTCTATCAAAAACGATTGAAGTGATGCTAAAAACAATCAAAGAAGCTTTGGGCTCCCCGGTAGAGATAGAGTTTGCCGTAGATCTGACACCCACCATTAATAATTTGCCCTCTTTCTACTTACTTCAAGTCAAGCCACTTGTTAGCAATCTACAAGACTCAAATCTGGACGTAAGTCTCCTTGATAAATCAAAAATGATACTCTATTCCCAGGCGAGTCTGGGAAATGGCGAAATCGATAACCTTCGTGATGTTATATACATAGACCCCGTAAAATTTGACAGGCAAAAGACGTTAGAGATGGTGAATGAGATGGAATACATGAATAAATTGATGCGGGAGCAAAACAAGCATTACATTCTTGTTGGACCCGGACGATGGGGCACAAGTGACAGATTCCTTGGGATTTCGGTTAGCTGGCATCAAATATCAAATGCTAAAGTGATTGTGGAAACAAGTCTTTCTAACTTTCCACTTGATTCATCCCAGGGGTCTCATTTCTTCCACAATATAACTTCTATGAATATCGGATATTTATCCATTCAGGATTCATCGGTTGAAGATTTCATACGCTGGGAAATACTGAATAATCAAGAGGTCATAGATGAAACAAAATACGTTAAGCATATCCGTTTTAGAAAACCCGTTTCCGTGGTTATGAATGGGCGGAAGAGATCGGCAGCAATCTTGGACAATTCATTACCGGATGAGTAAGATCTATGTAGGAATTTTTGATGAGCATCGCATAGCGCAGGAAGGAATCAATATAATGCTTAAAGAAAGCATGGATATTGAAGTTGCTTTCAGTGCTGCCAGCAAAAATGAACTTATCGAGTATTTGAACAGCCATTTAATTCAGGTACTTATCATCAATGTACATTTAGTTAACAAGGCTTTCTTTAATCTTCTAATGGAGATAAGTATCAGTCATCCAAAGATAAAAACCCTTATTGCCTCGGTGCACAATGAAGAAGAAACGATACTAAGGATTATCAAAATGGGAGCAAAAGGTTTTTTAGCTAAAGATTCGGGGTATAAAGAACTTATTGAAGCTATTTACACGCTAAGAAACGGACACGATTATTATAGTGAGTCCATTATGCACCTGCTGTTAAGAAAGTACATCTCAACAATTCAAAACGAACATTCCGAAGGCAACCCTGATTTAAAAAAACTTAGTTCACGTGAAATAGAGATTATTCAGCTATGGGGGAATAGTAATACAAATAAAGAAATTGCGGATAAACTCTTTATTTCTGTTCGAACGGTAGAATCGCATAAAAATCATATCATGCAGAAGCTTAGTTTAAAAACTGCTGTTGATTTGGTGAAATTTGCCATCAAAAACAACATCATTGAATTACATTAATTTTTCAGACTTTCACATACCTGCATATTATTGAATATTATTTCAAGGGCCTATCTCAGAAATACACGGAATATTATACGTGATTCACTTAAATTGAGCACTGATAAGTACCAGATCCTGTAAATTATAATATTTTATACCTCCTATCTATTAAAAACAATTTCATATGGCCGATCTTATGGATGTCCAAGTAAATGAATTTATGGCAAAAGTGATTGCCAAGAATCCAAGCGAAACAGAGTTTCATCAAGCAGTTCAGGAAGTTGTCGAATCATTAATACCATTTGTAGAAGATAATCCAAAATATAAGCATTCAAAAGTCCTGGAAAGAATGGTAGAGCCGGAGCGGGTCTTGATGTTCAGGGTTCCCTGGGTGGATG
>SMTZ1_10007857_pt1 | contig 12851 bp, 8 predicted proteins | sample DeeMarSWOR136_30_FD_25667 | JGI IMG/M metagenome (IMG submission 25667) | reverse complement strand
GGGTTCGGGGGCTGGAGGCGGCTCCAGCGCCGCATATATTTTATCATGTCATTTATTACGTCCATATTAGTTAGGATACAGATTTTAAATGATTTTCTTTTCAAAGATTCTGTATTTTTTGTAAACCCGACCACCCAGGGACTCGATGAATTTATTGATGGCAACATTATCTTCGAGCTGCCAAGAGGTTTCACCCCACTCATAGCCGCTTTCTATCGTGTTATCCGCCAACTTCGTGAAAAGGAGATAACTCAGGCCTGTCATCCTGTATTCTTTGAGCACTCCAAATACAATCCCCCGCATCCCCTTGATTTTATTCTTGTAATAAAAATACTTAAGGATTCCGAGGGGAGTGAGCCTCCCGTTCATTCGCCTCAAGACTTCGTTGTAATTGGGGAGTCCGAAGGCAAACCCGACCGGTTGGTGATTGTCTTCAGCGAGGATGACCAGGCTGGGATCAGCAATCTGCTTGAGTTTCTTGACCATGTGATCCATCTCTTTCTCTGTCCAGGGCACGAATCCCCAGTTTTTTTCCCAGGCTTGATTATACACATACTTTATTTTCTTCACTTCTTCGTCAAGATTCTTCATATCTATGATTCTGAGATTAACTCTTAATTCTTTTCTGGCCCTCTCCAGAATTCCTTCGACTTTTTCTACCGCCTCGTAATCTTTTGTCATGAAAAACGCGTACAGGTCTTTGGCTTTAACCAAGCCGCATTTCTCCATCAATTCTAAGTAGTAAGGAGGATTATAGGGCATCATGATCACAGGAGGCGAGTCAAAGCCCTCCAACAGGAAGGCGCATTCATCATTCATAGAAAGATTCATCGGCCCTCGCAGAATATCCATTCCCCTTTCTCTTCCCCACTCGGCCACTCTCTCTAATAGAGTGTTGGCTGTATTGACATCGTTGTAACTTTCGTAAAGCCCAAAAAAAACGATTTTCTCCTCGTGCATTTTATTATGATTTTCATCGACGATGGCCACAATCCTCCCCACGATTTCATCCTCTTTATATGCCAGGAAAAGCTCCATATCTGCATGCTCGAAAAAGGGATTCCTTTTCTTATCGAGCCTTTCTTTGACATCCGCAATAAGAGGAGGTACCCAGTTGGGATCGTTCCTGTAGATTTTCCAGGGGAATGAGATGAACTTTTTCAAGTCGCTCTTTGTTTTTACGCTTTCGATCTGTATCTCACTCACACCTCTACCCTCCTGAGTGTTCCCTATTTTAACAGATAAACGCTTTTTTTGCATCCTTGTATATTCGGGGCAATCTTTTTTATGTCCATGCCCACGAAAAAGGGCGCACCAACCTTAATTTTGTGAATTGAGGGTTGTGCCTTTTTTCGCTCTCTAACCTGTTGTGCTGGCGTCCTTTTTATGATAAAAATCCATATGTTGTTAAAGTTCAGGACGGAGAAGGAGGTCAAGATGAAGACCGTAACAGATTTCAAGGAACTGCCGGCAGATCAACTGAGATGGACATTCGATCCAGAGAAAATTCCTTTTATTACCAGCGACGAATGCAAAATTTGTGAAGAAACCATAGGTCAGGATAGGGCTATCAAAGCCATCCAGACCGGCCTTGATGTCAAAAGCCTCGGCTATAACATCTTCATCACGGGCATAGTTGGGACCGGTCGGACGACCACCATAAAACAGCTTCTGGAACAATTGGAAAAAGAAGAAAAAACCCCGGATGATATCCTGTATGTCCATAATTTTAAGAATCCGGATGAGCCGATGCTGATCACCCAGCCTGCCGGACAAGGCCGGCACTTTAAAGAAGCGATGGACCATCTGATAACCATGCTCAAGACCAACATTCCTGAACTCGTGAAGAGCAAATATTATACCGAAAAAAGAGACAACATCATCGAAACCCAGCAGAAAATCCAGAAGGAAATCCTCAAAAAATTCGAGGAAGAAGTGGCCCAAGAAGGATTCTCTGTTATCCAGGTTCAGATGGGCCTCTTCGTCAAGCCCGACCTCATCCCTGTGATCGATGGAAAGCCAACCTCCTTCAATAACCTGGAAGCCCTGGTGAGGGAGAAGCGGTTTCCCAAAGAAAAATTGGAAGAATTGAAGGAAAAGTACGAGAAATTGACAGCCAAGCTGGAAGAGCTCTTTGAGCAGATGAAAGAAGTCGAGGATAAGACCCGCCAGATGCTCAAACAGTGGGATGAGGAATCCATCACTCCGATCATCACCGGCGCTATCACCGAGATTAACTCCAAGTTTAAGTATCCAAAAATTACAGAGTATTTGGATGATGTCGAATCCACTCTCGTCAAGAGCATCGATCGTTTCAAGGCTCAGAAGGCCGAACAAAAAGATAAGGCCCCCGACCCCGTCGACCCCTTTATCGAGTACAAAGTCAACCTTCTCATCGATAATGGCGAACAGAAAGGCGCTCCGGTGGTCATGGAAACCAACCCGAATTACGTCAACCTCTTCGGGGCCATTGAATCGACTGTGAACCGGTTTGGCATCTGGCAGACCGATTTCACCAAGATCAAGGCAGGCTCGTTACTCAAGGCCAACGGAGGCTACTTGGTTATGAACGCTTTGGATGCGCTGGTGGAGATGGGTGTCTGGCCGACGCTCAAGAGAACGTTGAGAAACCGGAAGCTCGAAATCCAAAATTTCACCACCCTGTATCTCATCTCGGCCAGCCGTCTGAAACCCGAAGCCATCGAGATCGATGTCAAGGTGGTGATGATCGGAGATTCCTACATTTACAACCTGCTCTACTATTTGGATGAGGATTTCAAGAAAATCTTCAAGGTGAAGGCCGAATTCGACTCAGAGATGACCAAGGATGATAAAACCATAACTGAATACACGGGGTTTATCAAAAAAATTACCGACGAGGATAAGCTCCTCCCCTTTGACAAAGAAGGCATGGCGACAGTCATCGAATACGCCACAAGGCTTGCTGGAAGACAGAAAAAGGTGTCCACCCGCTTCCATATCGTGGCCGATGTCATCCGGGAAGCCAGCTACTGGGCTAAGAAGGACAGCAAGAAATTGGTTGACCGTCAACATGTGGAGAGGGCCATTGAGGAGAGGTTTGAAAGGGTCAGCCTCATCGAGGATAAGATTCAAGAGATGATCGAGGAGGGGACGATCATGATCGACACCGAGGGCCGAGTTATCGGCCAAGTCAACGGGCTCTCCGTCTACAGCATGGGCGAGCTGACCTTTGGCAAACCGACCCGCATCACAGCCCGAACCGCTGTGGGTAGAGCTGGCGTCATAAACATCGAAAGAGAAGCGGACATGAGCGGTCGCACTCACAACAAAGGAGTCCTGATCCTGGGAGGGTATCTCAGAGGAAAATACGCCAAGGATAAGCCCTTCTCTCTTTCAGCCAGCCTCGCCTTTGAACAATCGTACTCTGGTGTGGATGGCGACAGCGCTTCCTCGACAGAGGTCTATGCCATCCTCTCCAGCCTGGCGAACCTCCCTCTCAGACAGGATATAGCCGTCACCGGTTCCCTCAACCAAAGAGGTGAGATCCAGCCCATCGGCGGAGTCAATGAAAAAATCGAAGGATTCTTCGAAGTCTGCAAGGCAAAGGGATTGACCGGCGCCCAGGGTGTCATCATCCCCCACCAAAACATCCAAAACCTCATGCTCCGCGAGGAAGTGGTCAAAGCTGTCGAGGAAGACAAGTTCCACATCTATCCCGTTAAAACCATCGATGAGGGTATCGAGATTTTGTCCGGGGTCAAAGCCGGAGGCATGAAAGAGGATGGAACCTTTGAAGAGGGGACGGTCAACTTTCTTGTCGACCAAGAGTTGGGGAGGCTGGCTAAGAGCTGGAAGAGATTCGCCGCCGAGACGGACAAAGAGAAAGATAAATAGAGCCCTTCAGCAAACCATGAATGAAAAAGGAGGGAGAAATGGCTGATCTCAGAGATTTTCAAGGCCGCATTTTTGCAGGCCTGTTGATCATTTTTTTGGGGATTGTTTTCTTACTCGGCAGTCTGGGCCGATTGGATATCGGGGATTTCTTCTCTGTTTACTGGCCGTTGTTTTTGATCTTCGTCGGGCTCTGGCACATCTTAGGCAATCAGTTCAGGCAGAACGCTTTTGGCTTGATCCTCATCCTTATCGGTGTGTTTTTCCTGCTGGTCAATCTCGATATCCTGAACAAAAACATCTGGAAATTCTTCTTCCCAATTTTGATTATCATCATCGGCCTCTGGGTTCTGTTCAAGCCGAGGTTTATCGGGATCAAGGAAAGAGTCCCTTCAATTAAAGAAGACGATCTGGGAATTTTTCTGATGTTTGCCGGAGTCAATCGCCGGATAGAATCGGACCAATTCCGCGGGGGGAAGGCCACGGTTTTGTTCGGCGGTATTGACCTGGACCTGACTGCGGCCAAGCTGGCCGGGAACCAAGCCACCGTGGAACTTAACGCCATCTTCGGCGGGTTGGAGATGCGTGTTCCGGAGGCATGGAAAGTCGTCGTCGACAGCAACGCCATCCTGGGCGGAATAGAAGACAAACACAGACATCGTCCCGGGGATGGCCCGGTGCCCACTCTGTATGTCAAAGGAACAGCCATCTTTGGCGGCATCGAAATCAAGAACTGAAGCATTTGGTTTTTATACATCAACATAACAGAATCAATTCTATCTTATCCTGCCCCCTTCTTCCCGATTGACACATCTATCTGGTTATTATAAGAAAAAGTGAGGGAATGCATACTTTAGACTTCACCTCTGAAGGACAGGACAATGTTAAAACTTAAACTCTTTATCTACAGACTTTCTGTAATCTTATCTGTGTTTGGTCTGATATTGATAAGCTTATCAGGAAAAGGCCTCACCAACTCTGCCTCGGGAAAACATGTCGGCCCCGCCTCTGATGGAGAGAATATCAAAATACAGTCCGCTAATATGGCAGCCCGAGTCGAAATCGTCGCCCACCGCTTCGAACAAGAAATCGACGGAAACCAAGCTCCTGTAGGCTGGTGTTTTGTTGTCTTGAAAACCCGATGGGAAAACATCCATCCGAAGAAAAAGATTGAAAAAGACAAGCTAGAAGGAAAGACAGACCGAACCATGGGAGTTAAAACCTTTGCTCAGAAAAAGGAAACGAAAAAGGAAGAATATGTCGAAGTCGATGTGGCTTATATGATCGAAAAGATACTCAACCATGCCTATCTCCTGGCTGACGGTCTCGCTTTTTCTCTTCACAGAATGACTGAAGACATTCCGGGGGGCGCCATCCTGGAGGAAGCCTTCACGATCTCAAAATTCGGAGAGACGCGCCCCGCCAATTTTGTCTATCTCATCCCAGAAAAGGTTGAAAATATCGGGTTCAGGCTCTTTGATTATGAGTACGGCCATATCGATATTCCTATCCAGGGAGATATAAAAAAGGCTCTTGGAACCGAAGGGTTGGTTGGCGGTGTCATCAGCCGAGCCAAAAACGATGCCGTCGAGGTGGCCGTCCATTCATTTGATTTCCGGGATGACTATGACGAAGAAGAGGCTCCTGAGGACTGGCGCTATGCCGTCATCCGTCTCAGCGGCAAAAGCCTTCTCGGAAAAAATGTCAAAGATCTCGTCCAGATCGAACCGGAAGAATACACCTGGGTGACGACAGAAGGCGGTTATTTTTATTACTGCGAAGGCGGCTCCACCACAGACGAAGGGATGATCCGCTTCACCCCAGAGGTCTTCCAGCATCAGGAACTGGCTTTCCTCATTCCGGCCTCGGATCAGCTGTCTCAATTGGGACTGCGCCTCCGAAACGACGTGCTGATGCTCGACTTAACAGAGAGAAAACCGAATGGCCTCCCAAAACCACGAGCTTCACACCGGGACGGAGATATCATGGAAGTGATGTTTTTCATGGCGCGAGAGGAAAACGGGAAAATCATCCTGGATATTGGTATCCAGTCCCTGGCAAAGAGCGGCATCGAAATCCAAGGAGAGGCCCAATTCATGCTCGTCGTGAACGATGAGAAAATTTCCCTCGATGATTCAGCAACAGATGAACTCCTACATCGTCCTCCAACACCATTCATCATCCCCCCAAAAATCTTTGTCCGGTTTGAGCTGGCCTTTGAAACCGATGCCTCCCCCACTTCTCTGTATTACAGGGGATACAGGAGTGAAAGATATTTTGATTTTATTAAAATAATCTGATGCCGAGGCACGATTCAGTTCGAAGGAGGATATCATGGCAGACTTCAAATGTCATCTTAAGAAAAACAAACTTTTGGTTCTCTTTACGCTCTGTGCTTTCCTTTCCATGACTTGGTTCAGTTCATGCTCAAAACCAGCGAATCAGGAAAAAACCGAGGTGGCTGAAAAGGCTGATAATCCATCAGTCGAACCGGAAGATTATCATGAAACGGCTGGGCAGGAATCCCCAGGGTCAAGCAAGGAAGATGAGCCCTGCGACTGCCCTGAATCCCCGGATGAGATAAGGCCATTCACTCAGGAAGATTGGAATCAGTTGTCTAATGAACTTGACCTATACTTTCAATCCCTGGAGGATTCTGTTAAAGAGATTCCACATGACACATTTGATTCCCAAGCTGTCGTAGATCATGTCGGAGAGGATGCAGAAGCTTTGTTTAGATGGGTCAGGGACAACACACGCCTGGTCCCCTATGAAGGCGTTCTCCGTGGGCCAGTTGGCGTTCTTATGGACAGGATGGGGAATAGCTTAGATCGCGCTCTCTTACTTCATGAGTTGCTGCATCTAGCCGGCCTTGAAGTCCGTATAGCTCATGGCCATTTGTCGGGACGAAAGTTAAATGAGATCCTTGAAAAAAACCGTACTATTCAGCAGGAAAAAAGGTCATCAGCTAGAGAACCTTCCTCACAAGAACTAGACAATCTTATCGAAGAATATTCCAACAGACATAAAATCAACCCAGAAAGACTCAAAAAACATGTCAGTCGCATACGTCGAGAGAGCGAAAATTTCTCGAAAGAACTGGTTGAACGTGTGACTGTGCAGACGGGTTTCATCACTAACGCAATAAAAAGATACCAAAAAAAGGCAGAAACTAAACCTATAAACGCTCGAACTGATGAACTAGATGATCATTGGTGGGTTCAATTGAAAAAAGATGACACCTGGATTGACCTTGATCCCATATCAAAAGAAATGGCATTTGGTTCATCGATAAACCACACTGAGAATGTCTGTCAACCGAATGAGATCGACGAGAGCTTGTTTCATTCCATAAATCTCCAGGTCATCATCGAGCAATGGAAGGATGGAGTTACTGAAGAAAAAATGGTTCTCGAACATCGATTGATTCCAGCCGAATTGTATGGACAGAGGATAGGATTCAAGCATATCCCGATGAACTGGCCGGAGGATCTGGACCTTATAGGGAATAAGGATCCAATCAAGAGTCTGAAATCTGCAGTCCTGAAGGAGAAAGAGTGGCAGCCTGTTTTGATTGTCGGCGATGAGCGCATCGCTCAATCGAGTTTTTTGGCCTCTGGAGAGATAAATGATACTCCCGGTAAGAAAGGACGTCCGTCCGGTGTTCAAGGGGTTGCAGGCGGCATACTCGGAGCCCTCAGCGGCGAGAAAGATGAGAAGGAAGCAAAAAAAGCTTCTTTTTTAACCGCCGAATGGATTGATTACACAGTTCACACTCCTGGGAGGCCGGATCGAACAATTCGCCGTAAGACGTTCGATCTGATTGGCCCTGCGGCCAGAAAAAATACAGAAATCTCTCAACCAAATATCAAGGAAATTGAACGTTTGAAACGCGGCTTGCTCTTACTCAGTGAAACTGAAATCCTTATCCAAAGCTGCCGCCTTTCACCAGAATTTGTGGTCCACCTCATGGCTGAGATTTTTTTATCCAACCATGAAATCTTGAAGGAAATCCTTCAAGCCGTCGACTCATCAGAACAGGTTAAAAATGTATTAAACAAATTCCAAGATTTAACTCCCCTCCCCGGCCCTGAATATGTCTTATCCGAAGCTCGGCTGAGCTGGAGTGAGCTTAATAACAAGATTTACTTAGGGCAGCCGAATATTCTTAATTATGCCAGAAGACCGGTACTGGACCAAAATGAACAAATTGTTGTGAAATCTGGGTTTGATATTGTTTCTCATGAACTCTGCCTCGATCCAATTCTTGAGCAGGATCACTTTCAAGCGAACATTTACCAGGGAGTGGTGGATACGAATGTTGAGGCTTTAATCATGAAATCAATCGGCGGAAAAACCGAAAATACTGCAGAGATCTTTGCCTGCTCGAAAGCGCAGAAGATCAACTGGCTTACCCTAATCGACACCTCAAGCTCAGGATGGAGGGAATTAGATACAACTGAAGATATTCGAGCCCATATAGAAAAGGATTTGAACGAGGGCTATATTGTGATTGCTCCCCAGAAAGAGATCTTACTGGAAGGGCAAGGAGTTTTTGGCTGGTGGCGGGTAGATCCGGTCAGTGGATCGACACTAGGAATCGGATCCGAAGGCGGGCAAGCACTTGTGGAATATGCAATGAAGGCTGCTCACATTGTATCTATAATAACGTGCTTGATTGAGCTCGCCCACGAAAAGGATTATAAATCTATCATTTGCCGCATGCTCTTCTGTGTAGCGATAACAGGCCTAGCCTATTTTACTCATTTGGCTTGGCATAAACTTTCATGGCTTGTATCACTATATAAAGGTCAGGATTGGTGGACTGCAATCATAGTCCAAGAGTGGCGGATCCTATTTGGGGTCTCAGCCGATCTGGGGATGATAGCTGAAGTGCTATCACAGTATTGTTCAGGGCACTAAGACGTCAGATAAGGGATCGTATCTGGCAGAAGGAGAATTATTCGCATGAAAAAGGTATCAGTCAAACAAGTTATGAGAATCCGTTGTTTTCTATCCCCTGTCTTAATTTTTTTTCTCAATTTTGCTTTAGCTTTAAACCTGGCCCAGATAAGATCAGAATCTGAGCCGAACAATGAACTGGAAGAAGCCAATGAAATCCGATTGGGAGAGACCGTTGAAGGCTATTACCAGACTCAGCTTGATTCAGACTGGTTCAAGCTCATCGTCAGTCAAGCCGGTAAGAATCTAATCCGGATAGACCTGACAGGCGTCCCTGACGTGGATGCGGATATTTATATTTACGATGAAGCCGGCGAAGAACTGAAACGGGTGCGGATGGGAGTGGAAGGCGAACCAGAATCGATAACTCACATCGGTGTCACCCAAGGAATCTACTATATCCGCGCCTATGCCTATGAGGCAAATGAAACAAACAAATACAAACTGAGAACAGCGCTGATCGGTCCCTGGACGCAGGACCAAGAATTCGAGTTTAACGATTCCCATGAAAGAGCCAACGAGCTGCTGCCCGGGGGAAGCGTCCAAGGCCTGTTCCAGACACCTCAGGACGACGATTGGTACCGGCTGGTTATGCCAGAGGAAGGAAAAAACATCCTCCGTGTTGACCTGAGCGGTGTAGCAGGTGTTGATACAGCCCTCGAGATTTGCGATGACCAGGGCGAAAAACTTATGTATTCTGACAGCACGGAGGAAGGCCAGCCCGAACAGATCGTCAACTTCGGTGTGACCGAGGGCATCTATCATATAAAGGTCATCGGAAGAGAATTAAATCAAACGGAGAAATACACTTTGAAGACGCAATTGGTTGGCCCCTGGACAGAAGGTCATGAATTCGAGCTGAATGATGATCTGGAACAAGCTAACTCACTCAATCTCAATCAGGAAGTCAAAGGCTATGCCCAGCCGCGTGATGATGAAGATTGGTTTAAAATCACCATTCCCGAACCAGGTCTAGACATGATGTATATCGAGTATTCGGGTGTTCCTCATGTGTATTCCTCTCTGGGGTTTTATGATGAAGAAGGAGAAAAAATCACAGATGTGGACATGGGAGGCGAGGGTGATGAGGAGAAGATGGCCAGGATGAAAGTGCCGGCAGGAAGATACTATTTGGCTGTTATTCATACAGGCGGATTTAACACAGAGGATAAATACAGCATCAAGGTCGAACAATGGACAAAGCCTGCTCCATCGAGTGAAGAAATCCAAAAGGCTCTCGCCAAGGCCCTGGATTATCTCACGAGAGAACAAACCGAGGGAGGTTACTGGACTGGGAAGTATGAAGAAAACGCGGGAATAGCGGGTCTCTGTTTGATGGCCTTTGTCGGAGCCGAGTGTGTGTCCAAGGATTACTCTTCCCAAATCACAAAAACCATAGAGTTTATTAAAAGAATGTACAATCCGTCTGCAGACTATAAAGCAGGTACTAAAGACGCCGCATATTATGGCGGATTGATATTCAATGACAACCCGATGTACGAACACGGTATAGCCACACTTGCTCTGGTCGAGGCTCTGGTCGAAACAAGCGATTACACCCTTGAGCCTATTATCGAGGATGCTCTCAGCCTTATCACTCGAAGCCAGAACACAGAAAACAAGCCAGAATTACTCGGCGGTCCGATCAAACCTGATTCTCCTGACTACGGAGGATGGCGTTATGATCCGGATAGCACGGACAGCGATCTTTCAGTGGCGGGGTGGCAGGTCTTGACCCTCAAAGCGGCTCGAGGAGGAGCAGGCTTTTGCTTATGAAGCAGGGAGCAGTGACACGGGATGTGTCCGGGCTGGTATCGGTGCCCTCTGTCTGCAGCTTGCCGGCTACCCTGATGATCCATTTGTCCACTCTGCTCTACGATACATGCAAGACTCCCCCCCCATGTGGATTTATGAGGACCCAGGCGCAGGATATCCTTTCTATTACTGGTACTATGGAACTCGAGCTTTTTTGAATGCTAGTGGGGAAGACTGGCGGATCTGGAAATCGTGGATGTGCCGTCTTCTCGTCGATAATCAAAACGATGATGGAAGCTGGGAAGGAGTCCAACAAGAAGAAGACATGAAAATCTACACCACAGCCTTAGGAGCGTTGATGCTGGAGCTCTGCTGCGGTCACCTACCGGTTTATATGCGTGAGAAAGTCGAAAGACCAGGTTTCGTGGAGGTTCGCTTCGAAGAAGGAGCAGAAAGGGAGGCCACAAAAAATGTTGAACTGATCCTGGATGCCTCCAACTCCATGTGGGGGCAGATCCAAGGAGAGGCTAAGATCACCATCGCTAAAAAGGTCTTAGGGCAGATCACCAATGGGCTTCCCGAAGAAATGAACGTGGGTTTGCGTCTTTACGGACATCGCTATTCCCTCCAGGACAACCGTGCCTGCCAGGATACAGAGCTCAAAGTTTCTATCGGACCGATTGACAAAATCCAACTCATCGATATCATCCAAAAAGTCCAGCCCAAAGGAAAAACACCATTGGTCTATTCAGTCCTCCAGGCAGGGAATGACTTTAAAGATATTCGAAGCGGAAGCATTATCCTGATCACGGACGGAATCGAAAGCTGTGAAGGTGATATAAACTCGATTGCCCCAGCCCTGAAGAAATTGGGAATTGAGCTGAAGCTCCACATCATAGGCTTCGATATCAAGGAAGCTGAAGCTCGGGAAGAGTTGACCGCCATCGCCAAATCCACCGAAGGCACTTATCTTGATGCGAAGGACTCCCAGGAACTGCTTTCATCCCTGGAAAAGACATTGCAGATTGAGTATAAAATCCTGGATGAGAAAGGAAAAGTTATCGCTAAAGGCTCTGTGGGAGGAGAAGGCGTCCGGGTGATGGAGGGGACGTACACTCTGCACCTCCTGCTTGAACCCGAACCCTTAGAAATGACGATTACTGTTAAGCCAGGCCAAAAATCTTCCTTCATTCTAAAAAAAGAAAAAGAGAAGTGGATCATTAAAGAACAGGAGTAGCGGTTTCAGAGCCTATGTTTATTTCTGCAAAAATCAGCGTACACAGATTATCTGACAGTCCCATTCCTGACCATCATATTGATACTCATTCATACCTGAGGGAATCTACCGGATTAGAGCGGACAGCCTTCCAGGTTTGAATCCAGGTCGTTAACAGGACAACCAACATCATGAATAAAGCTGCCATCAGAAAAATAATCGGCGAAAGACTGATTTTATAAACGTAACTCTGCAGCCACTTGTGCATAGCATACTCTGACACCGGCCAAGCGATCAAATTGGCGATCAACACCCAACCCACTGACTCACGAGAAAGCAGTATCAAGACATTGAATTCAGACGCGCCGTGAACCTTACGAATTCCGATTTCTTTAGTTCTGCGGCTGATGGTGATTGATGTGAGCCCGAAAACTCCCAGACAAGCAACCAGAACCACCAAAACGGATGAATATCCCACGATTTTATTCCATCTCTTTTCTTTGAGATACTGTGCTTCAATAACCTTATCCAGGAAAGAATAGGAAAAAGGCTTGTCTATCTGTAATTCTTTCCATGCTGATTGTATATCCGCAAGAATTCTCGATATCTCAGAAGACGACATACGGATCATCATCAACTGAAACCTGTGGGAGGGACTAAAAATATGAACGGCAGGCTTTATCTCTATTCCTTTTCTATATGTGTGATAATCATTAACAATACCGATGATTGGAAAAAATGTTCCATCTAATTCAATTCTTTGTCCGATTGGATCGGTTATTTCAAATCTGTTTATCAAGGTTTCATTCACAATTACAGAATAAGGGTCGGTTTGCATTTCCGGAGAAAAATCTCTTCCCTGAAGAAGACCGATCTCAAGGGTTTGGAAATAATTCTCATCGATACGATTAAACCATACGGATTCATATTCCTTATCTCGATATCTAAATTGCAAATAATAACTATCTTTCCCATCCAAAGAAGCAAGAGCTCCTGTAATCCCTTTGATCCCGGAGATGTTGGAAAGGCGGTTTTTCAAGCGGTC
>SMTZ1_10005401_pt1 | contig 12851 bp, 9 predicted proteins | sample DeeMarSWOR136_30_FD_25667 | JGI IMG/M metagenome (IMG submission 25667) | reverse complement strand
GTTCTGTGTATTGCTATTGCCTTTATAATCGGCTATCAATTATTTGCGACGATTAATAAACATGTGAAGACTGAATTTAATATAATTGTAGACCCAAATGTCTATCCGGTCAGGGCAATGCGGTTTTTAAAGGTAAATGATATAAAAGGAAACCTTCTAGTTCCCTTCGATTGGGGTGAGTATGCGGTATGGAAATTGTATCCGGACAATAAGGTCTCCATAGATGGCCGTTTTGATACTGTTTACCCGGCAGATGTTATCAACGATCACTTTAATGGGGCAAAAAGTGAAGATGGGTGGAATTATCTTATGAACAAGTATCCCACTGATATAATCCTTGCAAAAAGGGATCCATTTTCTCAGAGAATGATGACTTTCCCTTCAAAAGACTGGATATATGTTTACTCGGACAACATCTCAGTGATTTTCCTGAAGAATCAAGAATCTATGAAAGATGTAATCAAGAAATTTATTAATAAAAGCCTGATTTATCCAGAAGAAAAATTATCCATACACTTTCCTTAAAATTATCAATTGTTGATAGATACTAAACGCATTCGAAATTTAAGTGGTGACAAAAACATTGATCAGCGGGGCATTAATCATTTCAAATATATAATCCAAGACTCTGAATTAAGATTATCAGTATAATCATGCTTTTGAGGGATATGATTTGAAAAATCGTTGGGTTGCCATTACACTATTACTCGTTATTTTTTCAATAGCCCTATTAATCCGTATTCAATATATTAACACTACAATAATACCTAAGCCCATAGTGGCTGATGCCAGGCAGTATGTTATTTATGGTCATAATCTTATTAGGCATGGCATTTATTCAAAAGAAAACGCAGATAACCCCGCCCCAGACTCCTTCCGTTCTCCTGGTTACCCGATGTTTATCGCCTTGGCCTTCTTTTTAGGTGGAGATCAGGGCTATTACCCTATAGTTATCATCACACAGGTAGTTTTCAGTTCATTAATGGTGCTATTAATTTATTACATGGGAACTCTTTTTATTCGATCATATTATGCTTTTATTGCAGCAACGCTTGTAGCATTAAGTCCGCATCTAATATCAATCTCTTCTTATATCCTGACAGAGACATTTTTCAGTTTTTTCCTGTTAGCGTCAGTGACTTGTTTTGTTATTGCCTTACAAAAAAAACGAACGGTCCTCTTTCTTTCTGCGGCATTGATGTTTGGATATACTTATCTTTTAAATGAAACCGTACTGTTTATCCCGTTTCTATTTGTAGCTATTTCTTTTTTATGGTTTAAGACAACACTTAAAAGATTTAAGGAGAACAAACTTCTACATAAATTGATCATGTTTCTTTTTATCTTTGCGTTATTTCCTGGCGGTTGGACGATAAGAAATCACATCACTCTATCGCCGGACGCTCCAACAGGGGCTTCAAGGGCTATTTCAACCTTGAGCCATGGCGCGTATCCGGGCTTTATTTATAAGGATCCACAATATAAATATTTCGCCTATAGAGAAGACCCGATGCAGCCGGAATTCGGATCTTCTTTTCAATCTTTCAGAAATATACTATGGGGGAGGTTTAAGGAAAATCCGCTACGTTATATCAGATGGTATATTTTAGAAAAACCCTATTACCTGTGGAGTTGGAATATATTGCAGGGTCAAGGCGATATATACATATATCCCGTCACTACATCACTATATTTGTCTAATTATTCTGCCAATCTGACAAGAGAGTTAATAAAATATCTTCATCCTTTCTGCCTGGTATTTGCATTGGTCGGCGTTATATTGATGTTTATTGCGGGGCGAAAATATAAGGATAAAGAGAATGTTATTGATATATTTGTATTCCCCTTTATTATCTGTATCTACTATACTGCAATTTATACAATATCCGCTCCGTGGCCACGATATTCAGTTCCATTGCGACCTGAATTATATCTATGCTCAGTCTGGTGTTTCCAGATTCTTGTAGAGAGGATTATTAAAAGATGATACGCGATTACATCAAAATTACTTTATAGTCCTTATCAGATCAAAATTTGGCAACTACACATAATTAATTTTGACTATTGCTGCCATATAAAATCCATTCATAGAATTATTCTGAATGACATTTTTTCTCTTCATATAAAAGAGGTTCTATCCCTTTTTTAAGAAAATTTCGTTCATAAGCTATTTTTAAGAGATGAGCTTTCCAGCAATGCACGACCCATTCCGGTTGAGTAGATTGGAATGATAAAGATAATACGATAAATAGCGCCAATATGGCAGAAAGAAATTTACTGAAAAAGCCTTTAAGGCTGTTCTTAGGCAGACCTGTTTTTTTAAATAATAGGACAGTGAATAAAATTAATGGAATAACAAGGGGCAGAAATGAAAATGGTTCCTTAAGACCAATCAGATCACCTATATTAATTGCCGATAGGCCGTCAAAAAGAAAAGGCACTATTATCTCGAAGAGAGGATTTACGATATCATTAGGAACATGGAAGAAGATTGATGCAGATAAAAGGACTTGAAATATGGAAATAAATAATAAAAGGGCAAACCATATAGAGCGCAATGGCGCGAAGGCGATAGGAATTGCTAAAAAAGGAAGCATTGGCACCAGGTAACGCGGTCCATAGGTCCAACCTCCATGCCAGCCATAGAATCCTCCGTTAATAAAAATATATCCCAGAAAGATCAGGATAATTACAATTGCTTCAGGTAGGAATATTTTTTCTTTGATCATTCGAAGAAGGCCAAACAATGAATACAGGAAGACAGGCATAACAAAAAACAGGCCTCTTGATGGAGAAAAGAGAATAGCAAAGACAGCATTCAGATTAGGTAGAGATATTCCCAATAGGCCGTTTTCTACCCCCTGCCTGAATGATTCATTGGATAACTTAGTGTAAGAAAAAGAGAAAGGGCTTCCAAAACAATGGAAATTATATAATGCGAGCAAGGCGATGCAAGGGACGCCTCCAAGGATAAATAGCATTTTATGATGTCGAGGGATAGAAGTAGAAAATATATAGATGGTCAGGATAATGGCTATATACATGGCCGTATAATCTGATAATGCACCTATCCCGGCGAACAATCCGGCAATGAAGGAATAAAATCCATTTATGATGTCACCGTTTTTTATTTTTAGTTTTAGCCAAAAGATCAAAGCAAAGGAAATAAAACAAAAGGATGCGGCTGTTTGGTGGCCGCTGAATATCAAGGCGTGATTAAGCGCAATACTGCCAAAGCTATATGCCAAGACCATGCATATGGAATCAGCAGTATCTGCCCCCATCCTTCTGATGAAGTAAAACATTGTTACTCCGAGCAGAATAAATGGAAGGGTAGTTACAAAAAATCTTACTATATAAATATTTATAGGTGAAAAAGGATAGGTCTCAGATAATGGAGTAAAGTTCCTGATAAACCAGTATACGGGCACTCCTAAAAGTGAAACGCCTATAGCTTTTAAAGAATAATAATGGCCATTAGAAAAAGACAGGTCGTCATTTGAATCTGTAGTGATATCATCCACATTTAACTTGTGATGATCAACGACGGCCATAATCAGATAATATCTGCATGATTCATTGGAGAAGAGTATTGGATGATGGAAATAACTGGTAATCAATAATAGCAATAAGATCAATAGAAGAACCGGTGATTTAAAAAATTGAACCAAGGATTGTTTATTCTTTATTTTAATATAATCCATTTACCGAGCTCTTCGATTGATCTTATATTTTATATATGAATGTTATAAGCGTTTAACAGATTAGATTCAATTTATTCAATACCTACATTCTTATTCGTTATCTGAAACAGAATAATTTTATTATCACCATAAAGAGACTTCAATGCGTCAGAAGAAACATCCTTTATCTCAGAAGAAGTCAGTAAATAACATATGTTATATTCTTCTAAGAGTCTGGTATATTCGCAGGTTTGTATAGCCTGAATTTTCTTTACATATTCCTTATAGACACTCGTTGGATACCTTGAAATATATCCATCTCCCATTGGTCTTTCATGGATAGTCTGATAGTATAATTTAATAGGCCCAGGGTTTATTGTATCTATAATCCCTCCATTTTCGGGTAAGTTTTTCAATAAATCAATATATCCGGGAATGGGTATCTTCGATGAAGGAATTGGCTTTGGTAACGAATCAAATAATAAAACTGCTCCCAATATTGCTCCTATAAATAATGATCGTGTGGGATTCAGTCTTCGGAATAGCATGCATAATCCAATAGCGCTAATTACAGAAGCGCTGAGCATAACCATTACCATCAACCTTACAGGACATCCCGATAATTTTAATGGAGGTATTAATGTTTGTAAAATATCATAAGGCATTATTCCGGCGAATATGCGTTTACCTCCTATATGAAGCGCGGGCCCTAATGCCATAATGCCAAAGAAAAATAGTATGCCATACCAAAGGTAAAGTGAAGAGACATTTAAACGACATTTATGTCTGTGAATCCATACATAAACTGTTAAAAAAATAACTGATAATCCCATATAAACACTACTCTCATTAATATTTCCCGGCAACCTTGACCAATAAAATTGAGTCAATGAGGAAAACCGCCAATGCCCTCCTGGAATAAAAGGTGCTAATAAATCAAGGGAAAATTCTAGTGGATTATGATAGCCCAGCAATGGATCTTGCCTATTAAGCTGTAACAAGGAAACAACTAATATTCCTGAGGTTAATAAACAAACAAAAATGAAGATAATAAAATTGGAAAGATATTTCTTTTTCAGGAAAAAAAGGAAGTCTTTTTTTGAGAGAGCACGCCAAAGAATCATCAATATTGCCGTGAGGATACAGCATAAAAAATAATAATGGTCACACAAAAGCACGCCAAAAAGAACAACTGCTGATATGATAGCTTTAAAAATACTTGGTGCGATTAACAATAGATACCACATTAATATAAAAAGCGGAATCCATTCGAGAGAAACCAACTGAAGATGTCCTTCAGCATGCATGAAATGATATTGGGAGAATGTAAAGATACATCCTGCTATAAGGCTGCTCCAGTATGATTTTGTTAGGAAATAGGATAACCAAAACGCGGTAAATCCGCCTATGACAAAGGAGAAAATAACAATTACATTATGTGTTTCAATCAATGACAGGAATTTCAATAAGAATATACCTAAAAATCCATTAAATGGATTTAAAGTATGTCCGAGAAGCGATGTGCCCTTAGGGTAATGAAGATAGGTTGTGTACCAGGGGCTTTGATGGAGTTGCGTAACAGCTTTATTAACCCACCAGATGTTCCATACATTTTGCAGACCATCTCCGGTGTCTGCAAAAAAATGCGTATGAAACCTGAATATTAACGGGTATGTTAAAATACAAAGTATTATGAAATACATCAATATTGGGAAAACCCATAATCTACTTAAGTCCAGTAAAAATTTGATATATCTGTCTTTCATGAAATTTTCTATAACCACAAATAGCCGAACATTGAAAGTAAATATCCCCGGCTTAAAAGGCGGGGATATTTTACTCTCTCCATCTTAAAGGGCTTATAATATATCTCCATATTAGTAAGTTTAGATTAGTATGTATTTGATAAAGCCGTTATATATTGAGTTTTATAGGGCATAAATAGCTGTTAATAATTTAAGTTTCCCTCAATCTTTTCATCGCCGGTATATGATCACATAAAAAAAATTTTGTTTGGACATCTTTAATATTTTCTCCTCTTTGTTTAATATTATTATCTGCAATTGGGCCTATTATAGAAGATGCCAAAGAGAGGTATCCGACTTTATCAGGTTCAATATCCATGATCATTGCGCATGTGGCATCAACTGATGCGGGATTATGTCCCATAACAATAACGCCTGATTGCTTGGGTATACCCATAATAGGGCCATCCCCTTCCATTCCGATAATGCCATCTACAATTGCAAAATGAGGTTTAACGGTTAAAACGATATCAAGGATACAATTTTCAATCCCAGCGTAATGTAATACATTTTTAGGCCATCCATAAAAAGAACCGGGCATCAGGCCAAACATATTCTTCATGGAAGCGGTTATTCCAGCCCAGTGATGAGTTTTTAGTTTTGCCATTGAAACAACTATATCAACCTTTTTTAGCTCATTTGGCAAAACAAATATCGGTAAACCGGAGAAATGACCTGAATTGCGAACAGGAAAACAGTCAGAATAATTTAAATCAATAAAAGGGATCTTATAGGTATTAATTATTTCTATTAAACCTGTTTCTTCAAGCATCAAAAATGTATCACGACAATTACCGGAACCCTCTGCTATAACAATCGAGGATGCGCCAAGAAAGAAGAAGGCATCTATCGCAGCTCCTATAACCATTGAATGGGTATTGATGTGATCAGCACCAGTAAGAGTGTCGACATAATTCGGTTTCAGCAGGATCCTTTTATTTTTAATGTGTGACTCGGTAACACCAAGCTCTTTAAATCCAGAAAGGAGCCTCGAGGTAATATCTTCACTGTATGATTTAATCTTAGCAATAAAAACTGATGTTGAAGCTGAAGATTTTTGTAAGAGGATTTCAGGTCTGATATATTTCTTCCATTGCCGGTAAATCACAAGTCCCGATGATGCCAAAGCTCCTAGCGCAAGGGAAAACTTTATAAAGTCTCTCCGGCTTATCTTTGAGTTAATAGCGCTGTTCTTATCTGTTTCTGGAGTCATTTCTCATCTTTTATAGCGGTTTGGTATGGTTGAATAACATCGCGCAAGCTAATAATATTATACTCAAGAATGATGTGTTGTATTTTCCATATCTTTTCTGTAGATTCCAGCACTCAATCAAATATTTATCAAAGGAAATTTGATATTCATCCCAGGCGCAAAGCCCCATGATTTCCCATCCTAAGGAAAGTGGTGTTCTGTCTTTTTCGACTCTTTTTTGCAGATATCCGATGCTTTTTTGTATATCTTTACGATCTATACTGCCAGCGAGAGCATAGAGAGTTATACCAGTGGAGTAGGAGTCAGCTCGGAGTTCTTGCCCAAATATATTAGTATTGCCATAATTCCAACCCCCATGCGGCAGTTGCCTGTCTAATATAAGTTGAAGGGCTTCAGTCACTCGATAATTTTTTTCATAACCCGCACTTTTTAAAGCTAAGATAGCTAATGCTGTCGGCTCTACCCATGAATGAGTTCCCTCTATCCAAGGCCAACCTTTTAGAGTAGTATCGTGTCCGATATATGATTTTTTTGGCGAGCTTTTTCCAAATGTTGAGATTAAAAAATTAATAGAGAGTTTATATGCTTCTTGATATGCCGGTTCCCCATGCCATGCAAGAGCGGCTATGGAGGTTGTCCAATAAGCAGCAGAGAGCCCTTTTTGGACAGAGATACGGCCATCTTTATCCTGGTCCTCCTTCAGGCGTGATCGCGCATGGTCAACAACGGTTGCCTCTTTATTGAGAGATTCTAATGACAAGATAGCCCATGCAGTTGCATCCGGACGATAATTACCCTTTTCAAACAAAGCAAAGCCGCCATCAGGTAATAATCTTTTTAATATTTCATATACACACAATCTAACGAAATTTTCAGGCATCAAATCACTATATTATTAGAATAATCCTATAACACCGTATTTAAAAATAATATACACAGCCTTAAGACCATCTCTCCAATTTATTTTTTTCCCCTCATCATAAGAACGTCCATAGTATGAGATCCCTATTTCATAGATACGGCATTTTCTTTTAGCTACCTTTGCTGTAATCTCGGGCTCGATCCCAAAGCCATTCTCTTCAATGTCAATCCCTTTTATGATTTCTGTTTTAAATAGTTTGTAACAGGTCTCCATGTCAGTGAGATTAAGGTTGGTAAACATATTTGAAAGGAGGGTAAGTAATTTGTTGCCCACGTAATGCCAGAACAGATGAACCCTATGGGGGCCTTCGCCCAAAAAACGGGAGCCATAAACAACGTCTGCCTTTCCATTAATGATGGGCGCGATTAATTTGGGGTATTCATTAGGATCATATTCCAGATCAGCATCCTGTATAATCACCATATCACCTGTGACATGCTTTAAAGCCGATCGTATTGCCGCTCCCTTTCCAAGATTTTTGGGATGGTATATAATCTTGTCTACCATTGGCTCAAGATCGAATTTTATTAATTCGGCTGTGCCATCATTGGATCCATCATCAACTAGAATAATCTCTTTATCTTGAAAAGGGGAATTCTTAACTAAAGAGATCAGTTTTGGTAGGTGTCCTTTTTCATTATAACATGGTATGATTACAGATAATTTCATCAAGATTCTCCCTGATTTTTTAATCCGGATTATAAGTTACTACAATATCTTGTTCGAGGTCCTTTTATAAGAAAATGCTCGAGAAAAAGATTATATATTACATAAAGACTCTATTGATTTTATGTCTCTCGGTATTGATTCTTTCCATTATCGTATTGTCTTTGGTTCCACCTGTCAGCAGGGACGCCCTTACCCATCATCTGGCGGTTCCGAAACTTTACCTCAAGCACGGGGGGATATATGAGATTCCTATTATGGGACATTCATATTATCCTATGAATCTCGATCTCTTATACCTGATTCCTCTATATTTCGGGAATGATATTGCCCCAAAATTTATCCATTTCACCTTCGCCATCCTGACCGCATGGCTCATTTTTTATTATCTAAGACAGAGGACGGATTCTCTGTTTGGGATCCTTGGCGTGATATTTTTCCTTTCCATTCCCGTTATAGTAAAGCTATCTATCACGGTCTATGTTGACTTAGGCGAAATCTTTTTTTCATTCGCATCACTCCTTTTCATTTTTAAATGGCTCAGGAGCGGTTTCAGAAAGAGATTTTTAGCCTATTCAGGAATCATGTGCGGCCTGGCCCTTGGGACCAAATATAACGGCCTTGTCACATTGTCTATCCTTACTCTTCTTATCCCCTTTCTTTATTCCAGATATGGCGAAAAAAGAGGTTTAGGTTTTATTCAGCCTGTTAAGCATGGTATGATGTTTTTAATAATCTCCCTGATTGTCTTTTCGCCATGGATGATACGCAACTATCACTGGAAAAGCAACCCTGTCTACCCATTGTATGATGGATTATTTAATCCTCGGAAGGATATTTCAAGGCAAGTAAGTTCAGGTGAAAAAGATGAAGAAACAGTAAAGATGAACAGGGGTGTTTTTACATACCGGAGCATCATCTATAATGAAACGGGTCTGGAGATAGCCCTCTTGCCGTTACGGATATTCTTTCAGGGAAAGGACAATGATCCTCAGTATTTTGACGGTAGACTCAATCCATTTCTGCTGCTCCTGCCGTTTTTCGCATTTTATGGATTAAAGGATGAACCTGAATACCTAAAAAGAGAAAAAAAGATCCTTTTGGTATTCTCTGTCCTATATTTCAGCTTTGCGTTCTTCACATATGATTTAAGGCTCCGCTATATATCGCCCATAATACCCCCCTTGACAGTGCTATCTGTCTTCGGGTTAATAAATCTTTATAGGATATCCAAACAGATATCGTCCCTCATTCTTAGAAACGTATCCATAGCCCTGGTTGTCCTTACTATATGTCTTGGCCTTGCCCTTAATGCAGATTATATCAGGGGCCAGTTTACGTATGTAGATCCTATCACCTTCATTACGGGCAAGGTAAACCGCGATGAATATATAAGCAGGTATATCCCTGAATATCCGGCTGTCAGATACATCAACAACAGCCTTGATCTCCAGGCAAAGGTCCTTTTTATCCTGATCGGGAACAGGGGTTATTACTGTGACAGGGAATATAGCAATGATATTGGCATACTGGAAAGATCAATCAGCGGTGCAAAAAGGCCTGAAGACATCTTAGACGAGCTGAAAAAAAATAGGATAACACACCTGCTTATCGGTTACAGACTTTTTGAGGAGTGGATGGATAATAATTTTCCGAATGAAAAACAGGAATTGACCCAGCAATTTTTCAAGGAGGATTCGGAATTGCTTTATCATAAAAATGGATTTGGTGTTTATGTCTTAAAGGTATATAATAAGTTATCTAATTGATAATATTATAAAAAACGTTGAATAGAATTTCCAAGGAATATTGACACTATTTAAAAGAACATATATCATTAGGTTCCATGAGTTGTTGTTCAACAAATAAGTGTATAAGATGGTTAAAAAAAATATAATTTCAGGTAGTTAAAGGTATTATTATGAATAAAAAAGATATTTCAGTAATCATACCCGCCTTCAACGAGTCAGAAAACATAAGTAAGGTGATATTAAAAATTAAAGAGCTTTATCCTGATTTTGAGGTTATTGTTATCAATGACGGCTCAACTGATGATTCCGTTATAGTAGCAAAGGATGCTGGCGCAATAGTATATAGCCACCCTTACAATATCGGCAATGGTGCGGCGATAAAAAGCGGTATAAGGATTGCTTCCGGTGATATTCTTGTGTTCATGGATGGTGATGGGCAGCACAACCCCGAGGATATAGATAAGATGATCGGTCATTTCCCGGAATATGATATGGTCGTCGGGGCAAGATCAAAAGGCAATCATGGTTCCTGGATTCGCGGTTTGGGAAACAGAATATTGAATTGGCTCGCTTCCTATGTGGCGAAATTCTGCATTCAGGACCTAACCTCCGGTTTCAGAGCAATTAAAGCGGAAATTGCACATAATCTTTTATATCTTCTTCCCAATACTTACTCTTATCCTACTACTATGACCTTGGGCGTATTAAGAAGCGGGAGAAGCTTAAAATATATACCTATAAATATCAATAAACGAAAAAAGGGTACCAGTAATATCAGCCTTTTTAGAGATGGCATAAGGTTTTTTATGATAATTACAAAGATATGCGCCCTCTATTCGCCTTTTCGCATTTTTCTTCCTCTAAGCTTTTTTATTTTCCTTGTCGGTTTTTCTTATTATATGTACACCTATTTCACTTCAGGCAGGTTCACAAACATGAGCGCGCTCTTATTCACTACGTCAATCCTTGTTTTTCTAATGGGCATTATCTCAGAACAAATCACTCAGATGAGGTATGAAAGAAGTGAAGGAGATAGGGTGAGATAGATTTATCGGAACCGCGAAAATGGGAAAATGATGAAAAATTTTGTGGTGGGTGAAAACAGATTAGAAAAGGCAAAAAAAATAGAATCTGTTCTTAAGGATTTTTTAGGTATAGAAATAAAAAATAAGAAGATACTGGACATAGGGACAGGAAATGGAGAAATAGCTGATTATTTTTCAAAGCAAAATATGGTTTATTCTATTGATATTGAAGATCAAAGAAATAACAAAAATTCTAATGTAATATTTAAAAAAGTAGCTTCCGAGGAAGTCCCATTTAAGGATCATTTTTTTGATATAGTAATATCAAACCATATTATCGAACATTTGAGAAGACAGCAATTGCACCTGCTGGAAATTAAGAGGGTTTTAATAAACAAAGGAATCTGTTATTTTGCAACTCCTAATAGGTTATTTCCTTGGGAAGCTCATTATAAGGTTTGGTTTATACATTATCTTGGCATGAAATTTTATGATAGTTATTTAAAAAAAAGAAATTTTTATATTGGAAATCTGCAGTTATTGGATTATTTTACTTTAAAAAAGATGTTAAGATATCTTTTCGATATAAAAGAATATACACACGTAATAATAAAAGATCCGAAAAAATATGGATTCAATGTTCCAGTTTTAAATAAGTTTCCTTCCTTTATTATAAAAAGATTAAATTTTATTTCCCAAACCAATGTGTTTGTTCTTAGAAAATAAAAAAAAAGAATTATTAGGGAAGACCTAAAAATCCTTTTCGGCTTAGAAAATTAGATACGACTTTCAAATCAATCTTTTCAGTTCTTCAGCATATCGTATTGCTATTTCCTTCCATTGATAATTATCAATTACAAATTGACGGGCCTTTTCGCCGAATGATTTTCTAAAATTTTTATTGCCAAGCAATTCCATTATCTTTAGGACGTATTCATCAGGATTTTCTGGTTCAACAAGAAAACCATTCTGGCCATCTTTTATGGCATCTTGTAAACCTTCCAGACGGGATGCCACTACAGGCATCTTATATGAAGCCGCTTCAAGTGCTGATATCCCAAAGCCTTCTATATCACCGGAGATCATGATATTGGGCTGAACAAAGATATCGCATGTGTTAAATAGGATATCGCGCACCTGATCGCTAATACGTCCTAACATGAAAACGCGGTTTTTCTGTCCGGTTTCAGAGATCAAGGAAATTATATTCCGCTTTTCAGGTCCATCGCCAGCAATGACATAGATGACCGAATCATCAAGTTTAGGCAAGACATTCTGGATAAACCAAGCGACACCTTTTCTTTTTATCAACCTCCCTAAAGTAAGCAATACACTTTTCCCCGTAATATCTATTTTAAGGATATTTTCCAATTTATGACGGGAATTGGAAGTGTAGTGTTTATTAATGTTAATGCCGTTTGGAATAAAGACAAATTTGTCTTCTGGGATTCCTCTATCAATACCAGCCTTTATAGTTGATTTTCCGACAGCGATGAGTTTATCCAACGAAGGAATAAAATGACGGACCCATAATTTCTGGTATATTAATTTATTGTAGGTAATATCAAGTCCGTGGGTTACAGCAACAACAGGCTTTCCTGTGGCTTTCTTGACGATCCATCCCGTTATCCCTAATAGCCCGCTTCCAAGAAGGACTATATCATATTTTTGTATTCGACAAAGCGCGCGAAGTGTCGCATAGAACATGAAAACAGGAATAAGGCTTCTGTTTGTGTTTGCTATAAGTGTGCAATTAGCGATTTTCGATAAGGCAGTGAAAAGTTCG
>SMTZ1_10010760_pt1 | contig 12854 bp, 6 predicted proteins | sample DeeMarSWOR136_30_FD_25667 | JGI IMG/M metagenome (IMG submission 25667) | reverse complement strand
GCCTGTGGCGGGGGGGGACACCAGGAAACCATATGAGTTAATCTTTTCTAACCACAGCTATCTTGATAACCTCAGAGGCTGTGTGAGAACCGTCGTTCACCTTGATATGGCAGAGGTAAATACCATTGGCTACATCTTCACCTTCGTCGTTCTTGCCAAACCACGATGCGGTAACCTCTCCAGCATTCTTGTAATCACCAGGAATTAGAGTCGCAGCCAGTTCACCGGCGAAGTCGTATATCTTCACCACGACATCTCCGCCTCTGCTCAATGTGAATACAACCGTAGTAGACTGGTCGAATGGATTAGGATAGTTGTGAGCACTGGTAATTGTCAGCTCCTTAGCCTCAGTGGTGAACCCAGAACTTGTTTTGTTGCCCAGCTTATCCTTCACCGTGATATTAACACCGACGCCGATATCAGCGGGTGTATATTTGACAGTTCCAGCTTGCTCATTAAGATCCACCTTATCCTCATCATCGGTAATGTCAGTTCCGTCCTCCATTATCGCAAGTGTAGTCCAATCTATACCCGCATCGTCCTCAATGGTGAAGACTATCGGTCTGGCATCCATACTGGTTGCTGTGACCGTCGGTCCTTCAGCGTCTATGATGAATCTCTGGTAAGCATGATTGGCTGAGTTGCCAACACAATCGGCCGGTCCGTGTCCAGATGGCGGTATGCAGATACCTTCCTCATAATAGTCCGGTCTATCAGCACGGTAATCGTTGCAATATCCGTCGTGAATCACAACATCCAGGGCCTGACTGTTGTACAGATCCAGGGTAGGCCTCACCCAGAAGATTGTATCATTCACCATTCCAAGTTGGTCTGAGTTGTAGGTCCCGAGGAATGCCTGCACTTCTACCCAGTGAGTGGAATGCGTAGTATCCTGTTTGAGCTGCTTGGTGACAGCGTACATATCCACGAAGATGCTCTTTAAATCCAATCCGCTTTCAGTATCCTTGGCCACAAAGTAGAATTCCGGATCACCGCCGACGTAACCGCCAGTCATATATACTACAGGTGCATCATCATCCACCGTGAAGGTGTAGGACGCAGTAGCGAAGTTTCCTACCTTATCGTAAGCCTCCACCATGATCACGTAGTCGTCGGCAACAAGAGCCTTGATAGGATCCTTTATGCAGACATCCAGTTCTCCAGAAACATCATCCCATCCGTAATCATCACAATACCAATAATGTTCGTAGCCATCGTAAAACCAGTTGAAGTGACTGCAATATCCGTCAGCAAACTCATTGTCGGAATAGATGGTGGTCATCTTTCCGCCAACAGGTCCCAGTTTCATCTTTATAGAGGATGCATCTATATCCGCATACTCGCTGTGGATATAGGCTACGAAGCAGGGCATGGAGTTGCTGTAATCGGAACAGTTGGGATCAACTTCAACAGAGGCCCACATGGGAACTGGGTTCTGAACCACAGCATAGGTTCCCAGCCTGTTGGTCCAGAAGGTGATGGAGTGGTTATCTGCATCCACCACCGGCGACTCAACATCGCTGAAGTCCCAGCAATAAGTGCGGTAATTCCAGCGAGCAACCTGGAGCTCGGACTCGGGCACGGTCACCTGAGTCTCATCATAGTAAAGGGTGATCTGAACGTAGTCATTCAAGTCGTACTCTCCCACGTCGAACAGCAACCATCTCCAGAGCATTCCATCGTCATTCCCGATGGCGGTAAACCTCTTACAGTCGTTGGACACAACCGGAGGCATAGGAGTGGGATAGCCAACCAGACTCAACTCATCTTCATGGATGGCATGACCCGGAAAATCTATCATAGCAGATCCATCCACAAACCAGACTGGACCATTTGTGCCCAGATACTTGGTAACCAGAGATATGTCGAATCCACCCACCTCAATCCAAGTGGTATCAGGACTCAGAGAGGCATAGAACTTGGCAGTTCCACCCTCATCAATTCCAGAATTAATGTCAAAGGTGCTGTTGTAGCTGTCGAAGCCAGTTTCCTTATCCAGATAAATACGCTCCTCACCCTGAACCACTCCACTAAGATCAGTATAGACGGCTAAGAGGTAAGGCGTAGCATCTGCCTGAACCTTAACCACTCCGGTTCTGCTCTTGTGGGGGCTTATGCCACCGATGGTCTCGAAGCTGATGGCACCGATATCGTCTGTCTCAGCCGGATGGACATTGCCATCGGCATCTACGTGGAATCTGACCACCGGACCAGTGCTGGTGCCCCAGATTCCGTGAGCCAACGCTCTCGCCAGATAGAAGCCCTCCGGCAGGGTTGATGGATCCCAGTCTACGTACCATAGCTTGTCTGAAAAACCATCCACTTTCGCAGCAATTCCTACATTGACCCAGCCGCTGGATGCCAGAGATAAGTACTGGAAGGTCACGTTCTCAGCACCTGCGCCGTTAACCGATGCGTACACGCTGTAATCGTGGAACGCCCTGATCGTGGCTATCCGTTGGGTGTGATCCTCTATCCTCAGCGGGACACCGGGGCTCCTCATCCGGTTGCGGACCTTATCCACAGCCTCACAATAGAAGCAGTAGTCTCCAACCGCAGCGCCCTCTGAGTTCCAGACCATCTCATATTGAGCGGAATCATTAGGCTCATAGATTGATCCGAAGAAGACCACATTGCCCGGAGAACTACACTGACCCTGGTAAACCATAAACTGCAAGGAGTCAAGACCCGAGGCAAACCCAGTATAGTTAAGTGCCCGTTCGCCCATGGGATCCCAGGCACGCGCCTTGAGCGTATCCTCGTAAGGAGCGCCACCCAGATCCATATTGTATGGGAAGTGATTGTCATTCACTCCGATTATCTCACAGGTAGGATCCTGCAGATCTATATAGACTGACAGGGTATCTGAGGACCAAGACCAGTTTCCACAGGAGTCACAGAATTCTGCTGCGACGTGATACCAGCCCTCGTCCACACGATTTGGCCCGGAAGTGGTGATGTTCCACAGCCTTCCATACAGAGAATCGGCAAAATAGGTCAGGTCATCCTCGAAGGGTATCCACTTCCAATTGTCGCTGGTAATCGGTTTATAACCTAACCATACCTCATTTATGGGACAGCCACCAGTATTCTTCGGTGTGACATAGGCAGCAATCGTCGTATCAAAGTCGTTTCCGCCAGGTCCTGGTCGCATATCCAGATTCGGACCTAAGAAGGCAGAATCCGAGGGGCTGACCATCCAGCCAACCGGCGGGGTATTGCCCACGAAGAATCTGTGGAAGGGACCAGGCTCTGAGATGTTACCAGCCAGATCCTCAGAGGTCGCCATAACCTCATACCAGCCGTCGGGCACGTTGTTACGTGTATACCACACATAACCCCATCCTGATCTACCAGGATCGGTAACCGTGGCTATCTCTATCCACTCAGTCTCTCCCAGAGCCCTATACCAGTAGGTCACGGATCTGAGATTGTAATCATTAATCGATGCAGCACGCAGCCGGATCTGGTCACTGTGGTATTCCTTGTTATCAGGATTAATTACCACCACCTGATTGCCGGTCACGTCCAGAACGTACAGATAAATGCTATGATCATCAGTGGTGTTACCGAATATATCAGTTAGATCTGCATGGATCTTGGCCCTGTACGAACCGCCATTGTCCTCAAGGTCCCAGTGAGTGATGATCCCGTCCTCCAGAGGATTGAAGGTAACAGAATCATTCAACCCGTAATTGCCCAGGTTGAATCCATCCCAGGAATAACGGATATTATCCACCATTCCGGAGTCTGCTGGCGTGGTTATCACAAGTATTTGCTGGGATTGATCCACTCCATGGTATCGGTTCTTATCTTGTAGATAGCCACCTGGGGAGCAGTCCTGCTACCCTTATAGAAGAAGCTGTCCACAACACCTGGACTTTCATTCCAGGCAGCATCCCAGGCAATAGCTTTGACATGATAGTAGGCGGTATCCCAGTTGGCGATCCATTTACGGGAGCGGAAGAAGGTGTAGTTATTCTCCATATTCCCTGAGCCGATGAATTGGTAATACATCTCAGGTTCTGTTACTTTCTTTCTGTAGAAGTGAACCTTCTTGACATCCACATCCTCGTAATCCAGGACTCTTGCCGCCAGGAACAGCGAGTCACCGGCAACATATTTGATCCCGTCAATCAACTGGGCATTCTCGATCACCAGCTCAATCGACGGGGTCTCTTTATCTACGGTAACCGTAATGAAAGCGGTGGTCTCCACATTGGCCGGGATAGCATCATCAAAGAACAGGGCTCTCAGGTCCACCTGATCGCCGTGCTCGTAAGCCGTGTTATCCCAGGTGCTGTTGAAGTAATTCCCGGAATGACTGTACACAGTGGAGTAAGTTGTCCAGCCACCATCCGGATGCATCCTTTCCTGGAATTGCACCATTACCACCTCGTCCACCGGGCTTCCAGCTAAAAACTCTGCCTGAACCGGAAGGGCAGAAGTCCACATCACCCGCTCGAAGTTGACCGGTTTGGTCATTCTGGCAACCACCGGGTAAATGTCCTCAACTGGACGGGTAATAGTAGCAGTACCCTTATTCCCGGCCTGATCGAAGATCCAGAGGGTCAAAGTCGCATTGTCGCTCTGCCAGCCGACCAGACTGAAGTCAAAGCAGTAAGGACTGGTCGGGCTTATGTCGCCAGCATCCTGCCAGCCCTGGAACAATGTGTCATATCTGCTACCGTCGTACAGTCGCAGCCAGACGTCCATGGCCTCGGTCCAATCCTGATCCAGACCGATGACGCACATGTTGTTAATGTCATTCAGCAGCTGCACGCCTGCAGGATTGTAATCGTCATTGATGCTGTTGATAAAGACCACTGGCGCAACTGAATCCCAGACGATCCAGACTGTTTGGCCTAAGGCATATGCATCATCTGGCGTCTGCTCGTTGCCAGCCAGGTCAATGCCGCAGACCACGCCTTCCCAGTATCCATCCGTTATTGACGAGGTAGGATCCCAGTTGCCAGTTCCGTACTGGCCATCGTTGGGTATGCCTACGCCAAAAAGCCATGGGCCAGGCTGATCACCCGGCGTTAGAGGATCTATGTCCTTCTGCCGGTAGTAGATCTTGAAGTCATCGATATCCAGATCCGGCGACCTGACAATCACCTGAATCGGAGCCACCACAGGTCCGTAAATATCGCCATCGCTTGGCGTCACGAACTCAGCAGTAGGAGGCTCCGCATCTGCGGTGATGCAGATCATGTTATAGTAGTTATGCTCCATATTACAGGCATCGTCTATGTTCCGGATCAAAAAGCAGTAGTTCAGACCGTGAGTCAGAGGATCGGAGGTCCAGATGCTGGTCGGGGCAGCCACATGAGCATACTGGGTGGTGGTATCGATACCGCCAATCCCGCCAGTACCGTTGTTCCAGTATATGTAGTAGTAACCTTTATCATTGGCAGCAGTGCTGTCATCCCAGTCCAGCTGGATTCTGCCTCCGGACATCGCCTGGCCTGTAAGGTTATAAACCGGGTAGGGTAATTTTGTGTCAACCGCTTTCCCGATGTAGGCCACCGAAGCAACTGTATTGCCTGCGTCGTCCACCACGGTCAGGGTGCAGCGATGCACGCCATCGTCTTCCGTGTCCCAGGTCCACATGGGAGCGGGCTCACCCACATACCATTCCAGACTGTAGTATCCGTCTCCGGCCACTGCATCACCGTGAGTCCCGTCATCATAGAGCGGGGCATCTGCGGGACCGGCCAGTCCGTTGGTCAGAAGATCGATGGTGACCGAGGTTAGATTATCCAGGTTCCCTCTCAGGTCAGCCATGAAGAAGAGCACATCGCCGATATTGACTATATTGAAGCAGGTTGAATCTCCGCCCGGTGCAAAATTATAGGTAAAATCAGTGATGGTCGGGGCAAAGTTATCCACCCCAAAGGGGAACAGAGAAGATTTCCACCTGCGTTCGTTACCCGGACCGATATGGTTAATCAGAGGATAGACGGCTCCAGGCCAGTAGTTGGCGTTATCCATGGCAGTCACGTAGACATATCCGGTAGCGTCCCCTGAATCCACATCCCAGTCTCCCTCCATAACCGTAAAGGTAAGATTCCAGATCTCATCTGCCGGGGTATCGTGGAAATCAAAAGGATAAGAATAATGGGTGCCTGATGGATCAAATCCTCTGAAATCATAGGGGTCAAAGAAAAAGACACCGTTGTAACCCGCAGTCCAGTAGGTATGGTAAACCTCATAATTAAGGATCTCATCCGGCTCACCTGCTGGCGCCTGGTTTCTCATATCGATCCTCACGTTAATCTCATCACCCAAAGCTGCAATACCGTCGCCATTGGCATCATAAGTCAGGAACCACTGCACCAAGTTGGAGTCCGGCCAGATGGTGTCGATGGGCTTGGGATCCTCCAAGTCATAGGCACTCACGCTGTTTCCGAACTCGTCCCAGGCTGTCATATGCTGAATGTAAGAACCGGGTGTTCCTGCACCGCTGAGCCTCTCATAAGACTCGATGTCAATACCATACCCAGCCTTATCCTCATGTTTGATAGAGTCGCTGAAGCTGAAATCATTGGTTGCCGCGATTCGGGTCAACCTTTTATCAGCCCATGTGGTTCCCTTATTGAAAGACTGAATATCAGTGAAGACCAGAATATCATCAGTTGACTGGGCGATAGTGCCAGTAACGTTATCGGTCAGGGCCACCACGCTGTCGGTGAATTCTACACCCAACTTGACAGCAGCTGAGTCACCCCAGACTTCGATATAAATGTCACCCTCCGTTAAGTTGGGAGGAGTGGCATCCAGCAACACCGAAACGGTTCTGCCCTCGCCTGAATTTGCAGCCGGGGCATGGTAACCATTCTGCGACTCCACACCATCCTGTGGAATCATGCAGTCTAAAAGGTTACCCGTGTGACTGGGGGGCAGACCTTGAGGTATAATAAAGACCACATGGAAAAGGACGGAGTCGTTCGCCGGAATCTGAAAGCGAGTGGAGTCAGTGGGATACTCGTCCACAAAATCAAAGAAGATGTCACCCGAAAGGTCGAAACTTCCGGTGGCGACTAAACTGTCTTTTCTACCGGAGCCAGTATGCCAAAAAGTGGTATCCCAGGGATCTGATTGATTACCGGGTAAATCATCCGCTTCTCTCCAGATCTGTACTTGCTCCACATCCGCAAGGTCATCACACTCAGAATGGACCCACATGTTCTTCACATAGTCTACTGAACCCTGATTATTGATCACCCAGACTTTCAAAATGGCATTATATCTTGTGTTGAAAGTGTGGTTGTTGGCGTTTGACACCGTGTCAGCGCCAATGTACCAGGGATCACTCCAGTAGCACTCATGTGTCCTCACCACCAGATTCTGTGCCAGAATCGAAGATGAGGAGAAAACGAAAAGTAAGGCCAATAAACTGAGTGTTATTAGTATCTTCCCTCGATACTTCATTAAACACCTCCTCTAAAGATTAAGTGACATAAATTTCTTGAATCGGGTTAATTTTTTTTCGATATGACTCACCTCCTTATCTAAAGTCTGCTTCTCTGGATAAAAGCTTTTAACTATCTTTATTTTATCTCTTGTGATTAGTCTGCTTCCTTTCAAGTCCATCACCCCCTCCGTTTAATCAATGCTGGCCAACCTAAAGAAGCTGAAGATGAGGGCTTTTTCAAGGTTAGGTCTTTATTTCCCCCAGTCTGTTATTTGGGTTCCATCTTTTTTGCTCATGCCTCTTACTTCAAGTTCCGATTTTCTTTTCAAACATACAATTTATTATCAATAAACAAACTTAATCAAGATATTCAAATAAGATTGAGACGGAATATATGGCCACCCCTAAATTTTGTCAAGAAAAAAATACACTTTTTTTAATATTTTTAAATCCTTCAGTAATTTACAGTTCGGCATCTTTTTTCCCAATCTTACCACGTTAAAATCTCACAGCTAATAATTCGACAAATTTGCTCAAATCTTGAACATTTTTTAAAAAAATCAATGAAAACTCCCACGCCCATTTCCTTAATATTGTTTATGTCGTTTACCCTTTCTCACCTTCCTGCTGGCAAGAAGAGCTGCGGTTTCTTCCGGAAAGATGGTGTTAATGAAAATGCCTGATCCCAACTCAAATCCGGCCGGCGTGGTCAGGCGGGGCAGTATTTGAATATGCCAGTGATAATAATCCTCCTCACTATCCTTCAGCGGAGCGGTGCGTATCAAAAGATTATAGTCTGGGTCTGACAACCTTTTATCTAATCTCTCCAACATCACTTTCAGGATTCTGGCCATCTCTTTGCAATCTTTCTTTGTTATACTCCCGAAACCGGCACTATGTTTCATCGGAACTATCCAGGTCTCAAAAGGGGTCCGAGAGGCAAAGGGATGAAAAGCTATGAAATCTTTTGTTCTGGCTACCACCCTTCTCTTAAACCCGAGCTCCTCTTTGACCATATCACAAAAAACGCAGGATCCATGATCATCATAATATCTCATGGCCTCCTCTAAGGGATGCCTTATGCTGGCAGGCACTAAAGGCAAAGCCACCAGTTGGGAATGAGGATGAACCAGTGAGGTTCCGGCTGATTCCCCGTGGTTCTCAAAGATGATGATCAGCTTGATCCTTCTGTCCTTCTGCAAATCCAGATATCTTTGGCGGTAGGTCAGGCAGACTTTCTCCACCTGAGATAAAGGCAGATTCCCTAAAGTTTGATTATGCCAGGGAGTGTGAACAATGACTTCATGATAACCGATTCCTCTGGTTTTAAGAAAAAAACCCCTGGTTTGAGGTGAAAGCTGGCCTTCAGGCATTAAAGCCGGATATTTGTTGGGGATTACTCTGACCTGCCATTTCTTGCTTCCTCTTTCCTTGAGTGAGAAAACCTCAGAAGGGGTTTTCTCCTCATTCCCGGGACAGAAAGGGCAGTCAGGATCTAATTTGGGAATCTTTTGTTTTTTCTTTCTGGATTTAAACTCCTGAGGTCTTTTAGCCCTTCCCCTGGCAATTATTATCCATTCCTTGGTGGCACGATTCTGTCTTAGCTCCGGCATTGCTCTTTTCCTCTTTTAGTTAAGGTGAACATAATCAAGGCAACCAGCCCTAATTAGAATGAGGGGGTGAAAAACCATGCCTGCGACTATCTCCCATTTTAATGTTTGCTGTTAGCTGTTTACTGTGAACTGTTTGCCGCTTACCGCTATCCGCTTTCCGTCTCAGGCCGGGTTAATCTTCCCATCATTTCCAGCTTTTTGTTTTCGCCGATAACAATGAGAATATCCCCGGCTTCTATTCTGGTATCTGGTGAGGGGTTAAAGACCATCTCCTTCCCCTTTTTCTTTATCCCCACCACCAGGACCCCCAGCTCGCACCTTATGGGTGAGTCCCGGAGCACAGTGTTGGCAATGGAGGAATTCGGGAGCACCTCAATCTCATCGATGGCAAAACCTGTTTTCTCGTCCCCGCCCACAACCTTCATGAAGTCAACAATATCCGGTCTTAATGTGACAAGCGCCATTCTTATTCCACCTATCAGGTGAGGCAGTACCACTCTATCTGCTCCTGCCCTGAGAAGCTTTTTCTCAGCGGAGGGAGATTCCGCGCGGGCTGTTATGAAGATCCTGGGATTGAACTGTCTGGCAGAGAGGCTAACGTAAACATTCTCCGATTCGGAAGCTATGGTGCTGACCAGGGCTTTGGCCTTTTGGATCCCGGCAGCTTCCAGAATCGAGTCGTCGGTGCAATCCCCCTCCACCACCAGTACTCCTTTTCTGTGCAATTCCTCGATTCTATCCGGATTTTTCTCAATAACCAATAAAGGAGCTTTTCTGCTAATAAACTCTTTGCAAACCTGCTCTCCTACCCGACCATACCCACAAACAATATAATGATCCTTCAGATCTTTGAGTTGTTTTTCCATCTTTCTTCTCCCAAAAATTTCTCTTATTTCTCCCTCAATCAGCCATCGTCCTATAACACTAACGGTGTAGGCAGCACCGCCTACACCAAAGATAACCAAAATTATGGTGAATATCTTACCGGTGGAGGAGAGGATTCGAACCTCTCTAAACCCCACAGTGGATAAAGTGATAATGGTCATATAAACTGAATCCAAAAGAGGCCACCCCTCGATCAGAGTATAACCCAAAGTGCCGAAGAGAATCACTCCTAACATAAGAAGGGCAAGCCATTTTATTTTCTTTTCCGGCGCCATTTTTATGCTATCTAACCTTCTCTCTATACTCTTTTCTGTCTATTGCTCATTCAGGTTCTTCTGTTTTCTCTTCTATTTCCTCGCCCACTCCTTTAAGTTCGGGAGTTCTATAGATTATGCTCCTTAAGACCGGTGGGGTCAAAAGGGTGGTGGCTATCACCATGAAAACGACGACTGAGTAGAGGTCGTTTCCTATTACTCCCAGAGATAATCCAATTGAGGCGATAATCAAACCTACCTCTCCCCGAGGAACCATCCCCACCCCAACCAGGGAAGCCTGTTTCCAGCCCAGAGTGATAGCTCCCAATCCACACCCCAGAAGTTTTCCCAAAACCGCAAACAAGGTTAAGATCAAGGCAGCACCGATAACAGAGGGATGAGTGAAGATACTCAGGTCTACCTGTTTTCCCATCATCACAAAGAAGAAAGGAACCAAAAAGTCGTAAAGAGACTCAGTTTTAGCAGACAACCTGAATTTGATATTAAACTCAGCCAAAATCATCCCGGCCATAAAAGCTCCCACAATTGCTGCCAGATCGATATAACTGGCCACAGCTGAAAGACCTAAACAGATAAGAATAGCCAGGGCAAACGGCGCGTTTCTGGATTTCAGTGCAACCAGCCGGGGACTAAAAAACCGATACATAACCCTTCTGCCTACGAATATAAGGAAGATCACAAAGACAACTGCCTCAAATAGAACCAATCCGATTTTGATGTAGGAGATAGCCCCTTTGCCTAACCCTGATACCACAGCCAGAACGATAAGCCCGATTATATCATCGATCACCGCAGCTCCTATAATGACCCGGCTCACCTTAGCCTCCAGTATCCTAAGGTCAGCCAAGACCCGGGCAGTGATCCCCACCGAAGTTGCCACCATGGCGGCACCAATAAACATAGCCTCTACTGTGGAATGGGCGATTATCCGGGTATAAAGATATCCGAAAATAAATGGAATGATAATTCCCAAGACAGCCACCACCAGAGAGATTGGCCCGACCTTTAGCATCTCATCGGTTTTGATGTGAAGACCAACTGTAAAAAGAAGGATTATCACCCCGATCTCGGCTAAGACAGTGTAAAAATGTGAAGGCCCGATCATGTTAAATATGTAGGGTCCCAATATTACTCCGGCCAGAATCTCACCCACCACAGCAGGTTGCCTGATCCGCTCGAAAAGCTCCCCCATTATCTTGGCAACAGCAAACATCAGGAATAAATCAAAGATTATCCTGGTGATATTCTCCAAACTCTCAATCCTCCGTCTTGGTAGCTTTAGTTTATTTCTTCGTCTGACCTTTTAAATCTTTTTACGTCTTTCCGGTTCTCTCCAGTAGTTTTTTGTTGTAGAAAGTGATGATATCCAATCTCTTAAGGACTCCCACAAGTTTTCTGTGATCCTCTTTATCCACTACGGGTAAAGCCTCCACATCCTGAAGCCCGAATTTCTGCAAGGCAGAGGCTAAAGTCTCATCCTCGGTCAGGGTCTGGGTATATCCGGGCATTACGTCCTTGACAATAACCAGATCCTCCAGACCTCTCTTGGTCATCAGCCTTTTTACATCCTGCAAAGAGAGGATCCCCTCAAGCTCGCCTGAGGAGTTCACCACCGGGTAAAAGCTGAACCGGCTCTCCTCCACCAGTCTCAAAAGCTGCCCCATGGGCATGGATTGGGAAATCGTCTCCCAGGATCTGCTCATCACCTCACGCACAAAAGTAGATGTCAGAATGCTGACATCCCTTCCACCCTTTAAGCTGATCCCTTTTCTCACCAGCTTCAACGTATATATCGATTCCTTTTTCAATCTGTGGGCTAAAAGAGTGCTCAACACGCTGGCTAACATCAGCGGTAAGATGATACGGTAGTCACCGGTCATCTCAAAGATAATCAGCATGGCAGTAAGGGTAGCGTGAGTGGTCCCCGCCACCAGGGCACTCATCCCCACCAGAGCATAGGCCCCGGGAGTGGCTGCCACCTGAGGGAAAAGGATATGCACTATGTTCCCAAAAAAGCCTCCCAGCATAGCGCCTATGAACAGGGAAGGAGCGAAAATCCCTCCAGAACCTCCTGATCCTAAAGTCAAAGAGGTGGCAACTATCTTCAAGAATATCAGAAAGAACATGGCTCCCCAGAACATCTCCACATGCAAGGCCGCATTTATGCCCTCATACCCCACCCCGAAAACCTGGGGATAAAAGATGGCTATTGTTCCCAAAAGAAGACCCCCCAACGCTGGTTTCAGGTGACCTTTAATCTTAAGGGATTCAAATAGATCCTCGGATTTGTAAAGAGTCTTTACAAATAAAACCGATACCCCTCCGGCCAAAAGTCCCAATGCCATATATAAAGGGATTTCCCAGATACTCACCAGGTCGTAGGCAGGAACAACAAAAGCCGGATAGTTCCCCAAAAAGGCTCTGGAGACAACCGAGGCCACAAAAGATGATATGATAACCGGGCTGAAAGTCTGTATGGCAAAATCACCCAAAATCACCTCCAGGGCGAAAAGAACGCCGGCAATGGGCGCATTGAAAGTGGCAGAGATTCCAGCAGCTGCACCACATCCCACCAAAATCCTTACCCTCTCTCCGGACATCCTGAAGAACTGACCCAGCGTCGAGCCCAAAGCTGAACCTATCTGGACTATGGGACCCTCCCTG
>SMTZ1_10005395_pt1 | contig 12855 bp, 13 predicted proteins | sample DeeMarSWOR136_30_FD_25667 | JGI IMG/M metagenome (IMG submission 25667) | reverse complement strand
TGAGCTTTGGTGGGAAATGGGGATATAAACTTGGTCTGGGTTTTGGATTACATTTTGGCTTCTTCAATTTGGATCTGGCATACTCCATGCACCGGGCTCTTTGGCCCGCTTATTCTAAGGGCATCTCCATAGCTGCGAATATAAAATTTCTGATTTGATAGCCTTTTGTAAATAAAACCATCTTAGATTTGACAATATAATAGCCCATTCCATCTTCTTTTCTTATTCGTAAAAAAAAAAATTAATTTTTTATCGATATTAAGAAAATATTCACAAGATACGGCAACATACTCTTAATTTTTTTGTTATAAATTTAATGTAACTAATTAATAATACTATAGTTAAAAAAGATCGGTTTATTATGGCACACTTCTTGAATATATTAGAGCGGATACATATTTGATGCATGAGGTTTGCTATGCCAAGCGAAGTTAATTTGAATTTTGTAAATATGAAACGATATTTTTTTGATCATAGCACAACGGAAAAATTTATTAATTTCTTAATGACAAAGGGTAAGCTCATAGCTCCACACCGGAAAGGTGAGCATTCTTTCGCATATGAATATGTATCTGATATTGCACATATTGTGTTCGATTATCCACGGACAATTCAGCCGCTTAAGAAATTTTTCTTACCCCCGCAAGAGACTTTGTTAACATTTAACATAGAAAGCAATACCTTTGAAGAAGAAAAGATTGTATCTGAAAAGTATATTTTTTTTGCCATCCATTCTTATGAAATGCAGGCAATTCAGCGCTTGGATTACAGTTTTAAGAGGGGAAATCCAGAAGCAAACTATTTAACACGCAGAGAAAATGTACTCTTCATTGGAATTTCATTTACACCAGATGAATGGCATTTTTCAAAATCGGTAGGAATAGAGATTGAAAAAACTGATGGATTTTGCCTGTTCTTTGAACCCGTGGAGAATGGATATCTGGTCTTTGAGGTCAATCAAGATGGCAGAGAATTGTTATCACAATTTGGTTCGGGGTTTCTTGTTGATGCCCCCCTGGATCTTGAAATAATAGAAAAGAACTTTAGAGAAAAAATAAAGTATCACTTTAATAGAATCCCCCAGATTTTTGAATATGTATATGATTCAAAAGTATGGCAAGAGGTAGCGCAGCGCTGCGTTGGTTGTGGGACCTGTAATCTGCTTTGTCCAACATGCTATTGCTTTGATGTTCGTGATGAGATGGAATTGAATATGGAAGAGGGCAAACGTCAAAGGTTTTGGGACGGTTGCATGCTCAATACTTTTGCTGAAGTAGCTGGAGGAGAAAATTTTCGGGATTCGCTTGATTCAAGAACAAGACATCGCCTGTATCGTAAATTTAAATATAGTACAAAATTTTCGGGTGAATTGTACTGTGTTGGTTGTGGAAGGTGTTCATGCTACTGCCCGGCTGATATTAGCATTATTGAAATTGTGAATAATTTAATTAATGATTATGACCAGGGTCAAAGTAAACAAACGATGTGAACGATATCTCAATTTCAAGTATGGGTGTAAAGTAATATTGGATTGATAGCAAATATATTTAGAGTATGGAGAAGATAATGGAAACATTAACAATAGAGAAGAAAAAATTGTACAATCCAATTATTTCTGATATTAAGCGTGTAGAGCAATTGACTTCTCTTGAGAAGCGTTTTGAAATAGCACTTCCCGATAATCAAATTCTGGGTCACATGCCGGGACAATTTGTTGAGGTATCTATTTTTGGTTTTGGTGAGGCACCAATTTCAATTTGTTCTTCTCCTACCAAAGCTCCCACATTTGAATTAACTGTCCGTAATGTGGGTCGGGTTACCAACAAAATGCATGCATTAAGTAAAGGAAATCGGATAGGTATCAGAGGACCCTTTGGTAAAGGTTTTGATGTTGCCTTGTTTCAGGGCAGGGATGTACTGTTTGTGGCAGGTGGTATAGGTTTGGCTCCTTTAAAATCATTTATTGATTATACGCTTGCCAAACGTAAGGATTACCGTCGTATTATCATATTATATGGTTCTAAACATCCCTCAGAGATCTTATTCAAGAAAGACATTGAATTATGGCAGGGCATAAAAGATGTCGAATTTCATATTACAGTTGATCGTCCAGATGAAAAATGGAAAGGTAACGTTGGTGTCATAACAACATTGATACCACCATTAAAACTTGATGTTGAAAATACCACTGCCGCAGTTGTAGGCCCCCCTGTCATGTACAAATTTGTTATTATGGCTCTAAAGTCAAAGCGCATTCCCGATGAAAATCTGTATTTATCTCTGGAAAGAAGAATGAAATGCGGAGTTGGTAAGTGTGGACATTGTCAGATCAATGAGTCTTATGTATGCCAGGATGGACCGGTGTATTCTTATGCGCGAATTAAAGAGCTGCAGGAGGCGATATGAGTAAGCCTAAAGTTGCATTTTTCGACTTCACAAGCTGTGAAGGTTGTCAATTAAATAAATTGAACTTCGAGAATGATTTATTAGCTATCTTAGATTTGGTAGAGATCGTCGAATTTCGAGAGGCTATGGATGATAAAGCTGACTTATATGATATTGCTTTTGTTGAAGGCAGCATAAGTACACCACGATGCGTTGAGCGGATTCATGATATACGCCGGCGCAGTAAGATCTTAGTGGCCCTGGGACAATGTGCAGTTTCTGGAGGTATAAATGCAATAAAAAATATGCATCCGCCAGAATGGGTGAAAGAAACAGTCTATGGCGAGGATAAATATTTATTCCCATCTCTACCTGTACAGGCTGTAAGTGCCGTCGTTCGTGTTGACTACGAGGTTCGGGGTTGCCCGATGAGTACACCCGAATATTTGCACATCTTCAAGTCTCTTGTTTTAGGCAGGAAGCCTGAAATTATTGATTACGCTGTATGTGTCGAATGTAAACTACGTGAAAATGAATGTGTGCTGGATAGAGGAATGTTTTGTTTAGGCCCCATAACACGTGCTGGTTGCGGTGCTATATGTCCTTCAAATGGTCAGTATTGTACAGGATGTAGAGGTACTGTATCTAATATCAATGAGAAGGGGGCTATCGATATGTTGAAGAAATATAAATTTTCAACACAAGAGGCTCTGAAACGTATGAAGCTGTTTTGTGCCAATGAGATTGATGAAAGGGTGACTTAAAAATGAGAAAAGATCTTAACATAGATGTACATCATATAACCCGTGTTGAAGGCCACGGAAATATTGTTGTCGATATGAAAAATGGTCGGCTTAAAACGGCACAATTAGAGATTGTTGAAGCACCACGCTATTTTGAGGCTATGTTGAAGGGGCGTAACTTTAATGAAGTGGCAATAATTACCTCGAGAATTTGTGGCATATGTTCTCTGGGTCATCAGATGACATCGTTAAAAGCAACCGAAGCAGCTCTGGGTTTAGAAATTTCCGAACAGACAAAGATCCTCAGAAAGATCCTGGTTAATGGATCAACGTTTCAGAGTAACGTACTGCATGCTTTATTCTTAGCAACACCTGATTTTTTAAATGTGGGATCAGTTTTTCCTCTGGTTGACACGCATAAAGATGTCGTACTGGCTGCTCTTAGACTGAAGAGACTGGCCAACGATATTGGTGATGTGATAAGTGGTCGTGCCGTGCACCCAATCAGTTGTGTCCCGGGAGGTTTTACAAAATTGCCCACACAACAAGAATTGAAGGGTCTACTTGAGAAATTAATCAATGAAGGAAAGCCAGATGCGAAATATGCTGTTGATGTAATGGCTACTTTGTTGGATAAAATTCCTGATTTTAAGCGTGAAACTGAATATATTAGTGTATATAACGATAAGGAATATGGACTTTACGATGGTGACATCTGCTCCTCCGATACAGGTTTGTATCCGGTTGAAAAATATTTGCAGGTTACCAATGAATTTATAGTAGTGCATTCAACAAGCAAGCATGCCAGGTTCAATCGCAATTCATATATGGTGGGTGCATTGGCCCGATTTAATAACAGTCATAAGTTGTTGAAACCAGAGGCTAAGAAGGCAGCTCAAAAGCTAGGCTTAAATGCTCCAAATTATAATCCCTATATGAACTCGCTAGCTCAAATGGTAGAAGTGGTGCATTGTATTGATGATACCATCGATTTGATTACTATTTTGCTTGATTGTACTATCAAAGACGAAAAACCAAATCAGGAGCCAACCAGGTATGGCAGGGGGATCGCTACAACAGAAGTCCCGAGAGGAATTCTATTCCATGATTATACCTATAATAGACAAGGGAGCATTGAGACTGCAAATTGTATTATTCCAACGGGACAAAATCTGGCCAATATAGATGACGATATGAAAAAATTGATTCCGGAAATAATTGATGAACCAAAGGAACAAATCACACATAAACTGGAAATGCTGGTAAGGGCCTATGATCCATGCATATCCTGTTCTGTTCATATGTTGGATGTCGAATTTATTGAGTAGTACCGCTATGCTAAAAATAATAGGTCTTGGAAATATCTTGCGCGGTGACGATGGTATTGGGCCAGCGGTAATTGAAGAGTTGCGCACCGTGAAGTTTACCTTTCCGATTGAACTGATTGATGCGGGTGGAGATGCCTTCAATATTTTAGATCAGATGATCTCGAAACAACCGTTGATACTTATAGATTGTGCCCGCATGGGAGAAAAGCCTGGTGAAATAGTCACGTTTAAACTTGACCAGGTGAATCTAAAATGGGCTGAACAGATTGTATCGTTGCATGGATTTGGATTAAGCGAGATCTATCAAATGGCTCAGCACCTGGGTGCCGATGCTGAATGTACGATAATCGCTGTTGAGCCCAAAAGTATAGAATTTAATACAGGATTATCCCAAGAAATAAGAATGAGTATTCCTAGGATAATTCAAACTGTTATTCAGGAGAGTAAGAATTATGCGCAAAAAAATATTAATAATTGATGATGATATTGATCTTGTTGAGGCCATGCGCTTAACATTAGAAAATGAGGGTTTTGAGGTGATCGATGCCCAGGATGGCACAAAAGGTCTGGAGAAAATTAGAAATGAGAATCCGGATTTAATCATTCTTGATGTTATGATGGGCACACAGGATGAAGGTTTTCATGTAGCATATCAGATTCGTGCTAATAAAAAGACAGAAGATATCCCCATTATTATATTGACAGCAGTGGGTCAAGAGACCGGATTTAAATTTGATAAAGAAAAGGATGAAGACTTCTTACCTGTGAATGAATTTCTCGAAAAACCGATAAATCCTGATCAGTTGATTGAGCTGGTTAAAACGAGCTTAGGTCTTTAAATTTGATATTTATTATCTGATTAATAGAGTAGTTTGTTAAAATAGGTGTTCTATTTTGTATCTCATCTAATGGTTCATTAGCGGAAAATTTGTAAAAGGAGAAAAGTTGAAAATAAACCTTTTCTCATTCGAATGGTTTCCTTTTCTAACGGCGGTCATACTCCATGATCGAATTTCATGGTCTATTCGCTTACGCTGGTTAGCTGTCATTGGATTCTTCTCAGCCACGCTGGTCTCCAAATACAGTCTTGGTCTTGTTGTCCCATATGAGATTATTTGGTTACTACTGGCTGGCCTGGCCTTAATTAACTTCATTTATTACCTAATAGCAAAGTTGTTTAAAGAGTTTACCTTTATCAGTGAACTAATAGTGCTACACGTGCATATTTTCTTTGATTTATTATTTTTAACATTCATCGTACACTTCTCCGGGGGAATTGAAAATCCCATTTTTTTGTTTTACGCCTTTCACGTAGTCATCAGTAGCATTATATTTCCTGGTTTAATACCCCTATTTTTTACAACACTGGTAGTGTTACTCTTTGGTTCTTTAATCTATTTGGAGTACAGTGGTATTATTCCGCATTATAATCTATTCCATACGGCTTTACATAAAAATATCATCGCGATATCTTTAATTTACTTTGTCTTTATTGTTACGGTATATGTAACCGCATACATCTGTTCTACCTTTATGCAAATATATCGTGATATCAAGAAGAAAATTGATTTACAAAATCAGCAGAAGACACAATTTTTCCATTTTACCTCACATGAGCTCAAATCTCCCATCATCGCCATAAAAAGTTCATTAGACGGTATAATAAAAAATTATGCGGGTCAGATAGATGAAAGGGGCCTTAATGTGCTTGTAAGAGCATCAAAGCGATCGGGTCAGATGATTGAAATTTTAAAAGAACTGTTGGAATTATCAAAAAATCGAGGTTTAACAAAAAAAGAAGAAGGCCAGCTGTATGATCTCAATGAGATATTGAGAGAAGTTGTAAATCAAGATTTAGCTCAAGCGGAAGCAAAGAATATTTCTGTCCGTTGTGCTATAAGCGATCAACCTGCCTATATGCTAGGAATACGGGATGATATTAAGAGAGTTTTTGTGAATCTTCTCTCCAATGCCATACGATATACTGCTGATGATGGTCGAATTGATGTTTCTTCCCACCAGGAAGATGGTAAACTGATTATTACTTTCAATGATACAGGAATTGGCATTTCAGAAAAGGATCTACCAAATATATTTACTGAATTTTATCGTTCTGAAAATGCAAAAAAAGTAGTTAGCTTCGGTACAGGATTGGGATTAAGTTTGGTTAAACAAATCGTAGAAAATTACCAGGGAACGATTGAAGTATCATCTCAAGAAAATCAAGGTTCCAAGTTTACGCTTACATTACCGTTATACTTGGGTACAAAATAAGAGCTTAAAGAAGGAATTTATCGAGGATGAAAATCGGGGGAATTGTTGAAAATAAAGATTTAACTTTATATCGCATAACTTCCTTGGTAGATAAACCCGGCGCGGCTGGTACGGTCCTGAAAATCTTTGCTTTAAATAATATAAATATTGAATACATTTCTGAATCAAGTGCTGCGAACGGGTCGGCGGTTATGGCTATTTGTATTAAGTCAAACATGTCGGACAGATTAGATAAATTGCTACAGGGCGATAAGGCTTTATCTGGGCATCTTAATATAAAAAAGGTAGAAAATGTTACGGTGTTGGGTATTTATGGACCTCATTTTCGTGAAAAACCTTTCTTAGCAGCCAAATTTTGCATGATCTTAGGTGCTGCGAATGTGAATATACTGGGAATAGCGAGCAGTATTTCCAGCATTAACGGTATTATAAAAAGTTCAGAGGTCGATGTAGCAAAACAGGCCTTATTACAGGAATTTGAACTACCTTAGTTTTTAGGTTTATAACATCACCTTTTTATGATAATGCTGTAAAAGCATATCAATTAAAACGCTAAACTGCTTCTGAATTTGTTCGGGAAGTACATCTAATTTCTCGCTAATAGATAAATGTGTAAGGTAGGGAGAGCCAGCTTCAGCTACCATAGCTGGGGCAGGATTTTTTTCACCTGTGAGAATCCATTCAATATTTGTATCCGCTAATTGAGCTAGTTTTAGAAGAACGGCGGGAGGTGGAATACGATCCTTTATATATTTGCTTACTGCTGGTTGTGTTACCTGAAGCCGTTCGGCGAGCTGTTTTTGATTTAAATTTAAACTTTGCATCAGCCACCTAATTCTCTGTGCAATCTGTTTTTGCTCCAATTGCATAATGCCCTTCCTTTTGCTTATTTGAAAAATTCATCTATAATATACTCAAAAAACATTTGTTATTTTATATTACATTTATTATATTCCATTTGTAATTAAATAAACAATTGGAATATAATAAAAATGAAACTCAGAAAAAAGGACAATTTTAGAACAAAAAATACAAAAAACAATATAGCTGAATATTCTCTTTATGAAAAATGGTTAATTTTCTGTAATGCAGGCCTGATAACTTCAGATGGCAGATTACGCGGTATATATGCCGGTAAACTTGATACCTTTAATGGTCCAGATTTTCAGGGAGCGGAAATCGAGCTTAATGGTAAAATATACCGTGGAGATGTTGAAATTCATCTTTATGTCAAAGACTGGTATTTACACGGCCATGATTTAGATAGCAGATATGATCGTGTCATATTACATTTGGTGTGGTTTTTAGCACCAGATGATGAAACTACGGTTACCAACAGTAAAGGGCTTGCTATTCCTACTTTAAGTATCCGCAGGTTACCCTCTGCAGCTGATAAGCATCTTACAGTTCGTTGTTTTTTCCCAAGGTCTCAACCTGATAATATTACCGCTTCATTAAAAGATCTTGCCTTACGCCGTCTTTTGATAAAAGCGCACCAGTTTGATCTATCAATTAATAAATATGGTCATGAACAAGCTCTTTATACTACTTTTATGCACATTTTAGGCACACCACAAAACAGACAAAATTTTGAAAGACTATCTCAAATAATATCATGGCATGATATACAAAGATTCAAGCAGAAATATCACTTCAGTATAGAAAATTGGCTGGCACTCTATTATTTGCAGAGTGGATTAATCAAAAAAAATATCATATTCAAGCCTCTCCAAAGGTATGGGGATAATATCCGCCCCCTCATGACTAAATGTGCTATGTCTGACAAGTCATGGAAATTAGCCGGTCAACGTCCAAACAACAGTCCTATTAGTCGTTTACTCGGATTATCACATTTCCTTCATCACTTACCTTCACTTTCTTTATGCGCCATATTCAAGGATATCATGACTGCCCGACTTGACTTTAAGGATCTTTATCGGGCTTTAATTGAAATTTTAACCGTAAATCCTTCTCAATTTTATCATAAATATGGTTTTAGTTCATTAAAATTGTGGGGCAATTCACTGATTACAGAAATTATTGGCAATGTGATTATTCCTTTTTTTTACAGAGAAGCGATCTCATACTTAAGTTTTGGTTATGCAACATACTTAGAGGAGTTTTATCTATATTTACCAGCAACAAATTCCTATGGGCGACTTAAATATTACTATGATTGGCCGGAGATAAAAAATTGTGCCATTAAACAGTTTTATTTAAATCAGGCCTTACTGCACTTATCGCTTAACTATTGTGAGCCGAAAACATGTAAGAATTGTCCTATGGGTTGTATTCCAGAAATACATTGACATACTTTTTAAAAATCTTTATTATTGTAAAAATTTTATCTGGTTAAGATACAATCAAGTTAAATATCTAAATATTTTTAATGGAAGGATAACATGGAATTTAGTTGGTTTGACGCAATTATGCTGCGTAATTTTCTATATGCCATTTTTGGGGTAATTGTAGGAATTATTTCCTCTATTATTACATACAAGTTAATTAATCGTACAACCCAATTTGATATACCCCAGGAATTGGAAAAAGGTAATCTGGCTGTGGGTGTGGTCGTTGCCGGTATTTTCATAATGATTGGATTGATAGTTGGGTTAATTATAGGGATGAGTTTAAATTAAATGGTTATGAAATTTATATGCATCATACTGTTTTCCAGTAACCTTTTTTTATTTTCATGTAATGATTTTAGTGAAAAAAGCACCGCTACGCTTGAATCGGATTCTCTTTCTATCCAGATAGTTAAGATGATCGAAGAGAAAAAGCGCTATTTAGCATTAAAAAGGGAGTTTGAGAATAGTCGTTATAACAAATCCCTTTTAAAATACCGTCCAATTATTAGAAAATATGCCAAGCGTTATGGCTTTGATTGGCGCTTAATTGTTGCCCAGATTATGCAAGAGTCAAAATTTAGACAAACTGCCCAAAGCCGTGTCGGGGCGCGTGGTCTGATGCAACTAATGCCGCGTACTGCACAGGAAATTACCCGTGAATTTGATGTACATGAATTTGATGTTCAATATATATTGCAAAATCCTCGTGAAAATATTGCCGCTGGTATATATCATTTGAGAAAACAATACAATTATTTTGCAAATGCAGACATGGTTAACCGTACTAAGCTAAGCCTGGCCAGCTATAATTGCGGTGCAGGACGTGTCTTCGATGCCCAGAATATTGCCCGTTTTTTTAATCACTCACCACATCATTGGGATTATATACGAAAGTATATTGCCATGTTGAAAAAAAGTGATTGGGAATTGCACTTACAGGTATGGCCTTTGGGTCGCCCTAAGTATGGTTATTTTTATGGTTATGAAGAGACGATAAATTATGTCGAACGCATCTGGGAGTTATTTCAAACCTACCAAAAAATTCTCTAACTTACATGTCTAAATTATTGTTAAGCCATTTGTTATAGTTTTATAACTTGGACTTAATATTGCCGATTTACCACCGATAATAATAGGGAATAATTTTTATAGGTACTTCTCGAATTAGATCAGTTATTTTGCTATTAAAAAATTTCAATTTTTAATTATCATAGTTTGCGATGGGAGGCAATTAATGTGCCCAGACAAATTTAAACGAGTTGTATTACTGCTCTTCCTCTCCCTATTTTTTATCAATTTTAAATTTCAGGAAGATGACAGTGATGCTCTAGTGAAATTCATAATTGGACAGGTTGAAGTGCAATCAAGGCAACAAACAGACTGGAGAACACTAAAACTAGACTCACGTGTCGTGGAAGGTGACCGGATAAAAACCTCATTAAATTCTCGCGTTGAAATTAGCATGCCCGATGGTACCGTTTTAAAAATTAATGAAAACACGATATTTGATATCAACGAAATAAAAGTACCCCAGGTTGACAATGAAGATAAGATGAAATTTACAGTATGGGCTGGTAATATTTGGGCACGTTTCACGAAGATATTTTCATCCAGACAGGAAAGAGAAATTGAAAGCCCGAGCGCTGTAGTTTCTATACGAGGTACGACGATTGAAATGAATGTTGACCAAAATCAGAACACACTTGTGCGGGTGGAGGAGGGTTTAGTATCAGTAAAATCCAAGGATGTTGAAGAAGAGGTGACGGTTGGTTCTAATCAAGAAACATATGTTGAAAGGGGTAAAGCTCCAACTCAACCTTCAGGATTTCGCTCGCAACCATCTGAAGAGAGTGATGTTGAATTTAGCTTCACCGTTGATTTACCGAGACTTGTCTATACAGATCCGGCGGTTCTTAATACAGGTATTGCGATAACAGGTAAGGTTCCTCCCGGAGCACAGTTATTTGCTGAAAACCGCCCCATTGCGGTTACACCGGATGGATCATTTAATACCACAATACCGGTTCAAGAAGGATTGAATACCATAAATCTGAATGCTATTTCAGGTGAGAATCAACAAAGTAGAGCAGTTAAGGTCTATATTAATACCAAGGCACCAGATATACGTCTCTCTACACCGCTGGTGGCGGGTTTCTATAACCGCCGAGATTATAGCTTAAGTGGCGGTGTTTTTGACCTCACACCGGGTGATAAGATTAAAGTATTCATAAACGATCAGGAAGTAGCAGAAATTTTGGGAAGAGGCAGTTTCAATCGTACAATAATTTTAAAAGAGGGGATGAATAACATCAGGGTAATTGCACGTGACAGATCGGGAAATACTAAAGAAATTGCGCAAAATCTATTTCTAGATACCGCTAAGCCAATCATAACAATCACCGAACCGGCAGAACCAATTCATCTTCGTGTTGAGCCCCCACCACCCCCTGGTGTAAGATTTGTAAGAATAGAACAAAATATACGGGGTCTTGTCGTTGATCCACAACCTTCATCTGGAATCAAAAGGATCACCGTAAATGGAAAAGAAATTCAGCCCAACTCTGACGGCTCATTCGTCATCACGATTCCACTTCAGAAAGGGGATAACCGTCTAAATTTTATGGTGGAAGACCTCGCTGGGAATATAATGAGAGATAATTCCAGGATCATACGCGTGCCCTGATGATATATGCTAAAATTCTTTTATCAATTTAGAATGGTAAAAATGAGAAAAGAACAAGTGTTCCGGAATGTACTATTTAATCTTTCGTTTTGTATACTTATGATATGCTTTCCATTCATATTGGGTGCTCAATCAGGCTTTGATTTAACCGGAAGAGTTTCCTTTAGAACTGAGAGTACGGGTTACGATGAAGAGTCGCAAATAAAACCAGATTCGATAAGTGCGGAAGAGTACGGTAAAACTACTTTAATACCTGGACTATCACATAGACTTAACCTGGCTGTATTTGGTAGAACAAAAGATATGGATTTGAATTTACTATCCGACCTTGAATATAATGACTGGAATAAGTTCGATTTAAAAAGATTTTCTCTTAATATGATTGTATCACAGCACGATATCATGATTGGCGATTATTTCGAAACTCTAAATGAAACTTTCATACAAAGTCGAGAAATTCGCGGTGCCAGATATCGCCTGTTGCTAAATAATACATTTGGTCAAAACTCGTTCATACACATTAATGCGTTGGGAGGTATTACACAAAAGGCAGTATCTGAGGGAGAAATGCTACCAGATTTATACAAGCAATTTGAATCTAGTGGTCAATACAGACGTTTCCTGACAGCTGGTGAAGTCAAGATCGGTAATTCGAATCACTTTGATATTGCTTTGAATTATTTATGGGGTGAAGATCAGCAGTCATCTATTGATACCTCCATAAACGATCCGATGGCTAATTCTGTTTATGGATCTTACGCCAATCTCTACTTCTGGGAACGAAATATCAGATTTTTTGGCTTATATTATTATAGCCTTAAAGATACATTAACGGCAAAGAATATCAATGATTTTTCATTCAATGGTGGTGTTGATCTGCAATACAAATCATTCAAATTCATTGCCCTATACCAGCGCCTGGGATACAATTACTTTTCAATGGGAAACCCCTACCTTGAAAATGACAAGGAGGGTTTTAAAGGTTTGCTCGGTTATACCATACCTGATATAATTTCCTTGAGTTCGGATTTTGAATATTATAATGATAACCTGGATAACTTATCCTCATTACCCACAACTTTAACGAGGTT
>SMTZ1_10005394_pt1 | contig 12855 bp, 14 predicted proteins | sample DeeMarSWOR136_30_FD_25667 | JGI IMG/M metagenome (IMG submission 25667) | reverse complement strand
GAATGTGATATAAATCCATGAGTCTTTCAAATTTTTGAGCAATAATGTTTAAGTCGTCGTCACTAATGTTTGATTCTGGTATTAGCGAAGAAATCACATCAAATCCATTGTAAAAATGATCAGCGTTCTGGTCGTTTGATTGGAAAAATACAACTATAAAACAATATAGACTCATTCCACTAACAGACATTAATATTACAGCGATTTTGGCTAATCTAGTCGTATTAAATTTGTTACTTTTTCTTTTAAGCAATAAACACACTTACTTGATTTATTGGAACCCAAATATAATTTGAATGTTTCAAAAATAAATTTTTATAAGTGAAAATTAAAAAATGTAATCAATTATATAAATATCAATTATCCAATAATATTAAAAAAAAATGAAAGAGAGATAATTAAAAATGGCTCTTGCTGATATGTTTGATACAAGTTCAATTATTATATTAATAACTTTAGGACTGTTATATGTAATCTTTCTGATATTTGATGCTTTCAAGCGTGGCGAAAAATATAGCCTACTTGCTTATGCTATGGCTTTACCAATTATAAATTATTTATGGTACTTAGGAACTATGGTTGATGTTTATCCTGAATTCGAACCCTTTGGCGTGATGGGTGTCTATTTTATCTTGATTATTTTGTGGATTGTTGTAATGTTGAGAGATGCTTATTATATATTAAGAAAAAAGAAAGATGTTGACGATGTCTTGCTTTTTCTATTAATCGCACTTATTGTTCAATTTGTTTTAGCAGCCGTTCTTCCATATTTAATTGATGAAATGCAAAACGGGTGCTCAGAATTTCTTTATTACTTCTATTTTCCAGCTTTATATGATAGTTCTGGAAATATCAATAGTATTTTCAATTCAAATGTTGTCTTAATGTTCCGAATAAGTGCAAGTCTTTTAGTTGGATTAATATGCGTCTTATTAGTACACGATGTTAAAGACGAGGAATTAAAAGTTCCCGCATTAATAATCATTACTGCGATATTTATAATTCCATTTGCAATTTTAAGTTTCATTTGGGCAGTTGCTTTAACTGCAGTATTAACATTTTTATTTTGCGTAATTCTATTTATTGCGCTATTACTCGTTTCGAAACCGGATTAAAACGCACATTTAGATACATCAATTCGAAAAATCATTTATTTTTTAATCCCTTACTATTTTATTAAAAATTCAATATGATATGTATTTAAAGAAACGAAATTTATTTTACTATGAATGTAATTCACTAAGGTACCTTTAGAATGAGCGAAAATAACGATTCTGAATTAACTAAAATTCCCGGGATTGGTAAGGTAACTGCAAAAAAATTAATAGCTGAGGGAATTAATACCTATGAAGATTTTATAAACTCGGATCCAACACAAATAGCAAAAATTGTTAACAGTTCGGAAGAAAAGGTGAAAATTTGGATCCAAAACGCAAAGGAGTTAATTCTTGAAGATGGAATTGAAATCTCGGACGAAGAAATCGAAGCAATGGAAGAGGCTATAGAAATGGTAAACGATGAATTTGAAGAGGATCAACCAAGAAAGAAATCCTCTAAAAAGAAAATCGATTACGATATTTCTGATTTGCCCGGGGTGGGCGCAGCTACAACCAAAAAGCTTAAGGAAGCAGGATTACTAACTGTTCGAGCAATCGCGGTTACGCCAAAACAAGTAATTATGGACGAAGCGGGAATTGGGGATAAAACGGCTGAAAAGCTGATACGAGCGTCTCAAGAACTCTTAAATCTTAACTTTAAAACTGCAAGCGAAATATGGGAAGAGCGAAAAAACCTAAAAAAAATTTCAACTGGTAGTCCGAATTTAGATGAGATTTTAGGTGGAGGAATAGAAACTAAAGCGTTAACCGAATTTTATGGTGAATATAGAACGGGAAAAACCCAATTGATGCATCAATTGTGCGTAAATGTGCAATTACCCCAAGAAAAAGGAGGTCTTGAAGGAAGAGCGCTATATATCGATGCAGAAGGCACTTTTAGACCAGAAAGAATCATTCAAATGGCTGAAGCGTTAGATTTGGACTACAAAAAAATACTTCAAAACATAACTTTCGCACGAGCGTACAATTCAGATCACCAGATAATGCTTGTGAAAGATGCTTCCCACATTATAGAAGAACAAAATATAAAATTAATCGTTGTGGATTCGCTAATTGGGCACTTTCGAAGCGAATACATAGGAAGAGGGACATTAGCTGAGCGCCAACAATTGCTTAATTCTCATTTGCACGATTTAATCCGTTTAACTGAAATCTTCAGTGATTTGGCTATATTGGTGACTAATCAGGTTCAATCAAAACCCGATGTATTTTATGGAAATCCATTAAGGGCGACGGGTGGGAATATAATGGCTCACGGTTCAACCATACGAGTTTATCTTAGAAAAGGAAAAGAAGACCAGCGAGTAGCAAAAATTGTTGATGCACCTCATTTGGCAGAAGCTGAAGCTATATTCACCATTTCTGAAGATGGTATTAGAGATTAAATAAAATTAATATAATCTTAAAACATATCCTATTTTTATGCAAGAGTGGAATTCGTTTTCTCGCATCAATGCTGTTTTTAACCACGAAATTCCAGACCGCGTTCCTAAATACGAAGGTTCTATAGAGATTCCAGAAATTAGTCCGGGACCTAGCGGTCAAGACACCTGTTCGGGATTGTTATTCTTTACTCCAGAAATATTAAGAATGGTACGTAGATTTCCTTTTATTCTGAAAATCCTTAAAGGTCTTTTAAGACATCCTCAAATGCTTACGCCTATAATCAAGTATATTCCACGGAATGTAAGTAAAGTTCAACGAAAATTTAATTACGATTTGTTCTCCACTGTTCCGGGAGTTCCCATGGTCTTTACGGAAAAGATCTTCAAGGACTTCTATACCGAGGAAAAAAATAAAGTGATCAGAGGTCCTGGAGGCTTTCTCGTGTGGCGAACCAGTCCTGATGGAGCTCATACAAGAAATGGATTTATTAGATCTTCAAGCGAGTGGGATAAATATATGGAATTTGATTACGATCATCCTGGAAATTGGACTTTAACTTACGAAACTATTGAAGAGTGTAAGAAATTAGATATTGTACCTCAATTTGCAATTTTTGGAGCTGTTGCTTTCGAAGAGCTTTGCCAAATTTTTGGATTCCCAACATTTTTTCGATTATTAATTAAAGAAAAAGCCTTTGTCAAACGAATTGTAAAAGAGATGAATGATTTTGCAATAAATATTGCTGAAAAAACTCTCGAACGGGGTGGAAAATATTTCTACATAACAAATGATATTGGATTTAAAGGACGTAGTATTATTTCTCCTAAAATGTTCCGAGAATTTTTTAAATCCGGCTTAAAGAAATTTTGTAATAGAGTCTATAAATATGGCGGTAAAGTTATGATGCACTCTTGCGGGTATGTCTCAGAATTAATACCAGATTTTATTGAAGCTGGAATTGACGCATTACATCCCATCGAGAAACAAGCTGGAAACGACATCGTTGAAATTAAAAAGAAGTACGGTAAAAACCTCGTTTTAGTAGGTAATGTCCCAATTCATTTGCTTACTCATGGAACACCCGAAGAAAACTACGACTATGTAAAATTCCTCCTAAAAAATGTTTCAAAGGACGGAGGCCACATTATCTCCTCCTCGCATTCGGTTACAATGTGGTGTAAGTTAAAAAACTTTTTAGCCTATACTAAAGCCGTTGAAAATTTCGGGACCTATCCAATTAAAATATAATGTTCAATATATCTAATTATCATGAGCCAAACAAATGTTCGATTAACAATTGTATATGACGATTATAATGGAGTAAAACCCGGATTTACGAAATCCTTTGGATTTGCCGTTTTGATAGAAAAGAACAATAAAAATATTCTGTTCGATACTGGTACGAAAATTTATCCACTTACTGCAAATTTGGAAACTCTTGGAGTATCTCTAAGATCGCTGGATGCCGTAATACTTAGCCACAATCATTACGACCACACAGATGGATTACCTGAGATACTATCAAGAAATCCCGATATCCCTGTATATGTCCATCAATTCTGGGATAAGCCAGTACGTTCACAAGGGATTTATGTCCCTCAAAAAAATAGAGTGACGATTAATAGTGCAAGAGAAATTGAAGAAATTACTTCAGGTTTGTATATTACGGGAGCTCTCATCTCACCGGATTATGGTGGTATTTATGAGCAATCCGTGTATATAAAAGCACCTAATAGTTATATTCTATTATGCGGCTGTTGCCATCAAGGATTGAATGCGTGCTTAAACGAAAGACTACCATTGAACATCCCTCAAAACTCAAAATTAAACATTATGGGGGGATTACACGGCTCAAAATTTTCCAACGATGAGGCAGAGCATATTAACACATATGTCGAATCGATTATTCTATGCCATTGCACAAAAAACACGCAACTCTTCAAGAATCAATTCGGTGAAAAATGTCGAGCAGGTATTCTTGGAGAAATTTATTATTTTGAATAAGAAAATTATGCTTTAATGTACATTTGGCAATGGCATTGGCCCATTTCTTCCGCCTCATCCAAGCATTCTTTACAAGGACAGATGTTTTCGTCAATATGTTGTAGTTTACAAGGACAAAAAGGAGCACCTTCTTTGTCTATGAATTTATTCTCTCCTTTTAATAGTGTGTTGACCTTCTTCTCATCGTTTAGTTTAATCTTAAACTGTTTTATTATGAATAGTCTATTTACAATACGTCCATCCTTGAGCTCAATGTCGTAATCGAACTCCTTTTTTCCCTCGTCGAATGCTTTATTGTACGCATTTACAAAATCTTGACAATCTTCTATCGTCTTAACCATTTTCTCCACTTAAAATTTGGTTTTCTATTTTATATAAATAAGGGGATCTTTAAGAATTTTCAATATTCTTTAATTTTTTATATTCGTAGAAATGAAACCCAAAGAAGAAAAAATAAGGGAGCACTAAGTACCAAAACTCGACCGCAAGAAAAATATTCGCAATCATCATTAAAACAAATACGATTACTTCTACAGAAACAAATCCTTTACTTCCATAATATCTAAACACGAAAAAAGAATGTCCGACCTTGTAGTTTGAGAGAATTTCCTTGATATTTTTTTCTTCCTCGCGTGATATTAATAATCTTACTCCAATTGTTTTTCCAGTATAAAAGAGATTAATCCCCCAATCAAAAGTGTCAATTAAAATGTGAATTATAAGAACTGCACCACATATAACGATTAGAGGATATAAAAGTATTAGTCCTACTAACAACATCACACTACCTGGCCATATTGAATGGGTTATTAAATTCCTATGATTATTGTCTTTATCGTATTTTGAGAATACTATATCAAAATCAATAATAAAAGCGCAAAATATAATTAGTGAATATTCAATTAAATTAAGGTTTAAGAAGTAGTGGCTGATAGATGCAACAACCACGCCTATTGCATAATGTACATTTATGTGCATAAGATAGTCTCTTTCCTAATCTATATAGTTTTTATTGCTTATTCTCTCTAGAACCTTCTCTTTTGGTTGGAATCCTTTTGGTCCTTTGGACTCAACTAAGAACGATGCAGCGGCTGATGCATAATAGCCGGACTTCTTCACAGCATCCCAATCTTTAGACGAATTAATAAATTCGTATAGGAAAACTGACATATACGCGTCTCCTGCGCCTGTCTCGTCAACTACTCTATCTGATTTGAATGCAGGGATTTTTATTATGTCTTTTCCTCGCTTTGCAATAAGAGAGCCATTTGTCCCTAATGTAGTTATGATCATAGAATCATTTGTTGCCAAATTTTTAATAGATTCAATTGGATCACTAATTCCCGAGAGTGCATACATTTCCTCTTCAGATCCCTTCAAAATAAGCATCTCATCTAAGATATCGATCATATAGGCAACTTCTTGTTTAAATTCATCGTCAGACCTTAAGCGAATATGGCCATTATCGTCAATCTTACGAATAAATCCTTGAATATCGATTGCAATATAACAATCTTTTAAATTGTTTTTTAGAGATTTGATATATTCAATGTCAATTTCGTTGCACAAGGGGCATAAAATAATACCATCCAATTCTTGTAGCAAATAATCCGAAGGAAAATTATTAAAATCGAGATTGGGGCTTTTAGACACTAACCGCAAATCTCGACTGTGATTGTAATAATTGAGAACGAAATTTGTATTACTTGTATTAAAACGCGTAACTCCAGCTAAATTTATTTCTCTATTATGAATCTCTTCTAATAGTTTTTCGTTGAAATTTAAGCTCCCTAAACTTGATACAATTCCAATCCAGACATTATCGGTATAAATTTTTAAAGCTAAAGAACCGTAAGTAACTCCCCCTCCGAGAGTTTGTTTTCTCTCCTCCTCAAATCTTATAATATTATCTATGGCAAAATGACCACAAAAAACAATTTTTGTTTTTTTATTTGAAGAATAAAAATTTGGATCGTTCATATTTATAGTGTTAAGCTGGAAGCGATTAGAAATAATTATTTCTCTTGTTTTTTTAGATCCGCTATAATTTTATCTTTCTTCTTTATCTCAACCTTTAATTTGTTGATCTTATTCTGCAAATCTTCAAGCAATCCTGTTGGAACGGCTCCCCCACTGCTAGTTTGAGGAGCACTTGTTAATTGAGATTCGAGATCTTTAATAATAGTGTCCTTGTTCGTAAGTTTTTCCTCATAACTTTTTATTAACTCCGTTTCGGCAGATTTTTTACTAGATTCAAATTCATTTATTTTATTCAATAAGTCTTGCTTTTCTTGTTCAAGCTGCACAATTTTTTCGTGATCACCACCCCCTGCTGCTTTTGGTTGCGCGCTTTTTAACTGTTTATTTTCGGCAATTAAACTTTGAACCTTCTTTTTACTTTGATTCAATTTATCTTGCAAATCTTGGACTAAAAGGTTTATGCTCCCATGTGTTTGTAACTCATCTTCCGCTTTTTTGAATGCTACAATTTCTGATTCCTGACTTTTGATTTTTTCCATCAATTCCTTATTGATTGCAGCAATCTCCTCGATTTGATTATCTTTTTGTTTTATTTTTTCTTCTAATTCTTCTAAATCACCGACCTTTATTGCCACAGGAGCAGTGATCGCAGTTTTTAGGTCGTAAATCTCCTCATCCCTCTGCTTGATTACTTGTTGAGTCTCTAATAACGCCGCCTTGTTCTTTTCTAATTCTCTCTTTAACACATCGTTTTCCATCTGTAGCTTCATGGTAGCATTTTTCTTTTCTATGTCAAAAGCCGATACTTTTTCTTTTAAACCTTTAATTACTTTCTCTGCTTCGTTTAAAAGATCAATATTTTTCACAATCTTTTCTTTTAATTCTTCATTTTGTTTGGTTAATTCTGCAACCTCAGCTGTCTTTTGGGATATCTTCTCAATCAGCCCCCCAACAGCAGAAGGTTCGCCTGCTGCGGCTTTTTTCTTCCAAAGGCTTACAAAATCTTCCCCTTCTTTATCTCCCATTTTTCTTTTTCCACACGAGTTATAAGTATTATTTAGTCTTTCCTTTTAATAAAATTTAATCATAATCGTATAAGACTGATTTTTTCCTATTATAGAAATATCCAACCAATAAACCAACTATTCCCCCTCCTAAGTGGGCTATAGTGTTAATCCCTTCTCCCATTGATTGAATTAAAAAAAGACCCAAATAGACCAACCCAATGAGAAGTGCACTTTTATCATAAGAAATGTAGCTCATAATAGATGCACCAACCAATCCAAAAATACATCCTGAAGCACCCAAACTAATTACATCTATAGGTAAGAAAATCAAGCTGAAAATGTTTCCAACTAACCCAGATAAAAAATAAATTGCTGTGAACTCGATTTTTTTGTAGTTTGACTCAAGCGCAACACCAAAAAGAAAAAGAAATAGCATATTATTGAAAAGATGCATTGGATCTGCGTGAAAAAACATCGCTGTAAATAATCTCCAAATCTCTCCTTGAATTATGTTTTCATTAATCTGAGAAAAAAATATGATCCATTCGTCCCCGAGTCCAAGATTGAAGAGAAAGTATATGAGAATATTTACAGTCAATAAAATTATAGTAATTCTCGCGTTCTTTATCGATTTTTCGTCTAATACTAACATTTTTTTAAGATACTCTTCTAAAGCTTCAAGACTCCTGAAAAATAACCTACACAATAGCCCCCAATGTGGCCTGTTTTTTCGCTTGAAGTATAATATTTTAAAAATTTCCCTTCCTTAACACCTAGTTCTTTCCCTATTAAAATAAGCGTCGTTACTGTTTGACGACCACAAATAGATGCCCTGGGATACGGATTAATTGTTCTTTCTGGATTTAAGTTAGTAAATCCATCAATTAAATTCTGGTCGTTTTTCTTAAATGCTTCTAATTCGTTTTTTGAGTTAACCTCTTCGTGGGACATATCTGAAGAGGCGACAACGATTATATCTTTATTTAAGGATTTAATCGATTCGGCAATATCCTGAGAAATCGTTTTTAAAACATCTAAATTTGATTCCGAAACTTTCAATGGTAAAAGTTCGATTTCTTTATCACCCGCACAATATTTAATAAACGGTAGCTGGACTTCTATATTGTGCTCCCTTCCAAATGGAAAACCCATAAAAGCAGAATTATCTTCTTTAATAATTTTGCTTCTACTTAGAATTTTACTTGCTAATTCTGTATCAATTTGTAGATCTCCTAATGGAGTTTCCCACGCACCTTCTCTCATCAATGCTACTCCGCCATAACCTATATGATCTGTGCCTAAAACAATTACAGTATCTGGAATCTTTTCGCGAAACAATTCGGTATATGTAAAAGAAGCACACGCTCCAGAATAAATATAACCCGCATGTGGTGAAACTCCGCCAATAATCGTTCTTTTTTCAGCATTTTCACATTTAAAAGGCTTCCCAATTCCAAATGTTTGATCTAAAAATGACGATTCAATTATGTCCAATAAATCTGGCTTATAGCGAGGATAAAACGACCCTGCAACTGCCGCTCTTCTTTTCAATCCCATATTATATTCACGAAAAAAATAGATGATTATATAATTTATATAAATATAAAAACGATAGTTATCGTTTTAAAGATTATTTTATTTCATAAAGGAGCCAATCTTTTATAATTTGAACAATTTCATTATTTTAGAAAATTATTTAATGGCTGGTTGTTCTTAATTTGAATCTTACACCCAATGAAATAAAACTAAAAATAAATGAATTAGGAAAAGAACAAGCGTCAGAATTGTTAAAATCTATTTATAGTAGTTCAAACGATCATCAAGAGAGAATACAAGCCATTAAATTGTTAGCTGAATTTGGCGGTAATAAAAATTTTGAAATAATTGAGAACGCGCTATTAGGTGACGAAAATCCCTATGTAAGAATTTTAGCTGCAAATCTTATCGGAGAATATTTTGAAGACCAAGCGATAGAACCGTTAAAATGGGCTCTTAAGGACAAATCTTCATATGTCTTTAGGAATGCTTGCGAAGAATTAATAAAAAAATCACCGAAAACAATTATCGATATATTAATAAGCAATCTATCCAGTTATTCCCCCACTTTCCGTAATATTGCCGCTGAAATGTTAATACAGATCGGAGAACCAGCAATAAAACCATTAATTGCCGCCGCTACGAGTAAAAATCCTGATACAAGAAGACAAGCATTTAAAGCTCTCCAAAAAATGGACAATTTAGATCTTATAAAATCTTTTATAACCGAAATCATTCCAAAGAAAAAGAGACAAAACAGGGAGTTTTTGCTCTCTTTACTCCAAAAAATCGATAAATTAAAGAACGAATAGATTTCTTATATAATTCAAATATTAAAAAATTCTTACCAAAATGGATAAAGATAATTCAATTTCCTTAGATGATATTGACGAAAAAGAAATTCCAAAAATTATTCCCGCAAAATTAATAAATTCTCGAGTCGTCATTTTCAATCCTTTATACGGCTCCTATTTATATGCGAAAATGAATTTTTTTGGCAGTCCTTTGGGTATAAAAAAGCCACGAGCCGAATTTTATTCAAAACCCACCGAATTATCATTAATTGAAGCTTATTACTTATTACAACAAGGAAAAATTAGTATATTCGACGAAGAAAAAAACAAATTACTAAAACCTAAACACTTTTTCGAATATGCTAAAAATAAACATAGCATGTTCGAAGACAAGTATAAGATTTACAAGGATTTAAGAGAAAAAGGCTATGTAGTACGACCTGCATTAAAATTTGGAGCAGATTTTGCCGTATACAAGAAAGGTCCGGGCATAGATCATTCTCCTTTTATTGTCCAGGTACTTCCAAGCGACACAGCAATCTCAGCTATAGATATGGTAAGAGCTGGAAGATTAGCGACTTCAGTAAGGAAGAGATTTGTTATTGCTAATCCTCAAACAAAAAGCTATTATTTCTTAAAATGGTTTAAGCCTTAATTAAACGCTATACGCAACTACTCTAATAACATCAGCAATATCTTCAATTAAATCAGCCATTTGTTCTATCTTTAAAACAGCAGCCTTAATTTTAAGCATTGAAGTCACTTCGATATCTTTTGAATCATATAAAATATTCTCAAACTCTCGATATTGAGAATCAATATCGTGTTCTAATAAATGAACTTTCTTTGAAGTTTCAAAGGCCTTTTCGGCTGTATCTAATAAGCTTTTAGTTGCTACGGCTAATGCTTCTCCCATATCAATTGATGTCTTTAAAATTTCTACAATTCGTTTGTCTAGTTCTCTGGGGAGTTTATGCTCAATATATAGAATTCTATCTGTGAATTCGTTTATGTGATTTAAAATACCGTCGGTTTTTAATACGAGCCCTAATAATGTGCCTAGACCATGAGACTCTGCTTCAGCGAACGACTTTATTATCATCGATTTGATTATGTCTGCATCCTCTTCTAACTTTGCGATCTCTTTTCTTAATTCCTTAACCTTTTTCGAGCTCCCTTCCTTAGCCCAAGCACTATAGAATTTCAACATCTGTTTTAGGCTGTTATTTACAATTCGGAGATGATCCAAAAGAGTCTCAATTACTTGAATTTTTAATTGATTCATTATAACCAAATTATCAGCAATTAATTTATTTCTATATCATTCATATCAATAATTCCTAAAAAACTTTTTAAATTTTAAAGAATGGTTTTACTTTATGTCGTCTGAAGAAAAGGAAAAACATAAGACTAAGTGGAATATCAAAACTTTTTTGTATGTTGGGTTTTTTCTAGCGTTAGTTTTGGTTTCATTAGCGCTGTTATATTGGATATGGTTTGTTGATGATACATTTCTTTTTAGATTAGTGGTTGATTATTTTGTCAATCCAATTGCCGAATTAGAGATCTTAGGAATGCTGCTATATATAGGTATCATGGGAATTCAAGGATTATTAGTTCCAATTCCTTCTGAAATTGTCCTCTTAGCAAGTGGTATGATTTGGGGATTTTGGATGGGAGGTATTTTGGGGATAATCGGTTCGATGGCTGCGGGATTATTATGTTATTATATAAGTCGAAAAGGTGGAAGGCCATTAGCGGAAAAATTCGTTGGAGAGAAGGCGTTAACATTAGCAGATAACTTAATTGAGAAATATGGATGGGGTATCATTATCATTGCCAGACTATTACCCTTTGTGGCATTTGATCCAATAAGTTATGCGTCTGGATTAGTTAATTTGGATGCGAAAAAATATGCGATTGGAACTTTAATCGGTTCAATTTTTCGAGCGTTTTTTTATTCGTGGTTAGGAAGTATATTATTCGCAGATATAACATTTCCAGTTAATTGGGAAATATTTACATCAGAACAAATAGATGCGTATTCGTCAAGTTTTAATTTAATATTATTTATCATATTAGGCGTTCTAGTAGCAATTTTCGGCGCATATTATTTATTTTCTATATATTTAGAAAGAAAAGCAGGAATCGACGAACAAAAAATTGGTTCGAATTCTTCCCAAGAAGACGATAATGATAAAGAAAAATCAAGAGAAATTAACTCTCAAAATATGAGTTAAGATTTAATAGTACCAATTGAAAATATTAATATAGTTCTCTTATATTTTTTATATTCTTAGGATATTTTTTAAAAATGGATAAAAATAAGGAAAAGAAAGGACTAATCGCGCGTTGGAAACTATACGCGGAAATTTCTAAAATGGGAACCGTTGCCAGAAGATACTTCGTAATGAACTTTACGGATGGTCTTTTAACGACATTGGGTATAATAATCGGCTTTCTTGTAATCTTTTTAAGAGATCCTTCAAATTATCCTAACACGGATGTAATTATTCTCCCAGGCATTGCTACTGCAATTGCTATGGGTGTCTCGGGTATTATGGGGAGCCATCTTATCGAAGATGCAGAGAGGTCTCGTGTTTTAATCGAAATGGAAAAAGCAATGGTTAAATATCACGAAGATAGAAAAATAGAAAGTGAATCCCATTCAGATACCGAGGAAAGAACCGAGATTATGAAGCATATGATCGGTTTAAGTCCAAAAGCAAAGGAACATTTTATTAAAAAACAAACTAGCATTGAGAAGGAGAAAAAAAGCAAAAAAAAAGGCAAGTCCATCAATGAAAAGGCAGAGGCTTTTGCAACATACTTTTTGGCTTTAGTTGACGGTCTCTCACCTTTTTTGGGAGCATTTATTGTTTTAATCCCATTTCTAGTTGCTTTATCCCTTTCACTAATTCAATTTATCATCGCGTTTATAATAATTTTTATTGTAGTAACTCTCTTGGCTGCCTATTTAGCAAGATTATCGGAAGAATCCATAATTAAATATACAATTAATTTTCTATT
>SMTZ1_10007652_pt1 | contig 12858 bp, 7 predicted proteins | sample DeeMarSWOR136_30_FD_25667 | JGI IMG/M metagenome (IMG submission 25667) | reverse complement strand
ATCGGGCCAGAGCACTTTGCCGATTAGGGGTGGCAATCCGAACAGAATTGGTCCAAGTAGAAACAGCCAGAATGCGACCCAGACAACTCGCTCGGCAGACTTTTCATCCTTCACACTGTAATAGCGTTGGGCATTTCCACCCGACGCATAACTGAAAATATAAGCTGCTGGAACGCCGATCAAATACCAGAATGTGAATGTTGTATTATCACGAATTGTATGGGTAAACTTTAGCGGCGGTACCTTGTGAACAAAATCTGCAATTGAACCCAAATCCGAGGAGAGAAATGCAGTGGGAATTAGTACCACGCAGATGGTGATTAAAATCAAGAATTGCACCACATCGGTGATACAAACCGCCCACAGTCCCCCTGAAAATGTATAGATTAGAATGATAATTCCTGTCACGATAATCATAATATCGATGGCGATCATGGAGTTGGGAAATAGCGTTGGCGCTGTGATTTTTGCCAGTGATGCCAAGTGATGCGCAGGCCAGTAGATCGAACTCAGCGTGAGCATAATTGTCAAAAACAAATGCGTCGCTTTGTTAAAGCGAGATTGCACGTATTCGACAGGCGTCGTTACTCGGGTGCGTCGCCATCTTTTCGCCAGCAATTTGAACCCGATAAAAAACGAAAGGGGCCACGTTGCGAAATACAAAATGCCATACCAGCCAGTGTTATACGTAAAACTGGCGGCGCCAGTAAACGTCCAGGCAGAAAAGAGCGTCATGTACAATGAAACACCAGCCACCCACCAGGGAATCAAATTTCCACCGATGAAGAAATCCTTTCCGCCTTTCATTAATTTTGTGAAATAAAAACCAACTCCCAGCATGATAGCCATATAGACAGCGATAACGATGTAGTCAATTGCGGGTAGTCCAAAATTCATAGATTGAATCCTTTATTTGAATCTAAATTTTATTAGAGATCTGCAAAATAGGATAGATTGTCATTTCGAGCGTAGCGAGAAATCTGGCTAATAAACTATATTTCTGGGATATACAGATTCCTCACTCCGCTTCGCTGCGTTCGGAATGACAAAAATTTTTGTTATTTTACAGAAGCCTAAATTTTATTTCAACTGAGTTTAAAGAATTTAAAAAAAAATAAATTCATGTCAAGCATTATTTTGCCATTTAATGGAAAATGTGACTTTTTAAGATTGATTTTAAGTAGAAAAATGAATATATTCTTGAAATCGTTTTTCGCATGAATAACTTCACTTTGTCAGACGACTTTATAGGCTGGAGGTGTAAATGAAAGCAGTCTTCTCAAAATTTTCTCTTACCTGGATTCTAATTATATTTCAAATCGTACCTACTATTAGCCAGGAAATCGAAAAGGAAATTAAGCCAAATAATATTTCGTTATCTTTTAATGGAATATTTACGTTTATTTCTCCCTTTGAAAAAAGCAAAGTCCATTCACCAAACGGACAATTTTGGTGTCAATACGATATCGGTAATGTAGGAGATGAGGTTCGAGAACTAATAAATTTCAGATTTTATGAAAACAACCAGCCACTATTTACCTTAAAAAAAGCACCTGGCTCTGACCTTTATATTTCAAATTCAGGTTATATCGCTTTTATGGATTTGACACGTCATTATAAAAGTGAGCTGACCATCCATTTTTATTCGAAATTTGGTCAATATCTTTTTTCTGAGACTTTTGTGGGTGCTTCACTATTTGGTTTTTCATCGAGAGGAAATAAATTTGGTGTCGGCAATGTGAAATATCTAAACATCATTTCCATTCTAGATCATCAAATTGAGCCATACAATGGAGGATACCAATTTGATATTTCTGAAGATGAGAACCTGGTCGCTATTGCCATGCGTGAAAGGGCAAGAGTTTACTCTAATAAAAAATTGTTAAACGAATTCAAAACAGGATTTCTACATACAAGAAAGATAAAAATCTCCTCGAAATATAACATAGTTGCCGCAATCGATAAAAAAAATCTAAAAGTGTATTCTTTACTAAATGATAGTTTATTATTCGCCGATAAATTAAAAAGTAAAAATTCCTATCGAGACCTGATTTTTGAACGAGATAAAATTCTGACAGGAATTCACTATCGATACAAAGGCGTCTCTAAAGGGATTTTAAAAGCTTATGATTTCCAGGGAAAAGTTTTGCTGGAAAAAGAACAAGCTGTGAAGAAATTTAAAACTTTTAATAATCAAAAAAAGCTTCAGAAATCAAGTTTAGATTACCGGCAAATCCCCTGGCCCTTTGTTCCTTTCGACAGCCTGCATACGGTTTGGAATTATTATGAACAACACATGAGCTATGGGAACTCTGACTGGTCTTATCTTCACCAGGGCCTGGATATTATCGTGCCCGATAACGAACCGACCTATGCAGTCGAACCAGGAATAGTCAAATGCGTGCTTACGATCAGTGCTTATTTGCACTGGCGATTGGCTACCAGCAAGGAGCAGACTGACGATTATTTCAAGGGTTGGCTTTACGCCCATCTTGTTCCAACCACAATTCAATTTGATGTGGGAGACACGGTTGAACAATTTGACTACCTGGGTGATATTGTCCATTGGGCAGAGGATTGGGGACACATTCATTTCGTTGAGATCGAGGACAGCGGTTGGGTCTGGCAATACGATGACAACGAATGGGGCATCACTTATAATCCTTTGCTCTCCCTTCGTCCCAATACCGACCTGATCCCGCCAATTATTGACAATGTTTTTAGTAACTCAAAATTTGGCTTTTGTCTCAACGAAACCAGCACCTATCTCGATCCTGACAGCCTTTTCGGCGATATTGATATTATAGTGAAAGTGATAGATTATATCGATGATTCTCCGTGGCAGCTTCCTGCGTATGAGACATACTATTGGGTGAAAAAGCTCCCAGGAAGTGAGATCGTATTTCCCAAAAAATTGGGGCATATTCTCAATCACGCTTATAATTTTTATAGTTCAGATTCTTATACACCTTATGCAACTGTTATTTATAAAAGAGATGATGTTCTGCTGCCACCTTTATGGATGGAGAGGCAGCGCAATTATTACCAGGTATTGACCAATAGCGATGGCGATTCATTGATCAATTTATGGGAACAAGCTTTCGCGTTTTCAACCTCTAATTATGACGATGGTGACTATCGTATTCTTGTCGAGGCGAAAGATCAGTACGGAAATTCGACCATCGACAGCATGGATGTGAAGTTCAAAAATGGAATTAGTGCTGTGAGCAAAATTCAGGAAAGCGTTCCACTGCAATTTAAGTTGATGCAAAATTATCCCAATCCATTTAATCCTACTACAAACATTCAATATTCAATTCCAGAATCAGGAAATGTAAAATTAACGGTTTATGATGTGCTTGGTAGAGAATTAGTCGAATTAGTGAACCAATTTCAGAAAGCTGGTATCTACTCTGTCGCTTTCCATGCCGAGGATTTTTCGAGTGGCATATATTTTTATAAATTGAAAACAGGTGAATTTTCAGCGGTACGGAAGATGGTGTTAATGGAATAATGATTGTGGAATCCAGTCCCCTCGCGATAACTTCAAAAGGTACATACATTCTAATCCTAAAATTGAACCACGAAAAATCCATCCAGGTCGGCAAGCTGGGAAAATTCAAATTTGCACCGGGTTTTTACGCCTATATCGGCAGTGCCTTTGGTCCAGGTGGACTGGCTGGCAGGCTGAATCATCATTTCAAATTGACAACGAAACCATTTTGGCATATCGATTACCTGAGGAAATTTACATCAATAGAACAAGTCTGGTTTTCAGATCAACATATCCGAAGAGAACATGATTGGGCTAAATTAATGAACCAGATGGATGGTGGGAGCATTGGGATGAAAGGATTTGGTTGTACCGATTGCAGGTGTGAGACGCATCTTTTTTATTGTAGTGAAATTCCATCGATTGGACAATTTCAAAAGTTAATCTCGAATTATTTCTCAAACGATGCTTCGACTAAGTTGCTTTCCGTGTAAATACAAAAATCCCACTGAAAATAAAATTTGCAGTGGGATTTAGCCTAAATTATTCATAAATTGTATTATTAGTAGATTTAACTTACATTGGCATAATGATTTAAAATTATTTTGCTTTTAAAACTTAGCTTAAAAATCTTTGGCAGAATAATTTTTCGGCAGAATAATTTAGTCATCATAAATCAATCATTCTGCCGTTTAATTATTCTGCCATAAATTTTTTTTTGAATTATATTTGTTTAGGTTTAGTTTTTCATGGTCCAGTTATTGCGAACGAAGTGAAGCAATACTTTGATTTGCAAGAAGTAAGAGATTGCTTCGCTGCTGCTCGCAATGACTTCATTTACTGAAATTTTAATCCTCAATGAGTATATTCAAGTTAGAAATCAACTAAAATTCTAGCACTTATTTATTTTTCCATTCTTCCGCTTTTCCACAACTTCCTCAGCAATTGAAAATGGTACAACTTCGTAATGGTCAAAATGCATGGACGCGCTGGCTCTGCCTGAGGTGATATTTCTCAATTCATTTGTGTAGCCAAACATTTCTGCTAATGGCACCTGGGCTTTCAAAATTCTTGTACCGTTTTTCATATCCATGCTTAGAATTTTTCCTCGTTTAGTGGCAATGCTTCCAGTCAAGCCACCGAGATATTCCTCTGGGGTTGTAATTTCGACAGACATAACGGGTTCCAGCAGTTTTGGTCCTGCTTTCTGAAATGCAGATTTAAAACACATCGACCCAGCTATGCGAAACGCCATTTCTGAGGAATCGACCTCATGGAATGAGCCATCTAACAACGTACAGCGCAAATTCACAACGGGAAATCCAGCATACGGTCCCTTTTCCATAGCATCGATGATGCCTTTTTCGATTGCTGGAATGTATTCCTTGGGAATGGCTCCACCGACAATTTTATTAATAAATTCAAATCCCTTTCCAGGCGGTAATGGTTCGATTTCTAAAATCACATGAGCATATTGCCCGTGACCACCGCTCTGTTTCGCGTATTTTGTATTCTCAGTGATCTTATTATAGATTGTTTCCCGATAGGCAACCTGGGGAACACCGACTTCTGTTTCGACCTTAAATTCTCGTTTTAATCGATCCAGTAAAATTTCCAGGTGCAATTCGCCCATGCCAGAAATTACAGTTTCACTGGTCTCCTCATCTGTTTTCACATTAAAAGTTGGATCTTCCTCGGCTAATTTTTGCAGGCTCATTCCTAATTTATCCCGATCCTGGCGGCTGTTCGATTTCACGGAAACGGAAACAACTGGTGTGGGGAATTCGATAGCTTCTAATACAATCGGGTGATCTTCGTTACAAATGGTATCACCAGTTGATGAGTCACCTAGTCCAACAATTGCTCCAATCTCGCCAGTATAAATTGCTTCACGATCTTCTATTCTATTAGCATGAACTTGAAAAATGCGACCGACCCGTTGTCTTTTTTTCTGGGTCGAGTTATATACATAAGATCCTGCTTTAATGCAACCCGAATAGACACGGACATAAGCCAATTTTCCTCGATGTTTGTCCGTCATTATTTTAAAAACAAGAGCTGAGAACGGCTGGTCATCCGAAGGTAGTCTCTCCGGCAGTTCGTCCTCCTGTTCAGCTATTCCAATCACCGAGGGACGATCTTCTGGAGATGGCAAATAACTGACAATTGCATCCAGCAAACGGCGAACTCCCTTATTTTTATACGCAGCCCCACACATAACAGGCACAATGTCGAGACTGAGAGTCGCATTTCGAAGTGCGTTCCTGATATGTTTTTCACTTGGTTGCTTTCCATCAAGGTACATCTCGAAAAGTTCTTCATCCTGCTCTGATATTTTTTCAATTAAATTTTTCCGATATTGTTCTACCAGTGCTTTCATTTCTTCGGGTATATCAGTTTCCTGGTAAGTCAGGTTGAGGTTAGGATCATCATAATATACTGCTTTCATCTCGACCAAATCAATGATGCCAGTGAATTGATCCTCAGCCCCGATGGGGATTACAATGGGTACGGCATTGGCGCCCAATGTTTCCTCGATCTCTCCAACAACAGTGAAGAAGTCAGCCCCGATTCTGTCCATTTTATTAACGAAAGCAATTTTCGGAATATTATATTTTTCCGATTGCCGCCAAACCGTTTCTGATTGCGGTTGTACCCCACCAACTGCACAAAACAGCGCAATAGCGCCATCCAGAACTCTTAAGCTCCGCTCGACTTCAGCAGTAAAATCCACATGTCCAGGTGTATCAATAATGTTAATCTCATGCCCTCTCCAGGTTGTTGTTGTAGCAGCAGAAGTAATCGTAATGCCACGCTCTTTTTCCTGATCCATCCAGTCCATTGTCGCATTGCCATCATGTACTTCACCGACCCGATGTATTCTTCCTGAATAGAACAGTATCCGTTCTGTTGTCGTCGTTTTCCCAGCATCGATGTGCGCCATAATTCCAATATTTCGCACTTTATTTAAAGGTAATAAATTTGCCACTTTTGTCACAGCTCCTCTTAGATTGCTTTGTTCATTTTATTCTTGTTACTATCCAATTAATCCTGATTTTTTTTATATATTGTTTAACTCTCAATGTCGTTAAGATAGGGAATCAGTGGCTTAAATTAATAACATTGGTTTAACTATTATATGAATTGAATATTTCCATCCGTATATCTTTAAGATAAAACTCATCTTATATGAAACAAATAACAGCTTTGTTCCATAAAAAAAATTAAATTGCATCAATACTTTGATTCAATTAGATTCAAAAGGATTCAGCAATTAATTTTCCCTTGATTATTGCATATTTTTTTTGTATATAATATTCAAAATAATAATCATCTGGAGGATAGACGAATGGGTGTGATAAATCGAAGAAAATTTTTAGAAATAGCAGGCTTGGCCGGCGTTGCGATGACCGGAATCGGCAAAATACCTGAAATTTTGGGTTCTGAGGGTAATGCAGCAGCAACCATGGATTTAGCCGTCGTCCATAACAGCGACCCAGCAACGTTGGTTCGAACCGCGATAGATATGCTGGGTGGAATATCCAAATATGTCAAGAAGGGCAATGTGGTTGTTGTGAAGCCAAATATAGGATGGAATCGAGTTCCAGAACAGGCAGCAACAACCAATCCTGAAGTCGTTGCAGAAATTGTGCGTCTCTGCAAAAAAGCAGGCGCTTCAAAAGTTCAAATATTCGATCGAACATGTAATCAGGCAAAGATATGTTATTTAAGAAGTCAGATCGAAAAAATTGCCAGTGAAGCGGGAGCCGATGTGAGCCATATTTACCAGCAGAAATTTCAAAACGTCAGCATCCCCAAAGGCAAGGAACTTAAATCCTGGGAGTTTTATCGCGATGCAATCAAAGCCGATGTTTTAATAAATGTCCCCATTGCAAAGCATCATTCACTTTCGCGTGTAACGTTAGGATTGAAAAATATGATGGGAATTCTTGGGGGCAATCGAGGCAAAATTCATAATCATTTTGATGTTAAAATTGTTGATATAAATACGGTCATCAAACCCCAGATCACGATTCTGGATGCTGTTAGAGTTCTAATGGACAATGGTCCACAAGGCGGAAACTTAAATGATGTCAAACAAATGGATACCATTGTTGCCGGAGTTGATCCAGTGGCTGTTGATGCCTATGGGGCGACGCTGTTCGGCTTGATACCAGGGGACCTGGGATTTCTCAAAGAGGCGCATAGCAGGGGATTGGGAGAAATAAATTTAGATCAGCTTAAAATTGAAAAGGCAAATTTAAAAGCTTAAAACAGCAAAGACCTCACTGGTATTATGAACCAGCGAGGACTATTTTGATGCTCAAGATAATTTAAAATTAATCATAAAAGGTGAAAATGCTCACAGCCAGAAGAATTTCACAGGTTCTGTTTTTGCTTCTTTTTCTTTATCTTTTTTTTCAGGCAGCTTTTCCGTACGAAACGCTGATTCCTTCCGATTTATTTTTAAGGTCGAGCCCACTCATCGCTATCGCCACATTTTTGACGACCAAAAGGTTCATTGGAACACTTGTAATAGCCATTATAGTTCTGGTGCTTGCTATTGCTCTCGGTCGCTATTTCTGTGGCTGGATTTGTCCGCTGGGAACGACCGTCGATTTTGGAGATTGGCTGAGTAAAAATTTTAGAAATAAAAAATCCAATCCTTCGCGCAAATTAAGAACCTGGAAATTTTCGATTTTAATTGTTGTGCTTGTTGCTGCTCTATTTTCGGTGCAATTGGTCTGGTTTTTTGATCCTATCGTTTTAATGACCCGAACAATCACGACAGCGATTTACCCGGTTTTTGCCTTTTTGACTGAATCAACTCTTAATATTTTGCTCAGCGTGGGCATATTTCAGGAGCCGTTATTTAATTTATATGATTTTCTAAGGGAAACAGTTTTACCCATCGAGCCATTGTATTTTCAACAAGGCACTCTTTTTGCCGTGATATTAATTGGAATTCTGTTATTCGGTCTGGTCGCCCGTCGATTTTGGTGTCGCTATTTGTGTCCACTGGGCGCATTATTTGGATTCTTCTCATCTTTCCGGTTGACCAGGGGAATCACTGTCGCGGGGGATAAATGCATTGACTGTGGCAAATGCCAGCGGGAATGCAAAATGGATGCGATCAATGATGATTTCCGATCTCATTCTCGAATTGAATGTATTGAATGTATGAGTTGCATTACAGTATGTCCGACCGATGCAATCAGCTATAATTTGAGATTTAAATTTGCTCCAGATCGCTTTGATGTTTCAAGACGTCGATTCGTTTATTCTTCATTGGGAAGCATTCTTACTTTAGGGTTGATCAAAACTGGATTCCACAGTGTTATAAAAGCTGGACATGTCGTCAGGCCGGCGGGTGCATTGCCAGAGTCAGATTTTCTTGACAGATGTGTTCGGTGTCAGGAATGTGTCAAAATTTGTTCTTCAACAGGTGGGTGTTTGCAACCCGCCATGCTGGAAAGTGGTTGGGAAGGCATCTGGTCACCGATTGTCAATGCCCGGCATGGCTATTGTGAATACAACTGTAATCTATGCGGAGAAGTATGTCCAACTGGTGCAATTCACCCGCTCGAACTTGAAGTAAAGAAAAAAATGCGTATGGGCACAGCCTATTTTGATAAAAGCCGATGTATCCCCTGGTATCGCGGTGAGGATTGCCTGGTCTGTGAAGAACATTGTCCACTGCCCGATAAAGCAATTAAATTTGATATTCGAGAAGCGAGAGGACCAGATGGAACAACAAGGATTGTTAAGTTCCCTTATGTTGACGAAATACTTTGTATCGGATGTGGCATCTGTGCGACCAAATGTCCCGTTGAAGGCCCAGGAGGTATCTTCTTAACCAACGCGATGGAGCAGCGCTGGGAAGAGAATGGAATGTTTTAATATTTAAGTTAATGCTTTAGCTACTTTTGCTGAAAAATAAGTATAGTTAACCATGTGGAAAGTGTTGCAACATATAAAATGTTGAAACAGATAATTACATCCACAGGAAAAAAATAATGGAAGAAGCATCTATATATATCGTTCTGAATGAAGGAGATGAATTGCCGGGGCGCCTTGATGAATTAGAAAGAAAATTCATAACCTTTTTCCAGGAAAACAAGTTTAATATAACTTTAGATTTAGAAAAAATCAAACTCACCCCAACAAGATTTATTGTCACATTAATCAAAGCTACTTCTCAGGCGAGGAGATTGGGGGGAGATGTAAAATTAATTAATTTAAGTCCATCTATCCGCAATAATCTGGTTACGTTTTCTCCACGAACTTTTCTCTCAATCGAGTCATCTGAGAATTACGCACTTCAAGATTTTGGTGAAACTTTTGACCCTCAAGTTGAGTTTGATATTAGCGACAATATTAATGTTCTGGCTTCCATTACCCGCAGAAATGAAATTGCAACTGAAGAAGTAGAGGAAGATTCCGATAAAGCGGAGAATATTTCAAAGCTTATGACGTTAGCTGAGGATAAAATTAGAGTTCAAAGTAAAATAGAAAATCTTTACCAGATTTGTGATTTCGTAATAGGGAAAGCTGAAAAGGCCGGATTTGATTTACGCGAACGAGGAAAAATAAAAGTAACTGTATATGAAGCCTGCTTGAACGTTATCGAGCATGCATATTTTTCTAATCCCGATCATTGGATTGATGTTTATGTTGGACATAACGAAGAAAAATTAATTATCATTATCCAGGATTGGGGTGAGAGTTTTGATTTTGATCCGTCTCGTCGCTATGACGTTGAACAGGCGGTTAAAGATCGTCGCACAGGCGGATTCGGTCTTCACATTATCCGTCGTTCTGTCGATGATATCTATTATTTAAGTGATGTGAATGAGGGAAATCGATTGATCTTAATCAAATATATAACTACAAGTAAATAAATAAAAAGTAAATTAGAAGCGCAGTTTTACCAAAATCGTTAATTAGTGTCTGTCTGAAAAGTATCAATTATTCTTAAAAGCTGTCATTCTGAACGAAGTGAGGAATCTGATTTTTACAAAAATATTGGACTTACAGATTTCTCTCTTCGGTCGAAATGACATAAAGTTATTTTCCGGACAGACACTAATTACAAGTGAAATTAACCCCTTATTTTTTAATAAGGTGTGCCTTAATGGCTTGGTGGTGAGTGAACTGTTCAAGTTAATGAATATGATTATTTTCTTAAAAATTAGACTTCTGCAAAATTAAAATTTTAGTGTCATTGCGGTGAGAAATCTGTATATCTCATAAGATCAATTCGTTAACCAGATTTCTCGTTTCACTCGAAATGACATTTTTCCCTATTTTGCAGAACTCTATTCTTAAAAATGATAGAGGAGGTGGTTTAAATGCCAATTTTTGGATTATATTTCACTCCGATGGAGTTGTTTTTATTAATCATCGGGGGAATAATTACTCTGTGGGCACAAATTAAGGTCAAAAGTACCTTTGCTCAATATAATAAGATACGATCACGCAGTGGGATAACGGGCGCTCAAGTCGCACAAGATATATTGCGATCAAATAATGTCTATGATGTTGAAATTGAAGAAACTCGCGGTACCCTGACCGATCATTATGATCCGAAAGCAAAAGTACTGAGATTATCCAGTGATATTTATCGCTCCTCTTCTGTTGCCGCTTTGGGTGTGGCAGCCCATGAAGCTGGACATGCGCTCCAACATCATGTTGGCTATGCGCCGTTGAATGTCAGAAATGGGATTTTTCCAGTTGCCAGTTTAGGCTCCCAGCTTGCTTTTCCATTATTTATCGCTGGTTTCTTCTTTCGATCCGGAACGATGATGGATATTGGGATATGGTTATTTCTTGGCGCGGTAATTTTCCAATTAATCACGTTACCCGTTGAGTTTAATGCAAGCAGTAGAGCATTAGTACAGCTTGAATCAGGGGGATATCTCCAGCGAGATGAAATTGGCTCGGCAAGAAAGGTTCTATCTGCCGCCGCTTTGACTTATGTTGCGGCAACCGCAGTGGCGATTATGCACCTGGTGCGACTATTGATACTTCGTGGCGCAGGGGATGATTAACTTTCTTTATAAATTTAAAGTTTAAATTAAGGTTTTCAAATATCATGCTGTGGATTAAGACTGCCAGGTTTGCAACAATTAGCATTATCATTATCCATTTATTTCACATCCATCCAGATTTTGGAGCCGGTGAAGCCGGAGCGACACCATTTTTTCCACAAGATAACAATTCAATATTTAATCCATCAGCGACTTCAAAAGCATTTAGCCGTGTTGCACTGGCTGTTATTCCAACGGTTGTTTCCATTAATAGTACGATGATGATTTATACTTCGGAGCTGTGGAAAGATCAGTTTGATGACAAAGAACTGCGAGAATTTTTTGGAGAGAAGTATTTTAATTTTCCAGTACCAAAGGAATTTCGTCAAAGAGGATCCGGGTCCGGGATCATTGTTACAAAAAAAGGACATATTCTGACAAATATGCATGTTATCGAAAAAGCAGAACTAATCAATGTTACATTGGCTGATAATCGTTCTTTTCGAGCAAACCTTGTTGGGGCTGATCCTTTAACTGAGTTAGCAGTGATTAAGATAGATGGTGATAATTTGCCGGTGGCTGAACTCGGTGATTCTGATTCACTGGAGATTGGTGATTGGGTGCTGGCAATTGGCAATCCCCTGGAGCTACGATCGACTGTTACGGCTGGAATTATCAGCGCAATCGGACGAGATATTAATATAATTGCTGATAATTATGGAGTCGAAAATTTTATTCAAACCGATGCTACAATAAATCCAGGAAATAGCGGTGGTGCCTTAGTTAATTTACGAGGGCAGGTTATCGGGATAAACACGGCAATCGCTACCCAATCAGGATATAACCAGGGCTACGGTTTCGCGATACCGATTAATTTAGCTAAAGAAGTCATAAAAGACCTTATTCGACATGGATATGTTGTTCGGAGTTATCTTGGGATTTCAATGCAAGATGTCAATGAAAAAATTGCGAGAGCACTCGGATTAAAGCACCCGGCTGGTGTTTTTATTGACCATGTTGCTGGAGATAGCCCGGCCAGAATTTTTGGACTTAGAGAGAAGGACGTCTTAATTAGAATTGATGATGAGATTGTCAATAAAGGTAATATCGTTCAAAGTATTATTGCTAAGAAGAAGCCAGGCGATAAAATTTTATTGACAATTATAAGGAGTAATCGGTTATTAAAGATTCCTGTTGTTTTGGGTGAAAGAAGTGGTACGAAGTTCAAGACACTAAGAAAAAACAGTGAAAGAAAATTTCAAAACTTGGGTTTGGAAGTAGAGGGTATCACCCGGCGCGTAGCTGAGGACTTTGATTTAAAGAGGGGAGAAGGAG
>SMTZ1_10005389_pt1 | contig 12860 bp, 7 predicted proteins | sample DeeMarSWOR136_30_FD_25667 | JGI IMG/M metagenome (IMG submission 25667) | reverse complement strand
ATAACTATGGAGCAGCTTATCTATATGACTGCCCTTATGGGTGTGAGAACGGTGCTTGTAAAGAACACACCTCTCTGTGTGGGAATGGGCAGATAGAGGCAGGAGAACAATGTGATGGATACAATCTTAATGGAAAAACCTGTGTTGACCTGGGATTTGCAGGCGGAGTCTTGAATTGTAGTGATGATTGTAAGTTTGACACAAGCGAGTGTATTTCAGGACCTGTATGTGGAAATGGAGTTTTAGAGCAAGGAGAGCAATGCGATGATGGCAACACCAACAATGGTGATGGATGCAATGAAAACTGCAATTTAGAAACAACTAACTGCGCTGAGACTGACGGTGGCAAGAATTATTATGTGAAGGGCTATGCCACCAAAGATGACGGGTATACCAGGCACTGGGACTCATGCACTTATGACAGTGATACTGGACAACATGTTCTCTATGAAACTTATTGTGAAGGTAATCAGATAAGAACAGAAAAATACCCTTGTTCATATACTTGCTCTGACGGTGCCTGCCAGAACCTAGTTATGTGGTGTAATGACACTGATGGGGGAATTAACTATTATGTTGAGGGAATAGTGTATGGCTATAATGGAACAATAAGCTATAACTATACAGATACATGTCAGAATAACAGAAGCTTATTTGAATACTTTTGCGAACAAAATTCACCTGCAGGAATGCCTTACTACTGTCCTAACGGATGTTATGGGGGTAGGTGCTTGTATTGAATATATAATCAGAAAAAGAGGTATAAATGGTCCTTGAACACTTATTCCCTGAGAAATGGCTTGAGAAAAGGGTTGGCTATGCCTTTCTTATTGCTGTTATATACTCAACTGTTGGCATAATAGCTGCTCGCTTATTATTCGGCGCCAACTCTGGTATTGTGTCTGTTATCTTTACTTCTCTGCTTATTCTTCCTTATCTTCAAAAGATGTTTAAAAAAGAGGAGCGTGAGGAGGAGAAAGAGCAAAGGCTGAAGCTTACTCACTGGGCTTCTATAAAACATTTTTTTAAGAACAACCAAGCCATAAGGGTTTATTTTAGTATTTTCTTTGGCATCTATTTAACATATACCTTTTATTCTTTTGTTCTTCCTCAGCTAGGAGTTGATACTTTTAACATCTTTAAGGAACAGTTATTTGTTGACCCTGCTCTTAGAGGCAGGGCTTTTGATTTTGGCACTTTTCTTAGCATCCTAGCTAATAACTGGTGGGTATTGTTGGCTTGTTTTTTATTAGCAGTTATTGCTGGTGATGGTGCTATCTTTTTTATTGCATGGAATGCTAGCAGCTGGGGGGCCTTGTTTGGTTACAGGGCTTGGTCAGCAGGTTTGGCTGCAGGAGTCAGTCCTTGGTGGTACTTGCTTCTTATTCTTATTATTACCTTGCCTCATGTAATCCTTGAAGGAGGGGCTTATATATTATCTGCTATCTCTGGGGGGATTATATCTGATGAGATTGTCAAGCAGAAATCTGATATTAGGAACTTTATTTTCTATGTTATATGTGGGGCTGCTCTTATCTTTTTCTTAAGATACATTTATATACATGCTTTTAGAGCGGAGAGCATGCTAGCATTTAACTTAGTATCCTTTGTATTAATCACTGTTATGGTTTACTTTATTGGCAGGTTTTTCCAGCAAAAGAAACTCAAAAAGGTGTTTCTTAATAATTATACCTTGTTCATAATTGCAATTCTTGTGTTCATCATAGGAGCCTTGGTAGAGACATTTGTGCTGGGTAACGTGGAAATTCTTAACAAGATTTATGTGTTGAGCTATGCCTTTGGATGAACAAAATCATTTCTTTCTAAAAAGAATGAATTGACCGCTTGGTTCTTGCATTACAGGCTCTGGTTCAAGTATTTTCATTACTTCTTCACGAGCAAGCATTCTTTCTGAAACAATATCCTTGTAAAGTTGTCTTTGAAAAGCATACTCTTTTTTTGATTGACCAGAATTGTCTTCTCCCATGTTTACTATCCCCCCTATAAGCTTGGCTATACGCGCATTAACATCAATATCTTTGTTGGTTAATCCAAAAAAATTTCTTCTGAACTGGTTCATGTAATAATCCAAACCAGGCATAAACCTATGCTTATCATCCTCTGTAAACTCTCTTTTTCCTTTTTCTTCAGTGCCTATATATAGGTTTTTACTTCTGTTATGTCTTAACAAGTCAAGCCTGAACCTTGTATTCTTGTCTATTTTTGGATTGGCAAGCACAACATCCAAGCTGCCTATCTTTGAAGCAGCTGTATTAACTGTTTGCAATGCATTAAAATAATCCTGCTTAAATATATAATCCAGAACATTCCTTAAGATTCTTATCTCAAACATGCTGTAATTATAATTAGGCATGTCTAATCTTGAGGGAAAACCAGCGTACTGGCCATCAGCAAAAAAGGTTAATTCGTTCATCCCCATATTAAGGATTTCTGGGTTTGTTTTAACCCTGAACAAACCTGCTTGTCTTAACACATCATTTGAAAGACTTTCTTTAGCATAAATAAAATTGCCTTTTATATTTAAGGAATGAATATTATCGTTCTTGTTAATAAAATCTGCTACTTTTTTATAAGCTCCTTGTACTTTTTTCTCTACTTGTTCACATGTAACACCAAAGAGCTTATTAAAAAAATATTTTTTTCTGCTCAGACTTAGTATTCTTTCATATAAAAGTTGGGCTTGTTCTTCACACTCTTTTTTTTCTTGTTTTTTTTCTTCGCTATCAAGCATTTTTTTTGTTTTAGCATCACGTTCCTCTTTTTCCTTCTTTAATTCGTCAATCTCTTTTTCTTTCTTATGAATACCATACAAATCTGTGAGCATGCTCACAATCAAGGGCTTTACATATTGTAGTCTGCTCATCTGTCTCTCAGGATTATTTTTTATCTTCATGGTTCTGTCTACAAATGCTTTGACTTCTGGAAAAGCAGGATATAAGATATCACAAATCAAATATTCTGGTGAAAAGTACAATTGGCTTACTTCCTTAATAAGCCCTCTATCAAACTCTATTTCTAAACCTTGCTCTAATAAGTGTTGAGTTCTGTACTCAGTGTACTTATCCCTGAACTCTCTAGCCAGGTCTAGTTGTAGTTGCCTATAGAAGCCTGGGGAGAGAACTCCTCCGGTATTTTCAAAATATTTTTTTTCCCAGAGATGAGCTGCTGTGTTAGCATTAGAGCTTGCCTGGTCCAAGGTTATGCCAAAGGTATCGCAAACATCAAGCAGATCAAAAAATATATATTGGTTTTTTGGATGAAGCAAGGCTTTAAGAGGGTCTTCTGCGTCGCTTACTGTATATGAGAATAGGTTATAAGCTGCTTCTTCATCTCCTTGTTCAGCAAGCCTGGCTTCTTCTCTTAGCTCTGGATGGTCAAATAATTTCTCAAACACTCTCTCCATGTCTGCGTTTTTGTAAAGCTTATTAGTTACTGTTGCTAATCTATGATTTAAGAGATGAGGCCATATTATTTTTGTCAGAGTAACTGTATTTATTATTGCTCCTAATATATCGTAGCGCTTAATAAACTCTTCATGCACCACCTGTCTTGGCAGGATTGTTCTTTCCTGTCCAAGCCTGAAGAGCCTGGTCTCTTTTAAGTGCTCCCAGTCATAAGAGCCATGTGTAAAATGAAGAAAGGGTCGGCGAGGATTGATATTATCTGCTGCAGATTTAACCAGCTTTTTGATAAATCTATGATAATTTACTTCAAACCCCTCAATAGTTTTTATATCTGATTTTATGTTAACATCTAGGGTGCGAATGAATTTGCCCAAAGCAGTCCTTATTATCATCACAATTGCATTAACAACTTCTTTGGGTGTGCCATACTGGAATTTTTCTATATCAAAGAGTACAAGAGGGGTTTTGTATATTAATTCTCTTGCAGAAAGCATTTCTTTTAGATTTATCCCATCAAAGTACAGCTTTTTTTCCTTGTTTCTATGCATTATATCTAGAAACAGGAACATTCTTTGGTTATCATAATCATAGAATGCTTTGTTTGTGTTCTTTATTTTCTTTATTTTTTCTTCCAAGCTTTGTTTCTTTTTATTTATCTGCTGAGCTTTTACAAAGGCTGTTTTGGGATAACTTGCTGCATCTCTTAATTTATTATGCATTATTTTTCTAAAATCTTTGCGTGTCTTGCTCTCAACATTAAAATCTTGAACTTGAAGAAACAGGTTTTCTAACTGGTACTTGATATCCTCAACATATTCCTCGACATTTAAATGAGTTTTTCTGTCATCCAAAAGCCTTTTCAAATCTTCTAATAACTTTCCTTGCTCTATTTTTTGTATATATATCTCTCTTTCCTTAATCACCACCTCATCTATTCCTCTCTCTCCAAACACCCTTTTGCAGTTCTCAAATAATCTTTCACCATAAGACCTTTTCATGAGCTTTTTTATTTGCTTTTTTCCAGATTTATTGGTTGGGTTAGGATAATCAAACCATATCCCTAAAGGTCTGAACAATTTTTTCTGTGCATTTATATAGTGGTGCTCGTTCTTAAATTGACGCCTGGTTTCTTTGAATATGTGAATTACTTTATTCCTGGATTCTTTATCCTTAAACTTGTAGCCTATGGTGTTGAACAGAAGAGGAATCATTCTGTTATCAAAATCTTCTTCTGTATATTCCTTTTTTATAAAGTCAATTACAGGCTTTAAAGATTCCTTTGCCCTTGACTTATTGCTTCTTAGCATTGACCTGTACAAGGATTTGAACAAGGAGTCAAGGTTATTTTTTTCTTCTAATATATTTAAGAGCCAAGGTTCAAACTCAACTTTTCTTAGATAAAGACCTTGCCACATAAGGCTTTGCTTGTGACAAGTTGCAAACTCCTTCTTAGTGTCTTTGTCTAGTTTATCATAATCTCTTTTATCCATTAAGAACTGTACAATGGTATTATCTGTGATTTCAGAGCAGAACTCTCCCGGCCTTACATCATAGAAATCTGTTTTTTTTAAATCATGCTCTCTAAGCTTTTCTTCAAGAGATGCTTTCTTCTCTATAACAGGTGGAAAAATAGTCTTTTTTTTTGCTTCACTAAGCCTCATTGGGAGGCATGGATAAATACCTATAAAATTAGTCGAGAAATGATAGGTCTGGTCTCCGTGCCATACAGTTAGAGATAAAGGAGACTCTTTACCTTCAAATTCAAAGTTGCCAATGAATAATGGACTGGTACTCATTGCAAAGCCCAGAAATCAAGCCAGATTTAAATAACTTATCCATTCTAAAGTAGTAACAAGATAGTAATTAATTTGTGCGAAAGCTTTTTATAACCCTGACTCAAAAATAAAAGTATAAACTAATAATAACAAAAACGAGGTGCAAACAATGAAAGAAAAGAAAGACTACAGCTATGCAATGATAGCAATAGTGGCAATAGTAGCTATAGTGGCAATTATAGTGATGGTCATGCAGGACAGCAGGACAATATATGCGACACAGCCAGAAGTGCAACAAGCAATAACTACATCAGGATTTACACAAGAAGAAACAAGAGCATTAGAAGAAATTGCAGAGAAAATAGGAGAAGGAAATGTGGCTGGAAACGCAATACCATATTACAGTTGTGACGATTGGGAGGCCATTATAGACCGAGGATGTGATAACGTAGGGACTTCAAGCCCAGAATGCATAAGGGCGATTATAGGTTTTCTAAGAGTCTGTAGAGGTATAATAGTTTAAATATATTTTTTTATTTTTGATAAATCATAAACTTTTCTAAAAATTAAATTAATAATTCTTATAATATTAAGAATAGGTCTAGTATTGCAAACCCCAAGAACAAGCCCCAATCTATTAACCCTCCAGTCCTAAACTTCCCTCTTATTCTTAGTTTGCTAGGCCAAAACCAGGCAACCCCTTTCTTGGTTAAGCTGTCAAAAACCAGGTGGGATGCAAAGCCTATCAACACAGCCAGAGAGTAATAAGGATTGCCTGTAATCAGAAAAGCTAGTATCATAAAGAATACCATGGGAAGGATGCTGTGAAAAAAACCTCTGTGCTCAAAAAACAAGCGTAAAAAACCAAGCCTGGACTTTTTTGAAATAAATGATTGAGTATCAAGGTCTGGTAAAAGAGCAGCCAAGACCACTATTGCTAGAAAAAGATATTTATCAATAGGTAGAGGGATTAGTCTTATTTTTAAAATACCTATAAACAAGGCAAAACTTATATGGGTTAAAAACATCATCTTAAGAAACAGTTTATTGGATGTTTATTATAACTGTTTTGCTTCTCATATCATTAGCAGGGTTATCATCATCAAGCTTAACAGTGGAATCAGCAGTTGCTATTAGCTTTAGAGGTCCTTCCCTAGTAACAGTAGCCACTCTAAAAGTAGCACTTGACTCTTCTCCTGGCTTTAGAAACTGGGTCATGGCAGAGGTAATAACTGTGGGCTCAGCATTCTCAATATTGGGTATGAGCTTTAACTCTACATAAAAAGGGGTTTTTATCTCTACCTGGCCCTGATTAGCAACAAATACTTTTACTTCAAAAGGCTGGCCAATAATAGGACTGGGAGGATTAACAATGATATCACTCACCCCTATATCCAGGAATTCATCCTCCCCCATCCTTTCCTCTTCAAAATCAGCAACAGCAAGGCCAGTAATAGTGGTATCTCTGGTCTCATAACGCATCAACACCTGGCCTGTGATAGCCACAATAACAACTATGGCTAGAACAACGATTATCTCAAATAAAGGGCTGTCATCCTTCTTTTTAGCCATTTTAATAATAAGGATGAGAATAGTAGTATAAAAAATTTTCTATAAATATTAAATTATTAAGTATTATATCCCTTTGTTTACTGATGTAAAAATTTAAAAGAAAGTTATTAAAGTTTTGAGTTGCAAGGCAGCGGAAAACAGTAAAATTTATAAACTACATAGTGATTACAAAAATGTGAAACAAAAAAAAGAATTAGAGCAATTGGCTGATGAATTAACAGAAGAGGATGTTACTTTATTACTTGATGGACCGGGAGATCCTCCGTCCCCTCCACCGACTATGTTTGGAGTATTTCTTTATGGACATAAATATATTGAAAAAGGAGAACTTTATAGAAACAAAGTTAAAAGATATAATGAATTAAAAGAAAGATATAAAGGAACTTTAGATATTTGGTTGAGAAAAAATTCTCGGTGCATTGAAAAAAGAGAGGAGAAAAAAGTGAAAAAGATAAGAAATAAGAAGAAACCCTTTTTGAAATTAGTTATAGATAAAGTAAGGAACTACTTTAATGATATAGAAAGATCACAAATCGAAGCTATTCTCAGAGATGAGTATAAAAATCGCTATTGAGCAATTAGATATGCCACTTAATATACTCACTCAATATCTTCTAACTCCTTATCAAGGTCCAGATTCTCAAGGTCATCATCAACTTTAGGCTCTTGTTTTACTTTCTTTTGCATAGCAGGCTGTGGTTTTTCTTGTTTTATTTCAGGTTCTGCCTTTGCTTCTTCTGTATCCTCAGGTTCTTGCTCTGATTCTTCTTTTTCTTCTTCAGATTCCTCTTCTGGCTCTGGTTCTTCCTCTGGCTCTTCTTCAGGCGTTTCTTCTTCCTCTGCAACTACCCTGTCTGCTTCTTCTTTTAACTTTTTTATTTCTTCATCAGGGTCAGGGCTTTTATCAACCTTGCTAGCTATTAACTCTATTCTGTCAAAGTTCTGATTCTTATTAGCTCTTCCACTAATCTTTACAATATGTCCTAGTAATTCTGTTTTTATAGGCTCAAATTTGGTAGGGTCATCTTTAAAAGTCAGTATCTGGAAATTGTCCATACCTAATAACTCCTCCGCTTGTTGTCTCCAGAACACCACTCTTATGTTATCGCTTCCATCATCAAGGTAAAGGTTTAATACATAGTTATAATTAGGCTCTACCTTGCCGTGGCTTGGGCATACAAAGCCTTCTTCTCTAAGCCTTATCCTCTTATTGCATTGTGGGCATACCTCAAAGAAGTTGATATCAAAGACTTGCACAATAGTGGCTAGGATTTCAACATTAGCATCATCTTCTTGTATCTCAGCAATTTTTTTCCTTACAGCAGCTGGTGGCTCATAAGGCTTGACCTCTACTTTTACGCCCGGAGGATTAATGATTAATTTTGACATCTCGCTCAGGTGAATCTCATACCTCCTATTATTATCCCTAATATATCCTCCTCTTATCTTAACAACATCTCCTTCTTTTAACTGGTTGATAAGTTCTGCTTGTTTATGCCACATAACCACTCTTACAGTGCCTGTTTCATCACCTATGAGCATGTTGGATACTTTTCCTGAATGTTTCTCTGTCTGGAACTCTCTTAGCTCATACTTCTGTAGTACTTTGCCTATAACATCAACGTTTCTCATGCCTGGCAATATGTTTTTTATCTGGAGCTTCTCACCAATATCAAACAGCTTCACGCCAAGCTCATTAGCTATTATATGAGCTGCTCCTTCTTCTGAGATTAAGCCTGATAATTTCTGCAACTTTGCTTTTATCTTCTGATTCAACTGTTCCTCTGTTAAGCCTGTCTTCTTGATAATCCTCTCTTTTATCTGAGGTAAAGGCATGCTAATCATATAAAACCACCCTTGAAATAAGTATGTAGAAATAATACTGGGTAGTGTTTTAAAAACTTTTCTATAGTGCAAAAGCTAGCACGTAACTCCTCCGAAATCCTCGAAAAGATTAAACAGGTCTCTGTACTCAGGGAATTGGTTAAGGAAATAATCAAGAGCTGCTTTTTTAGCATAATCAGGAGAAGCATAAGCGATTAGTCTTGCAAGCTCGTTCTTCTCTCCAAGCACCTCTCGCACAGTTTCTGCTATTTTATTCTTGCTAACAGTATTAACAGCTGCTTTAAGAAGCTGGTCAGGGACTTCTGCTGCCATGTGCTGGAATAATGCTAGTTTATCTGCAGGGTTTAGTTCTTTTATTATAGAGATGACCTTGTCCTTATCCTCCATGACCTCATCCCATCTCTCATCAACATTCTCAGGATGAATTACAACACCTATAGCATAGCCTGTTACTTCAACTCCTCCACTGGTTCCCTCATACACCCCTTCTCCTATCTCTTCTAATAATTCCTGCTTTACATCATCTGGTAGTTTATCAAGAAAATCAACCACATAATCTAAGGTGTCCCCTGCTTCCACTAGTTTCTCCAGAACCATATCAATCTCATCATCTCCAAGGTTATCTGTGAGTTTATTCACTAATTCTTGTGCATAATCAGTATCTAGTTTTCCATTAAGAGCATCTTGTGCAAGGTCTGTTACTATTTTAGCAGCATCCTCATCCTTGATATGCTTAGCTATCTCACCATAAAGAGCATCAGCACCTTGACCTTCAAGATTCATAAGTATTCTGTCAAGAGAAGCACTGGCTAGAGCATTCCTGATAAACTGGAACTCATCATCAAAGCCAAGCAAACCAAATAAATCTTCATAGTTGCCTAGAAGAACTGATTTTAGTAAGAACAAGTTTTCTAGTCCTAGTTGTTCTTCTAGTTGGTTCATAATAGAAGGAATCTCAACACTCTTAATATTTGCTGGTCCATAATTACCATTACCATCAACATAAGCAAAGGCAAAGTAGTAGCCAAAGCCATTAAGAGCAGCTGTTATAATATCCAAACCACTCATCTTCTTATACTGAAGGATTGGGTCTGTGCACTTACTAATACTAAATGATATAGTATTTTTATCCTTGCTAATGCTGGGCTTAGCGCATCTTATCTTACCCTCTGTTAAAGAGCCATCAGGATTAGTAAAAAAGGTGCAGGCCTCAGGCGCATCACAAGAAAAACTAGACTGTGCATTAAAACGACTAGAAAGGTCTATGTAACCTGTTGGATTGGAAAAATCAAACTTGCCATTCTTATAAGGTTGAACCCCTAAACCGCATTTATAAGCCAAGCCCACAACATCACACTCCTCAGAAGCCCCTTTAAGGTCAAGCTCTACAGTAATAAGAGCAGGCAACTCATTCTGAGTCACAAAGAAGTTCTTGACAAATAATAGTACACCCAGTTCAGGCACCAGTTTAGTAACCAAGTTTGAGATAAAGCTTTCATAAGCAGGCTTTAAGTCCTTGGTAGAAGTAGTTAGCTTTAAGTTTGCATTACCAAGACCTTCACACTCTTTTTCAGGTGTTAAAACATTCTCTTTTTCTTGTTTAAGCATATCTTCTGGTTTATCAACTTCTGTGCTATCAGGAGCAATTGCTGGTGGAGGAGCATCATATAAATCTAGAGCAAATTTTACAGCTACTTCTCTGTACCTAAGCTTGTCTTTCTCATACTTAGGAATCATCTGAGGAGAAATAGCGCAGAACCTGAACTTATGCTTTGAGCCTTTCAAGTCGCACTTCTCGAGTCCATCAAGATTATAAACAAAGTCTTCAAGCTTTTCACTGTTCTTAACAAAGTAAAGATTATCTCTTTGAGAGACCTTATCCACTGTGTCACTATTCTTATAATGGTATTCCAATGAGTAATACTTGCCAAGACCTTCTCCTTTTAGAATCATGTAATCCACTTCTTTATTATTATGATAAAGCATAAACTTCTTGTCATCAGAGAAATCATAAGAATCCTTAACAGCGTTTAGTTCATCATAGAGAACAATTTTTTCAGATGATAGCTTAAGCTTAAAGAACTTTAGATTTTTATCAAATTTGCAGTAACAACCAGGTAGTTTATGATCTAAGCAATCCTCAAAGGTCTCAATGAACTCATAGTAACCACGGTCCTTGTCTCCATCACATAGAGGATCAGAGGGTTTCTTAAATAAGAATAACAGATTAGAAGCCAAAGGGTTTGGATTATTAGGAGCTACACCAAAAGCACTTGATACTGTAGCTGCAATGGTTGTTGCAACAGCATCATTATGCTTCTTTTTTTCCTCCTCAACACACTCAGACAAATCTTTTTGACTGCCAGAGCAAACCTCATAAGTCTTTCTAGCCCAAGCACTAAGCCCATTATAGATTCCAAGATTATAATCAACCTCTGTTGTAAAGCTAGGATTAACATAATAGTAGCCAATCCTTGTTGGTGTGAAGCTAACCTTGACCCCTTTATAAGTAGAAGTAGCACTAATGCTGCCACCACCAAAGGCTGCGTAGTAGTTAAGCACATTCTCCACATAGGTTCCTACTTCTCTTACCTTGGCTACTCGGTATTCATCAGAGCCAGGCCCACAATAATAACTAGTGCTATCACCACCTGAACAATAAACCTCATAGATTAGTTGAGGTGTTATCTGAGAAAATACTTGGCTCCAAGAAGGATCATTTGTAGAATAAGCATTTTTAGCCTTTTTTATTGCTTTATCCACCAAGCCTTGGCCTGAATTATAAGAAGCAACTGCAAAGGCATCTTTATGAGCATAGTCTTCAAAGTGTTTTAAAAGGATTCTAAGATAGAGTGCGCCTGCTTTAATGGATTTTTCAGGGTCAAAACGATTATCATTACTAGGGCTACACCCACTAAAAGAAGCACACCCAACACCTACTTTACAAGTATGGCATTTGCACGTGGTGATTTGATTATCAAAGATGCCACTGAATCTTGAATCCCTGGCTGTTGGTCCACAGAACTGCATTATACCAGCGCACCCAGTGCAGGAAACAGCATCCTTGTCACCCCTGCTCTCCTGCATAATAACTGCTTTTATCAAAGTATCTGGAACCTTGTTTTTACTAGCCTCTTCTTGGATAATATCATCATAAAACATAATTCTGTCATGAGCATCTTTAGGAATCTCAGTAACAGAAGTTCTTACAACTTCTTGTTCTTCATGAACACACCCAGTGTTATAAGGGAACCTGTAAACAGTTAAGTATTGCAACCAGTCCTGAGGCAAAGGCCTTTTATCAATGCCGTTCCTTGGGCTTGAAGAATCATATATATAACCATTACCAGCATAAATAGCTATATGGCCTGCAGATGCTTTTGGATTATTGTGTTTGAAAAGTAAGTCTCCTGGCTCTGCATTATTATCCATAACCTGTAAAGTGCACTGGCTAGAACTAGGACCACATATCTGTTCATAACCATTCTTCTCTGCTACTTCTTCATATCCCATAGCTGTTAATCTACCCTTAAAGTCAGGTATGGCTGCGTGCTTGTAAACCCACCACACAAAGCCTGAGCAGTCAAAGCCAGGAACACTAGGTATTCCTTTACCTTCCTGGTCATCATCAACAAAAACCCCATGAAAAAAAGAGTCAGGATTCTCAGCTTTTCTCTGAGTCTCATCAATATCATAAGGGGTTTCTCCTCCCCATACATAAGGAAGATTAATAGCACTAGCAGGACCATACTTGTTATAATAATCATCAGCAACACCAACAACACAAACACCATCACAACACTCAGTAATGGGTTCATCCTCTATAAAAACATCTCTGGAAAGAGTAACTTCTTCACTAACTCTTGCTTCATAAACAATCCTTATAGGAGTGCTGTTCTGAGTAATGCCTCTAATAAGGGTGCGCTTGGTAGTAGCATCACTCTCAACCTCATAATTATAAATGATTCTATTAAATCTATTAGTAGGGTGCTGAGCAAAAAAAACTGTTTTTAAGTTCTTATCAAAATAATTTTCAAGAGCAGCCTTTACTTCATCAGAGCTAGGCCAACACTTAGAATTCTTAGAATTCCAAAGGTTGTATACAAACCTATCACAAGGATACTCTTCTGTTAATACATCAGGCTCATCGCCTATGTCAGAATAAAAGCCTCCGTTATCACCAATCTCAAAAATACTTTTCCAAGCAGCCAGCCTAGCAGAAGTATCCACAAAACTAAGCTCT
>SMTZ1_10005387_pt1 | contig 12862 bp, 14 predicted proteins | sample DeeMarSWOR136_30_FD_25667 | JGI IMG/M metagenome (IMG submission 25667) | reverse complement strand
TGCTGGTCTTTATCAAATTCAACTTTTTCTATCTTATTTGTATGCTCAATATAATCCTTAATAAATTCCTTGTCTGCTTCAGTGACTTTTATTTTATCTCCAGAAACAATCTTATCTGCTATTTCCCTGAATCTTTTAAAATCAGGCCTTTTTATTAAAAAAATCAAATGGAATCTTGTAAGCAAAGCAGGATCAAAAGGCATTTCTTTCTTCAGTTCATCAATTGTTTCTCCACTAAATCTGTCTCCCTTTGGATTTGCAGTAGATAAGACTTTTACTCTTGCATCAAATTTATAATGGTGCCCTCCTTTATCATAAGTAACAAATCCTTTTTCCATGGCATTGTATAAACCAGCCCTGTTTTCCTCTTTCATTAGATTCAATTCATCTATGCAACAAAGGCCTTTATCAGCATTAGGAATTATTCCTTTGATTATTTCATTGCCTTTAACAGTAACTATTAATCCAGCTCCACTTGTGCCGCTGCCTAAGCCAAAAGAGGATACTGGACTTAACTCTGCAGCTGATCTTAATATATCTGTTTTCCCTGTTCCAGGGTCTCCTAAAAGCAAGGTATGTATTGGCTGAATAGAAAAAAGCTGCAATGCAATCGCTTTTTTAGCAGATTTCATCCCACTAATGTTAGAAGCAATATATTTTGGCAATACTTCAAAAGCTTTTGTAGAGAATGTTTTGAATGATTTTTCTTCAGCTCTTTTTCTAATATTATTATTAACCTGGCTTACATCTATATTATCAGCTAATGGTTTTATTTCAGGATAATGGAATGGTTCAACAACAGTAAGTTCAGGCTTTTTGTAATCTATAGAGATTTTCTTTTCTTTCAGCAGCTTTTTAATTAATTTTAATCTTTCTTTATCCTGGATATATTCTTCAACAGCGCTAAAACTAACTTTTTCTTTGCCATTCAAAGGCCTTAATTTCTTAATGAGATGAGAAAAGTTAGGCATATTAATAAGAAAAAAGAAGTTAAATAAAAAGTTTGTTGATTTTAACTAAATATTTCCCTGAAAAAGTCCAAGATTTTTTCTAAGATTCCTCTTGTCTCTATAATTTCTTTCTCAAGATCTATACATTTTCCATTGTGACAACTATTGCTTAGACATTCATAGCTGTTCTGGCATGCTACTCTTTCTTGTTTTTGCGGGTTAAATTCCTGGCTTAAATCACAGAATACAGGAGTTCCTTGATTATCCACTAATCTTGTTCCGAACGGCAAACAAGTACTGTCTCCTAAGCATCCCATAGTACAGGTTGCTGTTGTGGCTACACATGGTCTGCAAGGCCCTCCGCAATCAATACCTGTTTCTCCATCATTTTTAACTCTATAAAAACAAGTTGGAACTTCAACTTCTGTAACTATTTCTGGAATTTCAGTTGGTCTAATGACAACAACAGGTTCTTCAACTATTTCATAAGGAGGATAGCTTAAGACAAGGTTGCCCATCCTGTCCAATAGAACTTTTACTCTGTCTCCCTTTAAATCAAAGTTTTGCCATTTTGACAGCACTTTAGCAGCACTTCTTGTCTCTATATCACCATATCCTATTACAGACAAGATAATATAATTCCTATCTCTTAAAATTTGTATAAGCCCTTCTCCTTCATTTAATGGCTCCAGATCATCATATAAGTCTAGTTTTTTATTTGCTTCTTTGCCAACTATAATGAAGTTATTATTTTCACTAACTTTGTTTCCTAATTCACTCACTAATAAAGTAGTGCCTACTTCAGCGTATCCTCTTAATCCTACTGCGATATCAACTGAAGATATAACATCATTTGCAGGCGCTGTGTCTCCTACTACTATATATGCGTTTAATTTTCCATCTCTGATTAAGAATTTTGGATAATATCTTAAGTCAGATGGTAATGTTACTGGCTCTGTTTCATATCTTCTTATAACTTCTTCTGAAGGTTCTATATATTGTGCAACTGCTCCTTCAAAGCAGAATACTACTTCAGTTTCGTCAACATCTAATATTTGTATCTTGATTCCATCTATAAATTTATAGACATCTCCTTTAGATAATATATTGGTTGTTTCTCCATTTAATTTTAACTTAACTTCATGTTCATAAATAAATGCTTCTAGTTCATAATCTCTTTCTGTTATTGTGTATGTTTTTGTTTCTCCTTCAGCTATTGCATCTTTAATGTCACATCTTGTTTGTTCTTCTACTTCTTCTACTGCTGTTGGTGATTCTTCCTGCAGGCAGGCTCCATCACTGCAGCCGTTTGGGCAGATATAATCCTCTGCAAATACATCTGTCAAAGGACTGCATATCCCATCTGAAGCATCGTTTTCTTCAATATAATATTCTGTTAATGTATTTCCTGAACAAAAATCTGTTTTACAGATATTCTCAATGCAGGCTTCTCCTTTTACATAATAATTCAGCCCTCTATCAGACTCTTTACAGGGTATCTGTGTTTCAGCACTTGCAAAATTCAAACAAAGCACTAAAACAATAGCCAAGCCTAAAATTTTTAATATCTTATTTTCCATTTTATTTGCCTCCAAAATCTATTTTTCATAGATTTGTTTCATCTCTTTTTTCTTAGAGTATAGAAAAGCAGACAAATATTAATAGGTTAGGCGGGTAAATAATTGAGATAAATCTTATTTTTTGCCCATTTAAGAAAACGAGGCTTATTTACTGCCCTTTTCTTCTTTTTCAAGAAACCATTCTGTTAATTTGAGTTTGATGGCTTTTCCCATCTTTTCAACTTGTATGATTTTCTTTATTTGCAATGATTTTATGATTCTTGCTAAAGAAGTTCTTGGAATTCCTGTTTCTCTTCTTATTTCTGATTGAATGCCTACATACTTAGTTCCTTTGTATTCATGTTCTAACATGTAATTAACAACTGTCTTTTCTTTCTGATTTAAGGTCTGAATAATGTCTTTTGCCCTTTTACTTGTTTCTTCTTTTTTTTCTTTTTTCTTTTCAATACTAGATTCTGTTTTTCTTTTGAAATAAACAAAAATAAGAAATGCAATAATAAGAATAATTGCTAATATGACTAATATATCAAAAATAAGATTTCTTTCTTTAATAAGAATACTTTTATCTAGATTTATTTCAATATCTTCAAGAACACCCTGGGTAATATTTACTTCTTTTACTCCAATGGCTTTCCTGTATATTGCAAATATTTTGCATTTGCCGACAGGAACAGAATTAACATAAAATCCACCAAATTTATCTGTTTTAGAAGGATAATCTATTTCTGGATTAGGCGTGCACTCAAATTTAAGCTCGGCATCTCCTACTATGTTATCTAATTTATCTTTAACAATGCCTCTTAATGTGCCTACTGGATATAGAAAGATACCTTGGATAAGGGTTTTATCAACGATTAAATCTGCTTTCTTAAAATAATCGTTTCCAGAGGTTGATAAATTATCTACTCTTATTGCAGCTTTATAATTTCCATTGTCTAATTTAAGCTTAACAATATCACTTACATATTGATTAAGATCATCACCATTAAGATTGATATAAACTGCTACATTGGAGATGTCTTCATTTGTGTTAGCATCTTTTAGAGTTAAGAAAACATTTGTGTTATTATCGCCCTGCGCAATTACAGTACCAGCTAATAAAATCAAAAATGTCAAAATCAACATTAAAGCTTTATTCATATTGATGTATATAAATTCAAGATATTCTTAAATCTTTGGAAAAATACAAAAGTATAAAAACGAGGAAGAAAATACAAAAATACTGAAGAAAAGCAATACCCAAACATGAAATTTTTTAGATTCTCAAAAACAGAAATATTAGATTTACTTAAAGCATGGGGTGTTATTTCCTTAGCTTTTGCAATAGTGAGGGTTGGTGTTTCTTTTTCAATAAATTTTATAATTGGATTTTTGATAGCAGCTTTAACAGTAGGAATTGGTTTTTTAGCTCATGAACTAGGGCATAAATTTGTAGCTCAGCATTATGGCTGTTTTGCTGAATTCAGGGCTTATAACAATATGCTGTTTTTAGCTGTAATTATGAGCTTTTTTGATTTTATATTTGCTGCACCAGGTGCTGTTATAATCTCAGGCCATATTGACAGAATAAGAAATGGGAGAATATCTGCAACAGGACCTATGATGAGCTTAATTGTAGCAGTTATTTTTCTCGTGCTAGCTTTTTTAGCGCCATTTAAGATAATCTGGATATATGGATTTATTATTAATTCCTGGATAGCTTTATTCAACCTTATTCCATTTCCTCCTTTTGACGGCAGAAAAATATATATATGGAATAAGGCAATTTATATAACAATGGTTATTATTGCAGCAGCATTTATGGCTTTGCAATATACTCTAAGGTGATAGAATGATTAAAAAACTTGAACATCCAAAACTAGGTCTTGGCTTGATTTTAGTGATTATTGGCGTAATCTGGCTAGGAAGGGATATGGGCTGGATTCCAGAAAACCTTCCATTGCTGCCTATAGTAGTGATTATTGTAGGCCTTATTTTGATGTTTAAAAAACACAAAAAATAGGAATATTTATATATAAAAATACTATATTTACATATAAATTCCTATTTATAGGGGTTTTTTAATTACCAAAGGGGTGAAAAAATGGCTGAAATCGAATTTTATGACGTAAAATCAAAAAAGAAGTTTAAGACAGATAAATTCAGAATAGTTGAGAAAAAAGGAAGATTTTTTGCAGTTACTAAATCTCCTTCAGGAAGTTATGAGTGCTGGAGAGTTGTGTCAAAAGATGATGCAGCAAAATTTAAAAAAGCTGCTTAATTCTTTTTTATTTTTATTTTTCACTTTGGAATAAAAAGTAAAATTTAAATATATCAAAGATAATATTAATTTTAGGTGTTCTAATGGTTGATATTAAAAAACTTAAAAAGGGTAATTACATTGTCCACGAAAATGAGCCTTGCATTATCAGAAATATTGAGTTCCTACAAAATAAGAACAGCCCTATAGCTAAATTAGAGTTAGAAGGTATTTTCTCAGGCAACCGTTACAATGACCATTTAAAATTAAATCAAAGTATTCAGGAAGCTGATTTAACAAGAAAATGCGGCACTGTTGTTTCTAAAAAGAAAGATAAGATTCAAATCATGGATGTAGTTACTTTTGAGACTTTTGATGCCAGTATACCTAAACATCTCTTAAATAAAACACAAGAAGGAGACAATGTAACTTTTATAAAATTTGGCAATTCTACTAAAATTCTTGAAGTTAGGAAATAAAAATCCTCGGCTAAAGCCAAGATATTTTTAATCATAAGAAAGAATTTGGATGCATAGTATGGACACAAAAAATAAACCTCGGTTAAAACCAAGGTATTCTTTTTTATGAAATAAATTTTCTAACACAACAATATTTATATAAATATTCAATTTCTGAATAATCAATGATTAAGGGGAAGGTTATTTCTGGGGAGTTTGGTAAGATAGTTATTAGACAAAAGTCAGACTCTGATCTGGAGTTAGGGGAGCTTTTAGTTGCTGATACTAAAAATAAGAAAATCTTTCTTCAGGTTTATTCATTAATATACGGTTCCCAGATATCACAGCAGAATTTGGAGCTTATTTCCGGCTTAAAACTTGAAGAAGACAATGATTTGGAGTTTCTTGATCCAAAGCTAAGAAATTATACATTAGCTTATCTTAAGCCTGTTCTTGCAACAGATAAGACTGGTTACAAAATGTGCAAGACACTGCCTTCATTTTTTTCATCAGTCAGGGAGCTTGAGAAAGATGATTTGAATTTTTTAACAAACCCTAAGAATCCGTTATTTGTTGGAAAACTACGTTCTGGGTCAAAGATACTGGATTTTGATATTGCTTTATCTGGAGAACAGGTATTTGCCCACCATATTTTAATTCCTGGAACAACTGGAAGAGGAAAATCTGTTTTATTGAAAGTTATGTTGTGGAATGTTCTAAATGAAGATTATGCAGGTATTTTAGTCTTGGATCCTCATGATGAATATTACGGCAGGAAGAATATTGGATTAAAGGATCATGCTAAATCCAGCAAAGTTGTTTATTATACTCCTAAGTTTCCTCCTCCTAATGCTAAGACTTTAAAGATCAATATCAAGAAGATTAAACCCCAGCATTTTAATGGGGTTGTTGATTTTTCAGATGCCCAAAAACAGGCATTAAACATTTATTACAAAGAATTTAGTGAGAGATGGATTGAAGCAATAATTTTAGAGAGGAAACTGCAGTCAGCTGTTTTCAGAGATGATACATTAGCTGTTGTGAGAAGAAGGCTAATGTATTTATTGGGCTTAGAGTTGAAGCAGAATCAAGTAAGCTGTAAAGGGGTATTTGAATTTCAAGCAGGAGAAACTACTATCAGTGATATTTGCAGTGAGCTGGAGCAGTCCAAAATAGTTGTCATTGATACTTCTTCTTTTTCAGGAGCTGTTGAGCTGTTGATTGGAAGTTTAACAGCCAGTGAGATTCTGGAGAAATATAAGCAGCACAGGCAATCTGGTATTCTTGATTCTAAACCAGTTATCTCAATAGTTCTTGAGGAGGCTCCAAGAGTTCTTGGAAAAGAGGTTTTGGAAAAGGGCTCAAATATATTTGCAACAATTGCAAGAGAAGGAAGAAAATTTAAGATTGGCTTAACTGCAATAACCCAATTGCCTTCTTTGATTCCAAGGCAGATTTTAGCTAATATGAATACAAAGATAATCCTAGGGATAGAAATGAAACCAGAAAGACAGGCAATTATTGAAAGTGCCAGCCAGGATTTAAGTGATGATGACAGAAGCATTGCATCGCTTGATAAAGGAGAAGCTATTATTAGCTCTAATTTTACAAAATTTGCTATTCCTATTAAGATTCCATTTTTTGAAGATATTGCTAAGCAGGAAAAACAAAAAGATTATAAACAAGACTTTTCTGGTATCAAATTATGATTAAAGTTCAAGAATTAGAAAGACTTACTGAATTTGAAATAAAATATCTAAAAACTTTTGAAGAAAGATTAGAAACTATTTATCCTCATGAAAAAAAGGTATTTGGCTTAATCAAAAAATTAAATGAATTCATAAAGTCATTGGAAGGAAAACTTGAAAAAGAAATTGTTGAGAAAATTGAAGAAATTAAGAAAGAGATTCTCCTGAAGTTTGGTATATTAAATGAAGAAAGTGAAGAAGATACCCTCACCAGAGCAGAAAGAAGAAAGAAAAAGGATTTGCTAGATATTCAGAATTTTTCTATAAATATTTATAACGCATTATCAGGCGAAGAGGCTGTAAAAGAAAAAAAAGGTGCAGCATATAACAAAATCAGAAGATTTCTTAGAAGGCTTAAGAAAGATATAGAAAAAGAAGAAAGAGGGATAACATTAAATGAACATATTTTTTTTATTTTGGAGCATATGCATAATTTGAAAGAAGGGCTGAAACATGCTGTTAAATATGAAGCAGAGCTTTTAGATTTAATAGAAAAACAAGTTAAATCCAGAGAGATAGATGATTTGGAAAACTCACTAATGCGTTTAAAAGGCATTAACAAACAGATTAAAGGCATATTAAGAACAGAAAAGAATGAAGTTTACAGGCCTTTTATGAATATTGCTTTAAAAGAAATTGGAGGGGCAGAACAATTCAGCAAGTTAAGAGAAAGAACAACAATAACGTTAGAAGATATTAAAAAAGACCTAATGACTATGACTGATCCTGATGAGATAAGGGCATATATCGGAGCAATTCCAAAAGAACTTGTTGAAGAGGATGCCCTGCCTCATTTAGAAAATTATAAAACAAGAGCAAGAGAGATTTCTGAAAGACAAAAAAGAGAGGTTGCTTTTGATCCTCTTACACACTTGTTTACCAGAAAAATAATGGACGAAGAATTAAACAGTATGACTGAAAGAAAACTAATTTTTTCATTTATATTATTAGATATAGATCATTTTAAGAGTGTAAATGATAGTTTTGGACACCAAGTTGGAGACAGAGTCCTAAAAACTATTGCCAGGCTAATAAAATCACATGCAAGAGCTTCTGATTTTGTCTGCAGATATGGAGGGGAAGAAATAGCAATTATACTGCCAAGAACAAGCAAAGATGAAGCAACGGCTATTGCTAAAAGAATTCGTAAAACAATAGAAGAACATGATTTTTATCTTCCTGACAAAAGGCCTGTGACAATAAGCGGAGGAGTGTCTTCAAATGAAAATAATCTTGAAGCAAAGAAACCAGAGATCATAGATGAGGCAGACGGAAATTTATACAAGGCTAAAAAGACTGGAAGAAATAAGATTATATATTAATTACTAAGTAATAGTAAAAAAGCATAACATTTAAATACTGTTCTATATTTCTATATATAAAATGACATTAGCTGATAAGCTTACAGGAAAAAGCAATGTTGAACTTAAAGTTGTCACAGAAAAGCCAGACAGTAATATGCTCGAATTCTATATTGAGGCTCATTATAAAAATGGAGAAGAAGGCACTGCTAAAGTATTATTATACGGCCCTATAGTTTTAGATGGAAAAGGGCACCCTATAGTTGATGGTGCTGATAACGGCAAGGATTATGCTGCTGCTGCAAAAGGTCTGGGCTTAGATGATTCAATAGATGCCAGCTTAATTCCTATTCTATTAAAAAGTTTGAGAAGGCAATTAGAAGCGCTTAAAAAAATAGGAATAGAAGTTCAAAAGGTTGGCAATTACAGCCTGGGAGAATTTGAGCAATTATATTCTTAATTCTAACAATATTTATATAAAAATTCAGATTTTGTTTGAATATGCGATTTGCACATTTAGCTGACTGCCACATAGGTTCTTGGCGTGATCCAAAACTTAGAGAGATAAGCACAAAAGCTTTTATTAAGGCTATAGATAGCTGTGTTGCTGGAAAAGTTGATTTTATTCTGATTTCAGGAGATTTATTTAACACTTCCCTGCCTTCAATTGATTTGCTGAAAGAGGCAACAACAAAACTAAAAGAATTACAAGAATTAGGAATTCCTGTTTATATAATAGCAGGCAGCCATGATTTTTCTCCTTCTGGCAAAACCATGTTAGATGTTTTAGAGAAAGCAGGGTTACTTGTTAATGTGGCAAAAGGAGAGGTCCAGGAAAATACACTTAAATTAAATTTTACTGTTGACAAAAAAACAGGGGCAAAGATAACTGGTTTATTGGGAAAGAAAGGCAGTTTGGAGAAGGAATATTATGAGGCTCTTGATAAAGAAGAGTTGGAGAAAGAAGAAGGGTATAAGATATTTTTATTTCATTCAGCATTAACTGAATTCAAACCTGAAGATCTTAAAGATATTGAATCGCATCCTCTTTCCTTATTGCCCAGAAATTTTGATTATTATGCTGGCGGGCATGTTCATTACATCTTTGATAAGGAAGAAAAAGATTATGGCAAAATAGTATTTCCAGGGCCCTTATTTCCTAACAATTTTAAGGAATTGGAGGATTTGGAGAGAGGTGGATTTTATTTTGTTGAGGTTGATTCTAATGGTAAAACAAAGACAGAATATCAGCCAATCCAGATTCATAATGTTTTAAAGATTAATATTGATGCTGATCATAAAGCACCTGAACAGATTGAAGAGGAGATTAAAGAGCAGATAAAAGGAAAAGAGCTTAATAATACAATTGTAACAATAAGGGTAAAAGGGATTCTTGGTTCTGGAAAATCCTCTGATATAAACTGGAAAGAGATTTTTCAGTTAATTTATGACAAGTCAGCATATTTTGTAATGAAAAATACAAATGCATTGAATACAAAAGAGTTTGAAGAGATAAAGATTCAGGCCTCTTCTGTTGAGGAGATTGAGAATAAATTGATTAAAGAGCATCTGCAGCAGGTTAAGGTAGCCGGTTATTCTGCTGAAGAAGAAGAGAAATTAACAAAACAATTGATAGGAGCTCTTTCTTTAGAGAGAGGAGAAGGTGAAACAGTTTCAAGTTTTCAGGCAAGGGTTAAGGAGAAAGTTAATTCTGTTTTGAAGTTTTGATTATTTAACCAATTTCTTAAATATTTTATTTAAAACAGCTGGAGCTGCCTGGCCTTTTGTTGCTCTCATTACCTGGCCTATTAAAAACTGCAATGCTTTTGTGTTGCCAGCTTTATAATCTTCTATTGGTTTTGGATTTGCTTTTATTACTTGTTTACAGATTTTTTCTATTTCTTTTTCTCCACTAATTACTTTTATCCCCTGTTCTTTTACATACTCTTTTGGAGAAATTTGATTTTCAACAATTTCTTCTATTATTTTTTGCCCAATTTTATCTGTAATCTCCTTGTTCTGCAGCATTTTTAGAAGTTCTATCAGATATTTTTCATTTACATCTTTCAGGCTTTTCTTTTGGTAGTTTAGGACTCTTACTAGCTCTCTTCTAATCCACTTAGCGGCTATCTGCGGGTCTACTTGTTTTGAGACTCTTTCAAACAGCTCTGCTAATTGTTTATCTGCTGCCAGAACTTTGGCATCTTCTTTTTTCAGCTTGTGTTCTCTTGTAAATTTCTCTGCTTTTTCCTGCGCTAATTCTGGCATTTCATCTTTAATTTTTTTTAGCCATTTATCTGTTATTTCTATTCTTGTCAAATCCGGATCTATTATATATCCATATTCTTCTTCTACTTCTTTTTTTCTTAGTGCTCTTGTTATTCCTTTATTGTTGTCCCATGCTCTTGTTTCCTGTTTAAGCTGAATTCCTTCTTCAACTGCTTTTTTCTGCCTTTCTAATTCATATTTTAAGGCTCTTTCAATTTCTTTAAATCCTGTTATGTTTTTTATTTCAATTCTTGTGTAATTGCTTTCCTTAATGCTAATGTTAGCGTCTGCTTTTATTATACATCTGCTTACATCAAAGATTTCCAGATACTGCAGGATTGAGATTAGTTTTTTCATAAAGTCCCTTGCTTCTTCTGGGCTTGTTAATTCTGGTTCTGTAACAATCTCTGCTAAAGGGTCTCCTGACCTGTTGTAATCAACCAGAACATAAGGGCTTTCCATCATTCCACCAGGATGTATTAAAGCAGCTGGATCTTCTTCCATATGAACTCTTGTAATTCCAATTTCTTTTCCTGACTCCAGGATTAATTTTCCTTTTACTCCTAATGGGATTTCATACTGGCTGATCTGATAGTTTTTTGCCATATCTGGATAAAAGTAATTTTTTCTTGAGAAAATTAATTCTGGTGAGATTTTACAACCTAAAGCCATGCAGAGTTTTAAAGCAAATTCTACTGCTTTTTTGTTAAGAACCGGCTTAGAGCCAGGCATTCCCAAGCAAACTTCACATGTTCTTGAGTTTGGTTCATCAGAGCCGTAAGTAGCGCAGCTGCAGAAAAGTTTTGAATCAGTAGCTAATTCTGCATGGATTTCCAAACCAATTACAATATCTGATGTGAATTTATTCGTCATTTTTCTTAATTTTTAATTTTTTAATTAGCTTGAGGGCATAATAAAAACATGCAGCTGTTAAATATCCCGGGACTAGGCAAATAGCTGAATAATGGACTATTCTTTTAGTTAATTTCAGATATTTTTTCCTTTTCTCCAGATTCTGGACTACTTTTGTCTTTTTTAGATTGTGTTCAATCTTACAGACTGGGCCGCATTTTTCTTGTAATTTTGTCTTTTTAAAATTTTTTTTTGAAGATTTCATTTTTTCAACTTTTTTCTAAATTTTTCAATTTCTGAGTCTTTTACTTCAGGAAAGTTTCCTATATTTCTGCAATCTTCACAATAATCTTTGATCGTCATTTTTAGATCCATTCCTGCTGGAGGTATTTTTATTTTTGTACTTCCGCATTTTGGACAAATTTTAATATATCTATTCATCTTTTTTTCTTTTTAACAATTTTTTTAACATGATGGAATATTGTATACAAAACTGAGATAATGAAATAAACAGGAATTACAACTGCTGCTAACAGGAAAAATACTGGTTCTTCTATTAGAGTTAAAGCATAAAAGAAATTATGAAGCAAAATAGATATAATAATGGCTCCAATAATTAAGAATACTTTTCTGATGTCTAATAATAAATATTTTTCTAGGTTCATTCCAACGCACTTCCTATCTGGATTAATTTGCCTTCTTGGAGATGGTCTGTCATTAACATAATTCCAACTGGTAATTTTCCTACTGAGCCTGAAGGAACAGACGCATGAGGAATTCCAGCTAAATTAGGACCAACTGTCATTATATCTGCCATATAATTCTGCAAAGGAGTTAATTTTTTGATATCATCAAATTTTGGAGGAAGTATTGGAACTGTTGGGCTGAGAAGGACATCGAATTTCTTGAATGCTTTTTTGTATTCCTGGATTATTTTTGTCCTTACTTTTGCTGCTTTTATATAATAAGCATCCCTATAACCAGCCATTCTTGCAAATGTTCCTAGCATTATCCTTCTTTTTGCCTCTAAAGTAAAGTTTTTACTTCTAACTTTTGAGAAATATTCATTAAATCCTCCTTCTAGTTTTTCTTCCTGGCCATATCTCATTCCACAGTATTTTGCCAGATTAGTGCTTGCTTCTGCTGTTGCTAATAAATAATAAACAGAAACACCATATTTCATAACTGTTGAGAGGGAGATTTCTTCATATTTCATTCCTTTCCCTTCTAAAGTCTTGATACTGTCCCAGATTTTTGTCTTAACGTCTTCTTCTATTCCCTGCCCTAATGATTCTTTTATTATGCCAATTTTTAATCCTTTTACATCCTTGCCAGCAAAATTTTCATAATCATCAACTGGCTGATTTAGGGCGGTGCTTTCATTTGCATCAAAACCTGCTATTATGCTGAGCATTAAAGCAATATCTTTGAAGGTTTTTGCCATTGGCCCGATTTTATCAAAGCTA
>SMTZ1_10005386_pt1 | contig 12862 bp, 9 predicted proteins | sample DeeMarSWOR136_30_FD_25667 | JGI IMG/M metagenome (IMG submission 25667) | reverse complement strand
CACCTGCGTTGAGGTGAGGGTTGTGGACGAAAATGGAAAAGACGTTCCATTGGGCGAAATTGGTGAAGTTATTGTCCGAGGTGATCACATGATGAAGGAATATTGGAAATTGCCACAGGAAACTGGGACAACTGTCAAAGGCGGCTGGGTATACACTAGAGATATGGCAAAGATGGACAAAGAGGGCTATATCTATTTGGTAGACAGGAAGAGCGAAATGATAATCACCGGGGGACTTAATGTCTATCCTAACGAGGTTGAACAGGTGCTTTACGAACATCCTGCTGTTCAGGAAGCAGCTGTTTTTGGAGTCCCTGATAAAGATTGGGGGGAATCGGTCAAGGCGGCAGTAGTACTTAAGCCAGATGTGACAATCAGTGAACAAGAGCTGATCGAATTCTGCAAAAATCGTATTGGCAGTTACAAGAAGCCCAAAACAATTGACTTCATGACTGAATTGCCAAAGACTCCTGAAGGAAAGCTGCTTCGGCGCAAAATAAGTGAGCCTTATTGGAGAGGTTTTGAAAAGAAAGTTCATTAACGTATCGATTCCTTGAGCAAAACAGGCAATTGTCGTCGTTAACGACAAACGGATGAGTAATAGAATGAGAGAGCGATGATTCTTGATCAGTTAAACCCTTAATGTCACATTTTGTAGACCCTTAGAAGAATAGGGTACACAGATCTAAGGCTGATCTGTATAAGGGGTAAGGTTAGGGTGTTTAAATGGTTGACGAAACCCGTATTGATGAAGAAAAGAAATGGCGTTATCAGAAGCTGGCTAGGGTGACAGTAGCCAATTTTCGCAAGAGAAGAATAAGTGCTGAGTACGTCCCTACGGGACATGAGGCTCTATCCAAGGTTCTGGGACTAATCCCTAGGGATGCAACAGTTGCGTGGGGGGATTCTATTACCCTTCATCAAGTGGGGCTTATTTCAGAATTAAAAAAAAGCAAGCAGAGACTAATATTCGATCCCTTTGAAATGAATGCCGATGGTTCACTAGCGGCAACAGGGGAAGAACGCTTAACTATAATGAGGAAGGCGATGACCGCAGACTTCTTTCTTAGCAGTGTCAATGCCGTTACGATAGATGGTAAATTGGTCAGTACTGACGCAACAGGAAACCGAGTGGCTGCAGTAGTCTTTGGGCCCAAAAAGGTCATTATTATTGCAGGGGCAAACAAGATCGTAAAGAACATTGACGAGGCACTCAGGAGGATTAAGGAAGTAGTGGCCCCCATAAATGCCAAGCGGCATCTTAGTAAGCATAATTTCCAACGGATTGCTGATTTGCCATGTATCAAGAAAGGGATCTGTTTGGATTGCTTTCATCCAGAGAGGCTCTGCAGGTATACGGTAATTATTGAGGGGGAAAGGAACCCAGGTGGGATGAATAGTTATATCCCCAGGATCTACGTGATACTAGTAGGCGAGGAATTGGGCATTTAAGGGATAATCCTCGCGAGAATGGGTTGATACATTTTCAATGAAACTTTTGAAAGGGGAAACTGCTTGGTTCATGGCTCCAAGATAGCAGTGAGATATTATCGACTTGGTGGACAGAAAGAACAAAATAATAATCACGGGAGGCTTGAAATTAAATGCAAATGAAGTGAAGTAGGTTCTCTCCTGGCATTCAGCGTCAGCTCATTTTACGGCTTGACAAAATCCCTTTTCAAAAAGGGTTGCAATGATGCCTTAATTTGCCTCAAGATCGATTCATCATTGGTCCTCATTCGTGTGAGATTAATACTCGGTAGGCGCAGCCTAGCGCATAATCAAAGGAAGGGCCCGTTTATTGAAACCCAAATGGGAAAAGAATAAAACCAATGATCTATAAAGAGGAGGCTTTGTGTCCAAGAAAGTGATCAGAAAAGTTGTTTGCGGAATGTGCAACGCAAGGTGTAGGCAGGCAGTTGAGGTTGAGAGTAACCATGCTGTCAGTGTTGAAGAAGACCCAGATTATCCTATGCAGGTGTGGCCTCCAGTTAAGGCCTGCGTCAGGCGACTGGCCGCCCTGGAGTTTATGTACAACAAAAACCGCCTTAACTATCCGCTTAAGAGGATAGGGGATAGGGGAGGGGGTAGGTGGCAGCAAGTATCCTGGGAAGATGCTTTCAATGACATTACTCGAAAACTAGATGTAATTAGAAAGGAGAATGGCGCTGAGGCGGTCGGATACACTCATGGTACTGCTCGACGAGTGCAGCAGGAATTCGCAATCAGATTCTTTAATCTCTTTGGAAGCCCCAACGGTATTGGTCAAGCCAATATATGTCATGGCCCGCGTGCAATAGTAGGCAAAGCGGTCTTTGGTTCGTTTCCCTATCTTCAAGTATATAAGGAATGTAGATGCTCCCTGATATGGGGAAGGGCGCCGAAGGAGTCTTTTCCGGGGTTATGGTATCGCGTAAGGGAAATGAAGAAGCAAGGCGTAAAAATCATATATGTCGATCCCAGGTACACCGAAGAGGCACGAATGGCTGATATCCATTTGCAGCCCAGGCCAGGAACCGATTGTGCACTGGTCCTCAGTATGATTCATATCATTATTAGCGAAGGATTATACGACAAAGGGTTCGTTTCTAAGTGGTGCTACGGGTTTAACCAACTCAAGGAAAGGGCTCAGGAATACCCACCAGAAAAAGTCAGCGAGATAACTTGGGTACCTGCAGAAAAGATTAGGTCTGCAGCTAGGATGTATGGAACAACCAGCCCTGCAGGCTTAATACCTGGCGTCGCCATTGAGCAACTTGAGAACTCAGCTGAATTCATACACGGGATGTATATCTTGCCAGGGCTGACGGGTAATATTGACATACCGGGCGGAGAGTATCTGCCTAGTCCACATCCAAAAGCAATTTCAGAGAACGAAATGGAACTTAGCGAGATGTTGCCCAAAGTGCAAAAGGAAAAACAACTGGGGGGGGATCAGTTCAGGCTTTCTGGTTGGGCCGGATTCGATTTGATCACCGAGAGTCAGAAGAGGACATGGGGCAAGAGATTTGGGATGCAGTATAAGGAATGTCTGGCCAATGCTCCCCTGCTTTACCGCGCGATTATCAGCGGGACGCCCTATCCGGTGAGGGCGTTAATAACCTGGGGCAGCAATCCTATGGTGACTCAAGCCAACACAAAGCTAGTATATGAGGCGTTAAAGAATTTGAAGCTCTACGTAGTACTTGATATGTGGATGACCCCCAGTGCTGAGCTTGCAGACTATGTGCTACCGGTTGCCTCGTGGCTAGAAAAACCCTGTCTTTGGATGATGCATGGTGAGAGTGATACTATCCTTGCTGGAGAGAGGGCAGTACCCACTACGATATCTGGAGAATATGACCGTCGTGACGATTATGTTATTTGGCGAGAACTTGGCATTAGATTGGGACAGAAAGAGTTCTGGCCATGGGAGAGCCTAGAAGAAGCGTACGATTACCGGTTGGCACCTTTGGGATGTACCTTTGCTGAGTTTATGAAAAAAGGCGGTTCCGACATTCCGGAAAGAGAGTATCGCAAATACCAGAAAATAGGATTCGCCACCCCAACAAGGAAATTTGAACTGTATTCTACAATACTTGAAAAGCTCGGTTACGATCCGTTGCCAGCTTATCGGGAGCCTTCGGAAGGTCCCTTTAGTCAGCCAGAATTGCTTAAGGAATACCCGCTAATTCTAATCACTGGCAAGAGGCATATGCCTTTCTACCACTCCGAATTTCGCCAAATCGATTCATTGCGCAATCGGCACCCAGACCCAATGGTCCAGATCCATCCCGAAACTGCCGGCAAACTGGGGATCAAAGAAAGTGACTGGGTGTGGATTGAAACAGCGACGGGAAGGGTTAGGCAGAAGTGCGAATTCTTTGCCGGTATGGATCCTAGAATAGTCAGTGCCCAGCACGGCTGGTGGTTTCCAGAGTTGCCCGGAGAGGAACCCGGGATTCATGGAATCTGGGAATCGAATATCAACGTATGCATAAATGATGACCCTGGGCGTTGCAATCCAATCCTCGGGATTTGGCCGCTCAGAACTTCGCTATGTAAGGTGTATGGATGTGAGGCTGACTAGTAAAATGGCTTTACACTCAAAAAAGGAGAGGAAACGTGGATACCAGATCCATTGAAGATTTGATTAAAGGAAGGCGTTCAATTCGGAAGTGGGCAAAGAAAGAGGTCCCCGATGATTTGTTAAAAAAAGGAGTTGAATTGGGCACCTGGGCTCCCAACGGGGGAAATTATCAGGTATGGTATTTCTATATCATAAAAAATAGAGATATTATTGAAAGAATGGCCAAAGAAGTTCAGCGTGTTGCTGATAAGATTGTTTCTTGGCAGGAGGCGAAGGCTTTTGAGGGAGAAATGGTAAGGAGCCGTCAATCTAACGCGACCCTATGGAGGGAAGCCCCAGCCGTTATTGCGGTATTGACTTATCAATATGTCAGTTTAATGGATACAATATTAATCGCAAGGGAATCTTTTGACCTTGAGGCGAAACGGATTTTATCATTCCGGAGATCAGCGCCAACAGGTATACAGAGCGCAGCAGCTGCCGTAACTACCATGCTCTTAGTTTTTCACCAAATGGGTTTAGGTGCAGTTTGGCTTGGCCAACCATTGTTGGCCAAAAAAGAGATAGAGGACATTCTGGAAGTATCGGAAAACATGAATCTTGTTTGCCTCGTTGCTGTAGGATACCCTAATGAATCTCCACAGAAAGATAGAAGGCCTTTGGAACAAGTAATGAAATTTATTGGTTAACCCTTGATCCAGAGTGAATAATATCCTAACAAGAGATGATGAAATGACAACACTGACCTGTCAGCTCGCACGATTTATCGGTGGATTATCTTACGCACAATTGCCTCCAGAGGTCACAAGTAAAGCCAAGACCTTCATACTCCATGGCATAGGGGCCGGACTCGCTGGTTACAGCAGCAATACGGTAAAAGAGGCAATCCGCCTCGTAAAGAAGCTGGGTGTTTTCACAAAGGGAGCTACACTTTTGGTTGACGGGGACAAGGTGCCTCTAACTGAGGCAGCCTTTGCCAACGCGATACTGCTTCACTCAAGAGCACAGGAGGACGATTTTCACCGGGGGATGATGCACATCGGCGTGGTGACAACTCCTGCCGCATTGGCTCTTGCGGAGATGGCCAAGAAAAGTGGTAGAGACCTCATCGTGGGCATAGTTGCAGGCTACGAAGTAGCCGCTCGTTTGACCAAAGATCATGCTCGTTTCTCGATTGCTCGCGGTTTCCGGACTACTCCTTTATACGGTCCTTTGGCTGCAGCCGCGGCGGCTAGCAGGATTCTCAATCTGAACGAAAGGCAAACTATTCACGCTTTAGGATTGGCCGCGAACTGTGGAGCGGGATTGCTGCAATGTGGAGTTGCCCATACCCTTAATGAATTGGCCATTCAGGGTGGTTTTGCCTCCTGCAACGGATTGCGCTGTGCCTTGCTTGGGCAAATGGGAGCTGTCGCGTGTGATTCTATCCTAGAAGGTGAACGAGGATTTTATCAGGCCTTTACGGGAACAGGAGAGGATCTTGGTAGGATTGTTGAGGATTTGGGAAGGAAATGGGAGATGATGGACACGTTCTTCAAACGCTATCCCGTCGGTGGATTAAACCAAACGCCTGTCCATGTAGCTCTTTCCCTGGTGAAGGAAAAAAATCTGATGGCAGACGAAATTCAACATATTACAGTAAATCTTAACCCCAAAGACGCTTTATATCCCGGTGCCAACAGCCTGAAACCAGGAGCTCTCAGCGTCCAATTCTGCGTAGCAACAGCGATAGTAAACGGTGCAGTAACCTTTGATTCTGTGTGGCAGAATGATAACCCGAAGGTTTTGGATTTGATGCCTCGCATTACAGTGGAAGCCGATGAAGGCCTAGAGCCTCTGAGCTGCGATTTGTCGGTACTCTTGAAAGATGGAGGTGTCTTGAGACAGGTAATGAGAGTCGATCCGTTGTCTTATTGTTTGAGCCTTAAAGAGGACGCCGAATTGATCGCCTCAATAATCCCCGAAATGGCTGTGCCTGAAAAGAAAGCGAGAAAGGCAATTGATATTATGATAGAGTTGGAAAAACTTGATAATCTGTCAGCATTGATTGAAAATCTGGTTGCCTAAGGAGAAGCTAATGGTGCTCAATTCTACATTACCAGAGGTTAAGCTTTCAGAATTTGTCTGCAATCTTAGTTACGATCAACTTCCGCCAAGAACGATCAGAGCGACGAAATCGGATATTCTGGATGTTTTTGCCGCTGCAGTGGCGGGATCATCCGCTTCCGGCACCAGAGAGGTGGTGGATTTAATGGCTGAGTTTGGAGGCAATGGGAGTAGTACCATCTTTGTCTTTGGACTCCAGACACCACCACCCAGCGCAGCGCTGGCAAATGGTACGATGGCCCACGCTTTAGACTACGACGATACCCACGACTTGGCTGTACTCCACGCTGGAGTAACTGTGGTGCCGGCGGCTTTTGCAGTGGCGGAATATATCGGTAAGGTAAATGGAAAGGACTTCATTGCCGCTGTGGCCTCGGGCATTGAGGTTACCTGCCGCATGGGTTTAGCTACGAAACCGTGGATTGGCTGGATACTCACCCCCCTTTATGGGTACTTCGGCGCTTCGACCGCCGCGGCCAAGCTCCTCCAGCTGGACCCAGAGGGGTTGTTGAATGCGTGGGGTATTGCCTATGCTCAGGCAGCCGGCAATACGGAGGGTTCTGCGAGTGGGGCCCTGACCAAGCGACTTCAGGCAGGCTTAGCCGCCAGCGGAGGAGTGCTTGCTGCTTTGCTGGCGAAACGAGGGATAACTGGCGCAAGAGAGAGCATGGGAGGCCAGGCAGGCATCTTCAATCTTTATCAGCGAGGGGAATACGATAGTGCTGCGCTTACTCAGGGACTGGGGAACGGCTTTGAAGTGGAAAGATTGAGTTACAAACCTTATCCGTGCTGCCGATTTACCCACACAGCCATTGATGCAGCTCTTGACATCACGAGACGCTATAATATCGAAGCCGACCAGATAGCTGAAGTCACGGTGAATGTGAGCAAAGAAGCCTATGATCTTTGCGAACCGGAGGATGTGAAGTCAAACCCAAGAACAATTGTCGATGCCCAGTTTAGCATACCCTATACGGTGGCCGTTGCCTTGGTAAAGAAGAAGGTTTGCATTGATGATTTTACTGACCAGGCCATCAAGGAGAAAACCGTGTTGACAATTTCTAACCGAGTTAAGTGCATTGTGAGCATGCGGCCGACCGAAGGGATGGCGAGGGGGATAGCACCTTGTAAAATCACCGTCAAGATGACTGGGGGGAGTTCCTTTTCAAGCCGCATCGATGTTGCAAAGGGACACCCGGAGAATCCAATGACAGAGGAAGAGCTTTTCAATAAGTTCCAAGACTGCATGGCTCATGCAGTACGTCCCCTTCCTGGGGCCACATCAAGGAAATTGCTCCAGGTCGTGGGAGAGCTAGAGGACGTACATGAAATCAAGGAGATAGCAGACTTGCTTAGAGGAGGGGCCATGCCTTGGGCTTCTCAGCAATCGTGAGGAATGATAGAAAAGCGTAAAGATCTGACATTTTCTTGGAAAGAGAGAGAGAGATTATGGGAATCGAAACTAAGGAAGGGACACCTAACAAACAGCCAGTACCGATTGGGGAGGACCTCTTTGCACTGCCCTCTTCGCCCGCCGATAAGCCTTATCTTATAGGTAGCAGGTGCAAATCATGTGGGGAGACCTTTTTCCAAAACCGAGTGTGTTGTCGTCGTTGCACAAGTGAGGATATGGAAAGGGTTTCTCTCAACCAAACCGGTAAATTATACAGCTTTACTACCATCCGAGTGAAGCCACCGCATTTCCTCGGAGATGTGCCCTATCTCATGGGGGTGGTAGAACTGCCAGAGGGTGAGCGAATCAGGGCCCTGCTAACCGAATGCGATCAAGGTTCACTTGAGATAGGAATGGATATGGAGCTCGTCATTGAGAGCGTTGGCAAAACCACCAAGCCTGTCGGGAAGATCGATGTCGGGACTGAGGTCTTAGGGTGGAAATTCAGACCACGGAGGAAAGAAGAAAAGTGAGAAAGGTAGTTATTCTGGGCGTTGGCATGACCGATTTTGGCAGGTTTCCTGAGCGGCCTGTGCCCAAAATAGGTGCGCAGGCCGTGTTGGAAGCCATCAAGGATGCGGGCATTGAATGGAAAAAAGGACCTGTTGCCTATTGCGCACATGCGATGGGAAGGACTTCAGACGGACAGTTGGTAGAAGCAGAGTTAGGGCATACGGGTATACCAATCATCAATGTAAGCAACGCGTGTGCGGGCGGCGGGACTGCGGCACTCATGGCTTACCAGGCTATAGCCACCGGTTTATATGACCTCGCCTTAGCTATGGGTGTCGATCAGGCACCTCACGGACCCGTAGGCGGACTCAATCCACCTACAATAGAGGCCTGTTTGGGTATAGACTCGATGATCGGCAAATATGCAATGAAAATCCAAAGAGCTATACATGAGCACCGGTACACACTGGATCAAATGGCTATGGTTTCAGTGAAGAATCATAACAATGCCTGCCTCAATCCCCGTTCTCAGTATAAGATCCATCTTACCGCCGCGGAGGATGTTCATCAATCTCGTATGATTGCTGACCCGATGACTTTGTATCACTGCTGCCCTACAGGGGATGGCGCTGCCGCAGCAATCTTCTGCACTGAAAAGATGGCCAAAAGATACATTACAGGACCTCAGATCGAGTTCATTGGCAGTCAACTAACAAGCCAACTGTTCATAAGGGGGGAACTTGCCGACACCCGAGACGTCAGCGTGCGGGCTGCAAAGAACACCTATGAAATGAGCGGCATTGGTCCTGAGGATTTAGACATGATTGAGCTTCATGATAACTTCACCGTAAGCGAGCTAGAACACATCGTAGACCTTGGGATCTGCGCAGAGGATGAAGTAGGCGGTCTGATGGAGGGAGGAGTATTCAGTATTACAGGGCGTATTCCGGTGAACATGAGTGGCGGTTTATTGGGAAAGGGGCATCCGACGGCAGCTACGGGAATAGCCCAATTATGTGAGCTGGTTTGGCAGCTGAGGGGCCAAGCGGGAAAAAGGCAAGTGAGCAATCCAAAAACAGGCTTGGCCCATTGTTGCGGTGGCGATGAAGGTCAGGCTTCATATGTGCACATCGTGAAAAAGTAGGCATACTGCCGGCTTATGTTGGTACTTGAGTTAATCATAAGAATCAACCTTTCTTCAGCAAATTGCGGGATATAATAAATCCGAGTAAATTGTTGCTCACTAAAGAGCAGGGGAATGTACTGGGTTTGTCCGAATCATCTTACGTGAAGGGAAGATGGAATGATTCGTTTCTTTGCCTAAGGAGGAAATATGAGCAAGAGAAAAAGCAAGAGAAAAGGCCCATACAACTCTGAGTTTGTAGAGAGGTGCAAAATCGAACTGAAACGATGGGAGGAAGGACCTGTCAAGGATAGGTTATGCGGTGAGCTCAAGCCACAGTTCAGTGCTTACAGTTCAGTGCTTACAGAGGAAACGAGGGCAGAGTTCAGAACGGGAAGCGGTGATTTCAGTATCAAGCGAGTGTATACCCCACTCGATATCGCAGATATTGATCCCATTGAAGATATAGGGTTTCCAGGGGAATATCCTTACACTCGTGGCAGGGACCCAGTAGGTTACAGAGCGTTTCAATGGCCGTTGAATTTTTATTCGGGTTTTGGATCAAGCGAGAGTGCCCATAAGCGTTATCATGATTTGGTTGCCGCGGGGGCCACCGAAATACTTCTAGCCCTTGATTTACCCACCCAATTAGGTCTCGATTCTGACCATTCCTTAGCAGAGGGTGAGGTTGGGAAAGTGGGGCTTGCCTTAAACACCTTGGACGACTTAGAGAGAGTAATGGATGGGCTCCCTTTAGCGAGTTTGCATATAGGTACAATAGCTAACTGTATTGGACCCTGGATGCTGGCTATGTTTCATGCCCTTGGCGAGGCCAATCATCTTGACCCAAAGCAGTTGCGAGTGAGGCTCCAGAATGATCCTTTCAAGGAATATACTGGAAGGGGTACCTACGTCTTTCCTCCAGGAGTAGCAATAGATCTGGCATCAGATGTAGTTGAATACATGTGCAAGTACCTTCCGGGATGGGAACCTCAGTATAACTGTACAACAACCATGCGGTGGGGAGGCTGCACGGCGGCCCAGGAGGTCGGCTTCGGGATTGCCAATCTGATATGTTATGTTGAAGCAGCGCAAAGGAAGGGCATAAAACCAGAAGAAGTTGTGCCCCGTCTGAACTTGCATATGTCAACGGACAATGACTTCTTTGAGGAGATTTCAAAGTTTAGGGCAGTCCGCCGTCTTTGGGCAAAGACAGCCAGTGAAAGGTTCAAGACTGACGATCCCAGAATTCTAGGCCTCCGTGTTACCATATTTACGGCTGCTAACAGACTGACAGCACAGGAACCTTTTAATAACATTATTCGCACTACTGCGCATGTCTTGGCCTCTATCCTTGGCGGAGTTGAGTACATCGCGGTACCAGCCCATGATGAGGCGTTGGCCTTGCCGACATTTGAATCCACACGGTTAGCCAATCTTACCAAAAACATTTTACATGATGAATGCTTTGTCGGGTCTACGGCAGATCCCCTTGGTGGATCGTATTTCATAGAATCCCTAACCAACCAAATTGAGGAAAAGGCACGGGATTGGTATGACAAAGTTGAAGCACTGGGAGGTGCAGTTGCTGCTATTGAAAAGGGCTTTTACCTGAAAGAGATGGCTGAGGGCATGTACCGTTATCAGAAAGAGGTTGATAGTGGCGAAAGGACGGTTATCGGGGTGAATAGGTTTGTTCTGGAGAAAGAGCCTGCCATAAATATATTCAAGGGTGACCGAGAGGCAGAACGGAGACAAACCGAGCGGCTCAATAACATTCGCCAAAATAGGGATAAAGCACAGGTAGAAAAGGCACTCGCCGAAGTGAGGAGAGTTGCTAACACAAAGGCAGCGGGCAAGGGTGAGAATATAGTCCCTTCAATGCTTGAGGCGGTGAGGGCTTATGCCACGGTTGGGGAAATCTTTGGAGTATTGCGTGAAGTCTTCGGAGAATTCCAACCGGTGGTGATTACGTAGGAGTTTCTTTATGAAGAAGAATATCAGAGTTCTTATTGCAAAGCCAGGGCTTGATGGTCATGAATCGGGGGCTAAGGTAATAGCCCGTGCGCTCAGAGATGCTGGCATGGAAGTGGTTTATACGGGATTGCGGCAGACTCCGGAAACGATAGTTCAGACTGCCTTACAAGAATCAGTAGACATTATAGGACTTAGTATCCTTTCTGGCGCACACAATGAGCTTTGCTCCCGAATCCTAAAGCTACTGAATGAAAATGGTTTGGGAGAGGTATCGATAATTGTAGGCGGCATCATCCCTCGCGAGGATATCTCGATACTGAAAGAGGTGGGAGTAAAGGGGGTATTTGGTCCTGGGACAAAAATGGAAACCGTAGTCGAATTTGTGAAAAATCTGGTTAAGAAAAAAGCCCAAGCATGAGCACAAAGAAGGGGACTTGTCTATCAAAAAACTCTGGCAATAATTCCAAGAGGTTGAATAGTTCCATCGGAGGTCCGGGGTTAGCCTCTATCAAGGGAAAGTCGCTTCTAAAATACGGGGAGGCAGTATCAATTTGGATAAGATCCTGATGGATACTCAGGTCTTTACCGTGAAGTGATCTTTTTGTTTCGCAGTGGCTGGATTGGAATCTCGTTCATCGACATCAGGTGTTTCTTATGGGAGGAATATGAAAAATGAAAGAGAAATGGGCTACAGACAAATGGCATGTGAGTTATCTAAATTTCCTCCCGGAAGTAAGAGAAGGTTTTAGTTTTCCAGAGGAAGTAATCATCAGTGACTGTACACTGAGAGAAGGGGAGCAGCAGGCGGGTGTTGTCTTATGGCCCTCCGACAAGCTCAGATTGGCCAAGGAGCTTGATGAAATTGGAATCCCTCAATTGGAAGTGGGGATGCCTGCCGTCTCGCAAGAAGAGTTCGAGAATATCAAGTGTATCGCCAAGGCGGGTTTACGGGCCAAAACGATAGCGCTTTGCCGGATTGTGAAGGGGGACGTGGACAAGGCCTTAGAATGTGGCACATGGGGAGTTAGCATAAGTGTCCCTGCCGGCTATCTACAGATTAAACACAAGCTTAAATGGCCGGAAGAAAGGGTCATCGCAGAGGTTGCTGAGCTGACACAATATGCCCACCAGAAAGGATTATACGTGGTTCTCAGTCCATTTGACACCACCCGGGCGGACCTGAAATTCTTAGAGCGATTTTTAAATACGGTCATATCTCAAGGACATTTGGATAGAGTAAGGTTGGTAGATACAGTGGGTTCTTCACTTCCTCAAGCTATTCAATACATGGTCAGATGGATGATTCGCATAACGAAACTGCCTGTGGAGATGCACTGCCATGATGACTTCGGGATGGCAACAGCCAATACTTTGGCCGGAATTGCTGCAGGGGCAAGTGTTGCATCTACTGTTGTAAATGGTATGGGAGAAAGGGCCGGTGGAGCTCCCACAGAGGAGGTGGCTTGGGCATTGAAGTTGCTGTACGGAATAGATCTGGGTCTGAAGTACGATGGATTTTATGCACTATCCAAACTCCTTCAAGAGCTGAGTGGGATAAGATTAGCCCCACATAAGGCCGTTGTAGGAGAGAATGCTTTTAGGCAAGAGGCAGGCATGGTGGTTTCCGGATGGAAAAAGATGGTGTTCACCGCCGTACCTTATCTTCCTGAGCTTGTAGGTC
>SMTZ1_10005383_pt1 | contig 12863 bp, 11 predicted proteins | sample DeeMarSWOR136_30_FD_25667 | JGI IMG/M metagenome (IMG submission 25667) | reverse complement strand
AAATCTGGTTGGCTCATGGGCTCACCACCTGATAAGGTTACTCCACCACCAGAATTGTTATAAAATAATCTATCTTTTTCAACCTCTTTAAGGATCTCCCCTACCTCTGCCTGTTTTCCAACTAGTTGCCGTGCTTCATTGGGACATGCAGATACGCACTCAGCACAACGCTGGCAGAGTTCCCGTAGCAGCTTTATTTCCCCATCGGATCTCACAGTAGCCTTGTGGGGACATACTTCCACACACCTGCCACACTGGGAGCATCGTGAATGGTCAAGCATAATCTCAGGATTCTTACTTTGGGACTCTGGGTTAGAACACCACAAACACTGAAGGGGACATCCTTTCAGGAATACTGTTGTCCTTATCCCAGGGCCATCGTGAATGGAATATCTTTGAATGTCGAAGATGATTCCCGAGTGGGTATTCATCAGACAAACCCTTGATGGGGGAACTGCCTTCTACTTATGTGTGATTTACCAATGGTGTTCCGTTCTTGAGATGATTTCCATTTGAACCTGGGGGGATAGTTCAACAAAGAATACACTAAACCCTGCGAGCCTTACCACCAAGTCTTTATAGTTTTCAGGATGACGCTGGGCATTGAGCAAGGTTTCTCTATCTACCACATTAAACTGGATATGATAACCACCCAGTTCAGCATAGGTTTTTACCAATGCCCAGAATTTCCTTATTCTCTCCTCGTCGTTAAGTGCTGAAGGGTGAAATTTGAGATTAAAAAGAGTGGCGAGGGCAGGGATATAATCTACTTTGGTTGCAGATTTGATGACAGCGGTGGGACCTTGACAATCAGTGCCTGGATAAGCAGAAAGGGAACCATCGGCATAGGGGGTGTGTGCCATTCTTCCATCAGGGGTAGCTCCCGTGGTTTGTCCATGGAAATAATGCGCGGTTACTCCCAGATAGGCAAAGGCAACAGTATCTCCCCAAGAATTGGTATAGTGAGGATACACGGCATCTCTTACTATCTGAAAGACTTCCCGTACCACACCATCTGCGTAATCATCGTCGTTACCGTACTTGGGGGCATTAAGCAGCATTTTTCGCAGTTCTTGCTTCCCCTCAAAGTTCACCCGCAGTGCCTCCAGCACCTCATCCAAGCTGATAGCCTTATCTTCGAATACCAATTTTTTAAGAGCAGTCAAAGAGTTTCCTGCAGTTACCATACCGATAGGAAAGGTAGCGAGAAGCGTGGTATAACAGGGACCCCCTTCGTTAATATCCTTTCCTACTTTGATACAATCATTTATGAGAGCGGAATTGAAGGGGGTAGGAACAAGGTCGGGATAGGGGGTATAAAAGGTATTCATGGTATTGATTACCCACTCTGCACTAAACTTAAGTTGGTCCTCAAAGGCCTTGAGAAGCTCATTATAATCTTTGAAAGAAAGAGGATCACCTGTTTCAGGACCCAATTGAACCCCTGTTAAGGGATCCTTTCCATTGTTGAGTGCCAATTCCAAGCATTTGGGAACACTCAAGAAACCACCAAAAAAGAGGGTTGAGGAATAGGGAATACTTATCTCAACACAGCCGGTAGGGGCATAGGTCCGTGCCTCTTTGAGAGGTATCCCATAGTGAGAAAGTGTGGAGAGGGCATACTTGTCACAAAAGATGGCAGGTTTTCCTCCACCGCTTCGGATGACTTCAGCACATTTGAGCAGAAAATCATCTTTAAGTCCTTCAAAATAACGAAGCGAGAGGGTAGGCTGAGACAGTTTGATCTCCTTTTCAACCTCCAAAATGAGGTAGGAAAGCTCATTGGTGGCATCCTCTCCATCCTCGGTCTGACCACCTATAGTGACATTTTGATAAACACTTCCCTGACATAATTTGGCGGTAGCACCTTGATGGAGTAGTTCTATCTCGGCAAATTTGATCCACATACACCCTAAAAGTCCCATAGCTTCTTCTCTTGTAATGCGCCCTTCTTCTATGTCTCTTTTATAAAAGGGGTAGAGATACTGGTCAAGCCTCCCGGGGGAATATCCCCAGGAGTTGTTCTCTATTTCAACAGCAAGATGCGTAAACCAAATGGATTGCAAAGCTTGATGGAAGGTCGTGGCAGGATGGGCAGGAACCTGCTTACAGTTTTTAGCGATTTCTTCTAGCTCTCGTCTGCGCGCGGGATTACCTTCTTCTAACGCCTTTTCCTTTGCGAGCATAGCATATCTTTGAGCTAAGGCAATGGCCGCTTTACAGGAAATGATAATTGCTTCCCAGAAATATCTCTTATGCAAGTCCTCATTAGATAGCACCAGATTATTCGCAATCTGTTCCTGAGCCTCCTCGATAATCCCTAAAAGACCTTGATGGAGTACCTTGGGGAAATTGACAACCTGCCTTCCATGAGGTGCAGGGGTATCAAAGTTGAAAGACATTCTAGTTTTGATGCCATCCTCTATTAAGTTCCCCCATCTTTCTCTCCAAAGAGGGAGGAGCACATCTTTTACTGTTTTACCCTTCCAATACTGAAGATCATCTAGTATCATATCACGATCTTCGTCACTGATCTCAAATCTACTGGTTTCTCTGGTTGAAAGGAGTTCCAACTCTTCCTCGATCCAATCAGTGCAAAACTCAGGATAGAGTGATCCCCCTCGTCTGTATTTAGTCTGAGTGCCTACAATAAGTTCACCATCATAGAGAGCGATCTTTTTATTACGCAGAACGTAATCGAAGGCCTTAGCCCTCCGAATGGCAATGGGTTCAGCTTCTGAGTGCCTCCAGTATTCTGTAAATAGATGAGAGCGTTCCCCACACACGTATGAGGGTGTAGAAAGAAATGCCTCTCTTAATTTACTAACGCGATTACTAATCCTTGCATTCGTTGTACTACTATCAGTTGCAACGCTATAAGCGCTTTGGACAGCCATGTTTAAAAGCCTCTTTTAGGGTTTCTTGTTCATAGCATGAATAGAAAGACCCACAATATATTGCAAATTTATAACAAATTTTAGAACTACATGCAATGATTATCAGCAAGAAAAGGCATCAGGATGCACTTTTTATAATTTCTCTCTGACTTGATTTCCAGTTGCTTTGCTTATATTAAATTGGTATTATTTTAAAACAAATCGTAGTATTAAGTTATAATGTAAGTGTAATCAATTAATTCAAAAAGGAGGTATCCAATGAGCAAAAATTTATTAACAAAATTAATCTTGATAGTTTTTATACTTATACCAGTACTTATAAAATTTAATGGTACTGTCACCGCATGGGAAATCCCTGATGGATTGCAAGCTGTTGCGGGTGAGGACGGATCAGTGTGGGAGAGAGTAAATCAACCGGGTTTTGGAAACATTAATAATATGGGCATCGTTGCCCTCTGCCCCTATAGTGAAAGTCTTTATGCCCTCACGAGAAACGATGTGACTGGTTTTGAGCTGTGGAAGACTTCCGGAACCGAATGGGTCCAGGTTACCGTCACGGGGTTTACCGATGATAATAATTATTTTGGGTTTCTTAAACCCGGGCCTGTTAATTCAACCGATGCGAAATACAATCTCATGCAGAATATCTGGGGGGACATGATTGAGTTCGACGGTTCTCTCTACGTTGCCGTGTCATCGGGGTATCAGGGGGCTCGGCTCTATGGTTCGGTAGGGTTTGAAATCTGGCGCTTTGATGGAACGGATTGGGAAGCAGTTATTTCTGATAAGAAGGATCCAGATGAATCAGGAACGATAAATGGAATATCAGGATGCAGCGACAGTGACGGCAGTAATACTGCACAAATCACAGACAATACTAAAACCTGGACAACTGACCAATGGGGGGGATGCATTTTTCGGGTAGTAGGAGAATTTGATGGCACAGAGGGCACGCAAGCCGGCACACCAGGAATCAGGGTATTTGATATTATCTCAAATACACAAGATACATTAACAATCCAGGAGAATGAAAGTGCCAATGAGAACGAATACACCATATGTGCCGAGCACAGTAGACAGGGAGAAACGGGGAGACCCAATCATGTGGTTCCAAGGATAGGTTCAGGTGATTCTTATACCATAGAGTGCGGGATAGATGAAAAAGGGTTTGGAGAAATCTGGAACAAATCGATTGTGGACTTTGAGGTACTAAACGGAGATCTTTACGCATCAATCGGTCTCAACTATGAGGATGGAGCGACCATCTGGAAAACCAGTGATGGCACAAACTGGACACCAATGTCTGACTACAGCTTTGGCCTTTTTCACGGATACCACCCCGATAAATACCCTGGAAATCCTTCTGGAAATCCTGTACAGGAACTCGATCCTTGTGTGTTGGAAGGTTTTGAAGAGAGGAATGGAAGCCCTGTCTGCTCTAGTGCTACCAATTTTGGCAAAAGTGATGTCACCGGAACAGAGGCCCTTTTTACTGGTGGTACAGGTACCAGTGGCTGCAATGGAAGGGGAGCACGGGTAGTTTGCCTTGAGGGGAGACAATGGAATTTCATAGTAGATTACTTTGTAGATGAGAATACAACTGGTACCAACGAGAATGGCTTTGGTGATGCTGAAAGTTTTATGACCAGCAATTTTCAGGCATGGAGCTGGGCAGAGTACGATGATCTCCTTTTTGTGGGAATTGTAAGACTGCAAGACGGCAGCCGGGTGATGTATACCGATTCAGGCTCGACTACGGATGGTGCATGGGTTTATGCTGTGGGAGGTGACAATCCTTCTTACTCTGACGGCTTTGGTGATACAGACACCATTGGCTCACATCTTTACGTATATAATTCGACCCTCTATGCAGGAACCATTGTGAACCCCAGTGATGGGGCAGATATCTGGAAAGGTGAAGGGCCCGGTGATGATCTCACCTGGACACGCGTTACAGGAGATGGCTTTGGCGATGAAACAATTCTGCAATTTGAGGCCTTTACCACATTTGGTGATACACTGTATGTTGCAGCATCTAATGCTCGTGCTTCAGATTTTCCGGGTGATGAAGCAACTGGATTTTCTGGAGCAAAAGTATTCAGATTGGTTTCTGGAAACTGTTTTATAGCTACGGCATCCTATGGGAGTTATTTGATAGATGATGTGGCGGTTTTAAGAGAGTTCAGGGATTATTGTCTCTTAACAAATGGTGTAGGCAGAGCATTGGTAAAGATGTATTACGGGTTTTCTCCACCTGTAGCAAATTGTATCGCAAAGCATGAGACACTTAAGATCGCTACCAGGAGAGCACTAACACCTATAGTGTATTCAGTGAAGCATCCAGTAGGTGCAGTACTGGTGTTGGTGATAGGTGGACTGGTGATAAGCAGGAAAAAGATATATAAAAAGAGCAATAAGTAAGTTATTCGTTTATTGGTGTAAGAGTGAGACGATTTATATTTCCACTAATGAGTGTGCTTTTTTTATGGTGTGGATGTGGCAACAGTTATTTCTTTTCTTTCGAAAATGGCATGGATGAATGGGAGGTGAATGGAATAGATTTAGATAATCCTTCCATCGAATGGTCTGTTCAAAGAACTCAAGAACTGGCAAGAGGTGGAAGTGTTTCTTTAAAATTTTATTTAGTAAATAACAATGATAAAGGTAAAATCTGGATTGAACGATTGTTTAATCTAAAGCCCGATTGTCTCTATCGAGTAAATGTGCGGTACGCTTTTGCGAGTGCTGATTTTGGTAGTGTAAACCACTGGAACATTATTACAGGTATCATGGAGAAGCAGCCTCAAACGGTTGATGAAATTATTTCCCTCACTCAAGCAGACACTGGCAATCATTCTCAAACAGACGTGGGGTATAGGTGGTTAGGGAAGAATTATAATTTTACTTTGCGGTCAAGCCCAGATGGCACACTCTATGTTATTATCGGCATTTGGGGGGTATGGGAGACAACCCGTGCGTATTATGTTGATAGTATTTTTGTCTCGTTTACCGAGAAATAATATAGAAAAGACATCCCTATAAAATCTATCGAGGAGGAAGTGATGAAATCATATCGGAAAGAATTATGGTTCAATACACCCACTAGAAGAGCCTTCATAAATATCACTCCTCACGTTGAAGAATGTCTGGAGGAGAGTGGTATAGTAGAAGGCTTAATACTTGTTAATGCGATGCATATTACCGCATCAGTTTTCATTAACGACGATGAATCTGGCCTCCATCATGACTATGAGCAGTGGCTTGAACAACTTGCTCCCCATGAGCCCATCTCACGCTACCACCATAATCGCACGGGTGAGGATAATGGAGACGCCCATCTCAAAAGACAGATTATGGGAAGGGAAGTAGTGGTAGCCATTACTAAAGGTAAGCTGGACTTTGGTCCTTGGGAGCAGATTTTCTACGGTGAGTTTGACGGCCGGAGGCGAAAGCGGGTACTCGTGAAGATCATCGGTGAATGAAAATGAGAAAGGAGAGGTATATGGATAGTGTGCAGAAAAAATCAAACTCAGCGATTAAAAAGGAGATCATCGCTTTTTTAGAATCTACCTCTGCTCTTCCAGATAAGAGGCTAGGAAAGTATCGCTGTGGTATGGTTCACAGAAATGCCCTTGTTCTTGCAACCTCATTTAAAGATATCCCTCGAGCTACCGCTCTTGAGTTTTTTCATGAAGGTCTTACGCTTTACATTTTAGGAGGTCCTGGTGGTAAGATTGCCAATATTAAGAGAAATCCCAGAGTATCTGCTTTCATTTACCAGCAGCCAATGGATCATTCGGTAGTACAAAAAAGCCTTCAGCTTTTTGGCAAGGCGGAACTCATTAATATCAGGAATAACCCGAGACTTTTCAAGACTAAAGCAAAAAAATGGAACTTCTACCTGGTGATAGAAAAGCTTATAAGTCTCAGGATAAAGGAGGAAAATCTATCAGGGAAGGATATTACTAAGGCAATTGAAGAGGCTTTGTATGTACATAACCTTATTAAGATAACTCCTGATCATATTATTTTAAAAGAATATCATCCTCACTTTTCAATGAGAAAATATGAGTGGAAAAGGTAAGGAAAAGAATCAGTTTCAGATCCAGATTGAAAAAAAATACCTTTTTATTTTACCATATGTTTTCCAGAGGACTCGCATCCTCTCATAAGGGCTCTGGGATTTACCAGGTGTTTGTCGAACCCCACCTCGCCATAACCCTTTCCCTGGGCAAGGAGAATCAACTGGCTTAGATAGATAATGGGAAGGTTAAATCGCTTTGAGCCCCTTTTTACCAGTTCCAGTTGCCTCATGTCCAGATTAGCCTGACATAGAGGGCACACCACCACTAGTGCGTCAGCACCCACTGTCTTCGCTGCCTCAAGAATCTCACCAACCAGGCGGAGGACCGCATCAGTTTTGGTGATAGAAAAGCTTGCACCACAGCACTCTGTTTTATGAGACCAGTCTAGTGCCTCAGCCCCTAGGGTATTTATAATCTCATCCATCATAGAGGGGTTTTCTTTATCTTCAATCTCAACACCTTTTAACCTGGTTAAACATCCATAGTATGAGACTAGCTTAATTCCCCCAAGGGGATTCACCAGACTCTCTTTTATCTTATCTAATCCTACATCTTCATAGAGAAAATCTACTAGGTGTCTCAGTGTAATATCCCATTTAAAGGATTGATCTACAATCTCTTCTAAACGTTTTCTATAAGCCCCACCACTCGTTACTTCCTTATATGCTAACAGTAAGTGGCTGTGGCAAGCAGGGCAGGGAGACAGAATGGAGGTGAGCTGCTGAGTGCGTGCCTTAATTAAGTTTTGAAGTGGGAGCGCTAAAGAGAGTTCTTCACTTATAGCAGCAGCAGGGGTTGCACCACAGCAGTTCCAGTCTTCAATTTCAATCAGCTCTACTCCAAGATTTGCGCAGAGCGTCTTTACAGAGAGGTCATACTCTTTTGCGGTACTTTTAAGAGAACACCCTGGAAAATATCCGATCTGCATAATCGTCACTCAATTGTGATTTAGGTAAATTTTTTACTCTTTTTAAAAATAGTTTTTATAGTATGTAAACCTTTTATCCTATGAGGAAGCAGGGCTATTTTACTTTTGAGTATCATAGCAGGTCCAAAGCTCGCATCCTTTAAGGGTTGCCCTGTTGAGAGATTGAACCTGGTAACCATCCCCAGTTCATATACCCGTCCATGGCTTTTGATAGAATCGAGAAAGATCTGGTTGAACTGGGATATACCTTTATCAGCAGGTTGATAGCCCTTTTCCAGGTTAAGCTTTCTTAAGGTATTCATTACTTTCGCAATATCAATATCGTGAGGGCATCTGATGGAACAGGTCTGGCAACTGGCACAGAACCAGAAGCTATTCGAGGTTAAGACCTTCTCTTCTTGGTTGAGACGAATAAGCTCCATAATCTGGTTGGGAATATATTCCATCTCTACCGCAAGAGGGCACCCAGATGAGCACTTGCCACACTGAATGCACTTTCCCACATCCTCCCCACAGCGTTCTATGATGAGGTTTCTAAAGCTTTGGACTTTTTCTCCCTCAGGCAATACTACCATAAGAATGCTCCTTATATCGGCTCCAGAGCTGAGGCTATCTGGCAGTAGAGTTGTTCATCGGTGAATCCTCTTACCTCAATTGCCCTCACCCTACAGGTAGAGCAGCAGTTGCCACATCCCTGGCATAAAGACTCTATCACATGTGCCAGGACCTTTCCATTGATAGGTTTTTCTTCTATGGCGTTGAAGGGACAGACCTCAATGCAGTTAAGGCACCCTGTGCAGCGGGTTTCATCAACACAGGCAATCCTGGGTTCGATGGTCATCTCATCCTGAGAGAGGATGCTGCACACACCTACCGAGGCAGCACCACTCATAGCTACGGTGTCAGGGATGTCCTTGGGAAATTGGCAGCTACCGGTTAAATAAATTCCCCTGGTGACGCTTGCGACCGGTTCCAGCTTGGGGTGAACTTCTGTATAGAAGCCAAACTGGTCACAAGGGATCTTCAATTTCTGTGCCAGTTGCTTGGCGTCTGCTTGAGGTATCATGGCGGAAGCTAAAACCACCAGGTCAGCCTCTATTTTTAACGGTTCTCCTAGCAGGGTATCTGAAGCACAGACTATCAGCTTATCCCCCTTCTGGTAGATTTTAGAAACTCTTCCCCGGATATAGATGGCACCTGATTCTTCCTGCACCCTGTTGACAAATTCCTCGTAGTTTTTCCCCGGCGATCGAATGTCGATGTAAAAGACGTAAGATTGGCTGTCAGGTACATGGTCTTTTAAAAGCAGGGCATGCTTGGCGGTGTACATACAGCACACCCGTGAACAATAGGGCACTCCTTTACTGGGATCTCGTGAACCCACACACTGGAGAAAGGCTACTGTTTTCGCCTCTTTCCCATCCGATGGTCTTATCACCTTACCAGCAGTAGGACCTGAGGTATCGAGCATCCGTTCCAGATGGAGACCGGTGATAATATCCTTAAACTTTCCTGCTCCATATTCTCCATAGACTGTCCAATTAAAGGGGGAAAATCCCGTGGCAACCACAATGGCCCCGAACTTCTCAGTAATGAGCTCATCCTGCTGTTCATAGTCAATCGCCCCAGTAGGACATACCTTGGAGCAGACCTGGCATTTCCCCTTGGTGAAGAAGGTGCAGTGTTCCCTATCGATCACAGGTACATTGGGAACAGCCTGGGTAAAGGGTGTATAGATAGCCTTGCGATTTCCTAACCCCATATCAAATTCGCTAGGAATCTTTCGAGGACATTTTTGCTGACACTCTCCACAGCCGGTGCATTTGCTCATATCCACCGAGCGTGCCTTTTTGCGGATGGTGACCTCAAAGTTGCCAATAAAACCTTTGACCTCTTCTATCTCAGAATAGGTGAAAAGGGTGATATTTTCATCTTGGGATGACTCCGTCATCCGAGGGGTGAGTATTCAAGCGGAACAATCTAGGGTGGGGAAGGTTTTTTCCAGTTGAGCCATACGGCCCCCAATACTGGGGGTCCTTTCTACTATAGTCACAGGATAACCTGCCTTGCTGATATTCAAGGCAGCCTGTATGCCGGCAATACCTCCACCTATAACGAGCGCCCTCTTTTCAACTGGCATTTTCATGGGAGTTAAGGGAGCCAATCGCCTGGCTTTGGCGATAGCCATCTTGGTTAAGTCGAGGGCTTTTTCAGTTGCTTTTTCTTTATCCTCATGAACCCAGCTACACTGCTCTCTGATGTTAGCCATTTCAAACTGGTAAGGGTTAAGGCCTGCTTTAGTGACACATTTCATAAATGTTGCCTCGTGCATGCGAGGGGAGCAGGAGGCAACTACCACCTTATCCAAGTTATGTTTCTTTATGGCTTCCTGGATGGCAGTCTGTCCCAGATCGGAGCAACTATATTTGAGTTCTTGTGCAACTACCACTTCTGGGATATCTTTTACCTTTTCTACCACTTGTGCTACATCTACTACCCCGGCGATATTGGTCCCACAATCACAGACAAAAACACCAACTCGTGCCATTACTCAACCTCTCTTTGTGGACGCAGATTATCAAGATTTGCCTCCCTTTTTATTGAAGTCTTTTCTACCCTTACTGCACACACCTTATACTCTGGTATTTTGGCAATAGGGTCCACGGCTGCATTGGTCAGGTTATTTGCCGCTGCCTCTGCAAAATGGAAGGGGATAAAGACTACCTTTTCCCCCACTCGGCTAGTTATTGTTACCTTGGTTTCTATTTCACCCCTTCTGGAGGTCACTTTGACTATATCGCCCTCTTTTACTCCTAATTGCTCTGCATCCCTAGGGTTAATCTCCACATAACCTTCCGTCATCTCAGCGTGAAGGGAGGGAGAAGTTCTGGTCATTGTACCGGTGTGGAAGTGAACAAAAGTCCTGCCAGTAGTAAGCTGAAAGGGATACTCCTCATCGCTCAATTCAGCGGGTGGTTTGTACTCTATGGGGTGAAAGAGCCCTTTTCCCCTGGCAAACGTATCCTTGTGGAGAAATTTTGTTCCTGGGTGTTCCCTGGTAGGGCAGGGCCACTGCAATACCTGTTCTTCTAATCGGTCATAGAAGATCCCTCCATAACTGGGGGTAAGCTTAGCAATCTCATCTTGAATCTCTGAGGGGTGACTATACTCCATACTATATCCCATCCTTTTTGCAATATCACAGAGGATCTGCCAGTCAGCTCGTGCATTACCTAAGGGCTCTATTGCCTTTCGTATCCTTTGCACCCTCCTCTCGGTGTTAGTGAAGGTTCCATCTTTTTCCGCAAAACTCACTCCTGGTAAGACCACATCTGCTAGTTTTCCGGTTTCGGTTAAGAAGATATCAATCACCACCAAAAAGTCAAGGGTCTTGAGGGCTTCTTCTACATGGTGCAGGTCTGGGTCACTTATCATGGGATTCTCTCCCATAATAACCATCCCTTTCATTTTTCCCTCTAAGGCAGCGTTAAACATGTCCATAATGGTGAGTCCTGGTTGCCTTGAGAGCGTTATCCCCCAGGCTGTTTCAAACTTTTTTGCTGCCTCTTCATTGCTCACCTGTTGGTAGCCAGGATACACATTTGGCAGAGCCCCCATGTCGCATGCACCCTGAACATTGTTTTGACCACGCAGGGGATTAACCCCTCCGCTCTCAACTCCCACTCTGCCACAGAGCATTGCCAGATTAGCCAATGACTTTACATTATCCACACCAGTGGTGTGCTGGGTAATCCCCATGGCATACACAATGGATGAGCTCTTACTTGTGGCATAGGCTTTAGCAATTGCCCTTAAGTCTTCGGGTCTCACTCCCGTTATCTCCTCCACCTTTTTAGGGGTATAGCTGGAGACTACTTCTTTTAGTTGTTCAAACTGCTCTGTGCGTGAAGCAATGTAGTCTTTGGCTTCCCACCCTTCAGAGATGATAATCTGCATAATGCCATTAATCAGGGCAACATCGCTTCCCAGCTTTTGCCTGACATGAATATCAGCATAGTGAGCGATATGGATTTTTCTAGGGTCTGCGACTATGATGGTAGCACCTCTTTCCTTGGCTTTTAAAATCCTGGAAGCAATTAAAGGATGTGCCTCTGAAGTATTAGATCCAATGATAAAGATGCACTCGGCGTGTTGAAACTCATCAATAGAATTGGTCATTGCTCCACTCCCGAAGGCAGCCACCAGACCGGCAACGGTGGAGCTGTGTCAGAGACGGGCACAGTGGTCAACGTTGTTAGTACCCACTACCGCCCGCATCACTTTTTGCATAAGGTAGTTTTCTTCATTGGTGCATTTGGCTGAGGAGAGGCAGGCGAGACTATCAGGACCAGATGTTTCCTTGATTTCTTTGAGCTTTGATGAAACAAGATTTAAGGCTTTATCCCAGGTTACTTCTTTAAACTCTCCGTTTTTTCTAATCAGAGGTGTTTTTAACCTTTTCTCACTCACTACAAATTCATGAGCAGTCCAACCTTTGATACAGAGACTGCCGTGATTTATGGGATTAGCTTTGCTAGGAATCGTTCCCACTAGTTCCCCATCAAAGACCTCAAATAAAATTTCACATCCACAACCACAATAGGCGCAGGTTGTAGGGATGGTGGTATAGTTCAAAGGGGGTACTCCTTTCTTAAGGGTTACCTTCTGTTATCTCGAAACTTCCGTCTCCCAAGATCTGAAGGGGAGCCACCACCTCTTTATCTTCTCCCGGGAGGTAGTCAAAAAGCTCTTGTACGATTTCTCTCACCTTTCGATAGAGGGTTCTGAGCGGAATATCCACAGGGCAGCCTTCTTCACAGAGACCGCAGTCGATGCATCTGCCCGCCATATGAAAGGCGCGTGAGAGGTGAAATGCAGGTACCTCTGGAGGAATTTTCCCTAGAGGGATAAGGGGTGCATCTTCCAGGGTACACACCTCACAGAAACAGACAG